>Ga0210387_10000539_pt1 | contig 26828 bp, 24 predicted proteins | sample IncBWC7OmetaG_FD_160108 | JGI IMG/M metagenome (GOLD analysis project Ga0210387, IMG submission 160108) | Forest soil microbial communities from Barre Woods Harvard Forest LTER site, Petersham, Massachusetts, United States - Inc-BW-C-7-O ...
TAGGCCTTGCCCTTGATGGTCAACTCGTTCTCCGCTGACGTTTTCTTTTGTTCTTCCCGGATAATTTCTTGGCCTTTCGGAGGGGCCTTGGCAAGCGGTGAAATATTCCGCCGGGTGAGACGGGTATGCAGATTGCGCTGAGGTGCTGCCCGGCATTGTAGCCCGCATGAGCGCAGCAACATGCGGGGCGTCTCCCGGATGTCGCTGCGCTCATCCGGGCTACCAGAGGGGAGACACGAGAAAGCATTCAGGCGGCAGGATTTGCCCGAGCTTTGCCAATTCATTGTCCCTCGAAGAACAGAGGGCACAGGGAGTGCCGGTGCTCGAACGCACCCACAGCCTCCTGTGCAAGGGTAGAAAGCACAGGAGTTAGAAACCACAGGTACGCCGAAACATCCGGCACTCCCTGCGCAATGGCTTAAGGCTTATGCCGCGCTCTCCCGGTGTACCGGGCTTTGTAGCCACCGTCGCTCGCCGTCGTCGGCGAACTTGACCCCAGCGTCGGGGGGACAGGACCACGCGGTTTCGCCGCATGCATCAGCCGCGTACGTCTAGCGCAGCTTACGCATCCATCGCATCCCGGCCCACGTTTCCTGACGATCGCGAAGCGCCCCTCGTGCGGGCGGGACGCGCAAATAGAGGCCACTGATTTGCCCGACGGGGCAAGCGCGCGAGGTGCGACAGATTAACACGACGGGCAAAACGCGCATGGCGGGTATGTGTGAATGCGGCTCGTAAGGTGCGTTAGCTTGGAGAAGCGTAACTCACCTTTCTTTGCGCTGAGGGCAGCGGATCGGTGTCCCCGGTGTCACTCAAGATCGCCGGTGACGTCGCTCCAATTGCTTTATAGCGTTCGCTCGAACAACGGGATCGCTGGACTGCGCAAGTTCCGCCAACTTTGCCTCGGCTGAGGCGCCTCGGATCTTTGCGATCGCCCAGATTGCCTTCACGGCCAGAGCTCGGCTGTCATCAAATTCCAGATATTTTCGGCACCCACTGTGTTGCCTGAAAGAGCGCTTCTAGCGTTTCAGGAATTGGCCAATCTTGCAACGAGCTTACAGCGTCCTCATGACTTTGATGCCAATCCACATTGGCGAGATGGACGAGAATGTTTCGATGCTGATCGGAGAATCCAAACGTGAAGCCGACAATCAGCGCACACTACAAATCTTCCGCATTCCGAGCTTTATTTGCCGCTTCGAGTAACGCGAGCGCCAGCTTTCCGTCTTGCACGGACGACGGAAAGCGGCTCGCGAACTCCTCCTTTGAGATTCGTCTTGTCCCATGGGGTCCAGTTATCAGCAGATCGCGACAAAGGTGTCGTTGCTCTGGCGTCATGACTACGAAACCAAACAAACTCGCGGAAAGAGAAGTGGTGGGTTACGCCTTCGGCTAACCCACCCTACGAAGCAACGAGGGCGCGCCCTACTCCGCAGCCATCTGCCGTGGCGCGGGCGGCGGGCTGGCGAGGTCGGCGATCAGTTGCTCGCGGCGCTTGCTCGCGTCGGCTGCGGCCTTTTCCTTCACCGGGCCGTAGCCGCGGATGCGGTCGGGGAGTTGCAGCAATTCCAGCGCGGTCTCAGTCGTGACCGGCGATAGCTGGCCGAGCACGGTGGCGACGTCCTTCTCGTATGACGCGATCAAGTCGCGTTCGAGCTTGCGGTCGGGGCTCTTTGCAAAGATGTCGAGCGCGGTGCCGCGCAGGAAGCGGAATCTTGCCAGCATCTTGAACGCCGACAGCATCCAGGGACCAAACGAACGCTTCAAGGGCCGGCCCAGCGCATCCTTGCCGCCGCCCAGGATCGGCGGCGCAAGGTTGAAGGAGAACTTGAAGTCGCCTTCGAACTGGTCGCGGAGCTGCTGCTCGAACTTCCCGTCGGAGAACAGGCGCGCGACTTCATACTCGTCCTTGTAGGCGAGCAGCTTGGCGTAGTTGATCGCGACTGCGCGCGGCAGCGCTTCGCCATGGCCGCCGTCAGTCGCAGCAGTGCGCACCTGGTCGACGAGCGTCTTGTAGCGCGCAGCCAGCCGCTTGCTTTGATAGCCGGTGAGATGCGCAGTCCGATGCGCGATGATCTCGTCCAGCGTCATCGCATCCAGCGACTTCGGCGCATGTGCTTCGTCCTGGCCTTCCATCATCGCTTCCAGCTTGGCCGGGTCGTGTGCTGCAAGGCGCCCAAGGCGGAAGGCCTGCGTGTTCATCTTGATCGAGACGCCGTTGACCTCGATTGCCTGCTCGATCGCTTCCGCCGACAGCGGCAGCAGGCCCTTCTGATAGGCGTAGCCCATCATCATGACGTTGGTGGCGATGCTATCGCCCAGCAGCACCTCGGCTGGCCTCGTGAAATCGACGAACGCGGATTCCTTGCGCAGCGCGTTCTCCAGCACGCTGCCAACCTTGCGGCTCTGGAAATTGAAATCGCGGTTGAGGATGAAATCGGCGGTCGGGATCAGGTGGCTGTTGATGATCCCTGTGGTGCGGCCGGACTCACACAGAGTCGTCATGTCCTTGGATACCGCAACCACTTCGTCAGCGGCCATCACGAGATCGGCGGTGCCGGTGACGATGCGTGAACAGGTGACGTCAGCGGTGTGCTCGGATAGGCGGACATGGCTCAGCACCGCACCGCCCTTTTGCGCCAGGCCACTCATGTCGAGGATCATGCTGGCCTTGCCCTCGATATGGGCGGCCATGCCGAGCAGCGCGCCGATGGTGAGGACGCCCGTGCCGCCGACGCCGGCGACCGCGACATTATAGGGTTTGTCTAACGCAGGACGCGAGGCCGGTTCCGGCAGCGCGCCGATATCGCCGAGCTCGGCCGGCGCCCGGCGGCGCGGCTTGCCGCCGTCGATGGTGACGAAAGACGGGCAAAAGCCCTTGATGCACGAATAATCCTTGTTGCAGGACGACTGGTTGATGGTGCGCTTGCGCCCCATCTCGGTCTCCAGCGGCTCGACCGAGATGCAGTTCGACTGCACCGAGCAGTCGCCGCACCCCTCGCAGACGGCAGGATTGATCATGACGCGGCGCGCCGGATCTTCCATCAACCCGCGCTTGCGGCGCCGGCGCTTCTCGGCCGCGCAGGTCTGCACGAAGACGATCGCGGAAGTGCCCTTCATCTCCCGGCATTCCTTCATCACGGCATCGAGCTCGTCACGATGCCGCGTGATGACACCGGGCGCGATGTCGGAGGCCGGATAGAGCTGCGGATTTTCCGAGACGACGTAGATATTGCGGATGCCTTCGGCGTGGAGCTGGAAGGTGATCTGCTGCGGTGAGAGCTCGCCGTCGACATGCTGGCCGCCGGTCATCGCGGTCGCGTCGTTGTAGAGGAGCTTGTAGGTGATGTTGGCGCCGGAGGCGACCGCCTGGCGGATCGCGAGGCTGCCGGAGTGGAAGTAGGTGCCGTCGCCGAGATTGGCGAAGACGTGCTGTTCTTTCGTAAAGGGTGCAACGCCGACCCAGGGCACGCCCTCGCCGCCCATATGGGTGAAGGTCTCGGTCGAGCGGTCCATCCACAGCGCCATGAAGTGGCAGCCGATGCCGGCAAAGGCGCGGCTGCCTTCCGGCACCTTGGTCGAGGTGTTGTGCGGACAGCCCGAGCAGAAATAAGGGGTGCGGGTGACAGGCGCGGTCGCCTGCATCTGGGTCGCTTCGCGGCCGTTGAACCAGTCGGCCTTGGCGCGGAGCATGTTCTTGATTTCGGGATTGAGGTCGAGGCGGAGAAGCCGTTCGGTCAGGGAGCTTGCAAGCGAGGCGACGCTAAGCTCGGCGGCGAAGGTCAGGAAGCGCTTGTCGTGGTCGTCATTCTTGCCGACGATGCGCGGGCGGACGTCGTCGCGCCAGTTGAACAGCTCCTGCTTGACCTGGTTCTCGACGATCTCGCGGCGCTCCTCGACGATGAAAATCTCCTCGAGGCCAACGGCGAAATTGCGCACGCCTTCCGGCTCCAGCGGCCAGGGCATGCCGATCTTGTAGAGCCGCAAGCCAATCTGGGCGGCGACATCAGGCGTGATACCGAGCTCGCGCAGGGCTTGACGCACGTCCTCATAGCTCTTGCCGGACGCCATGATGCCGTAGCGCGCATTCGGCGAATCCATGGTGATGCGGTTGACCTTGTTGGCGCGGGCAAAGGCAATCGCGGCAAAGCCCTTGTAGTCCTGCAAGCGCAGATCCTGCTGATAGCGGTCATCGGGCCAGCGCAGATTGAGCCCGCCCTGCGGCATCTCGAAATCGGTCGGGATCACGAACGGCGTCATCTCGTCGGAGAGGTCGATCTCGGCGGTGGTCTCGACCACCTCGGTGATCGTCTTCAGCCCGACCCAGCAACCGCTGTAGCGCGACATCGCGATGCCGAGCAGGCCCATCTCGATCAGCTCGTGGATCGAGGACGGGTAAAGATAGGGCATCAGCGCCGAGATGAAGGCGTGGTCCGACTGGTGCGGGACGGTCGAGGATTTGGCGCCATGGTCGTCGCCGGCAATGCAGAGCACGCCGCCGTTCTTGGCCGAGCCTGCGGTATTGCCGTGGCGGAACACGTCGCCACAGCGGTCGACGCCGGGCCCCTTGCCGTACCAGATACCGACCACGCCGTCGTAGCTGGCGCCGGGCGACAGATTGAGCTGCTGCGAGCCCCAGATCGCGGTCGCGGCGAGATCCTCGTTCACGCCGGGCTGGAACTTGATGTTGTACTGCTCGAGATGCTTTCGCGCGGCAAAGAGCTGCTGGTCATAGCCGCCGAGCGGCGAGCCGCGGTAGCCGGAGACGAAACCTGCGGTATTCAGGCCCGCGGCACGGTCGCGTCTGATCTGCGCCATGGGCAGGCGAACCAGGGCCTGGATGCCCGTCAGGAAGACGTGGCCGGTCGATTGCGTATACTTTTGATCGAGACTGATCGGACCCTGGTTGATTCCCATTGAAGCCCTCTTAAGCCTTTGGCCGCCCCGGTTCTTTTCTAATTAATCGCGGAACGCGTGATTGCCACTCTATGTCGCTTTTTCCAACGCTTGCATCACAAATCTGGCTACGAATGACACGGCTGCGAAAATCGCAATTTCGTGCCGGGAATGATCGGCCCGTTTTGCAGTTTGTGTCGTCGGGGGCGTGACTTACGAAACGGCGTGACGCCCGCTATACCCTCAACGACGTTGGCCAAGCGAAAAGGCAACCTCTTCCGATGCGCGCTGTTCTCACCAGTCTGATTTTGTGCAGTGCATTCGCGCTCGTGCCGGCGCGCGCCACCGAACCATCGGAGGAGACCATCGAGCATGGCAAGGCGCTGGTCGTGGCCGGCGACTGCACGAGCTGTCACACCGCCGATCCCTCGAAGCCTTTCGCCGGGGGAAAGCGCATCGATACGCCGTTCGGCGCAATCTATTCGCCCAACCTCACGCCGGATCTCGATACGGGAATCGGCAACTGGAGCAACGACGATTTTTATCGCGCGCTGCGCTATGGCGTGGCGCCGAACGGATCGCGCTATTACCCCGCCTTCCCCTACCCGTATTTCACGAAGATGACGCGTGACGATATTCTCGCGGTGCGCGCCTATCTGGCGACGCTGACGCCGGTCGCAAACCGGGCGCCGCCGCCCGCCCTGCGCTTTCCCTTCAATTTTCGTGTGCTGATGCGGGGCTGGAATTACCTGTTCTTGCGGCCCGGCATTCTGGAGCCCAACCAGGCCAAGGGCGCCGACTGGAACAGGGGCCGCTATCTGGTCAAGGGGCCCGGCCATTGCGGCGCCTGCCATACGCCGAAAAACTTCTTGGGTGCCGACCGGCGCGGCCACCGGCTTACGGGCGGCCTTGTCGACGGCTGGTTCGCGCCACGGCTCGATGGCGCCGAGCGCAGCGGCCTGAAATCATGGAGTGTCGACGACATCGTCGAATATCTGCAGAGCGGCCGTAACGGCAAAAGCCATGCGGACGGCCTGATGGCCGAAGTCGTGGTCAATTCGACCTCGAAGATGAGCGATGACGACGTCAAGGCGATCGCGGTTTATCTGAAGAGCCTGGCGGCGCGTGTTCCCGAACCGCAAGGACCGGCGCCGACGGACGCGGAGATGGCGACCGGCAAGGACGTCTACGCCCATAATTGCGTCGCCTGCCATGAGGCCGACGGCTCCTCGTCGCCGCGGGTCTATCCGCCGCTCAACGGCAACGCGCTGCTGCAATCCGCCGATCCCTCCTCGACCTTGCGCATCATCCTTGATGGCGCGCAGACGGTGACCACACCGCGCGCGCCGAACACGGGATCGATGCCGGCCTATGCGAAGGACCTCTCCGACCAGCAGGTCGCCGATGTGACGAATTACATCCGCAATTCCTTCGGCAATGCCGCACCGGCGGTGACCGCGGAGCACGTGGCGAATGCGAGGAAGAAGTAGTTGCCAACCCTCATGGTGAGGAGTGCGGAACGCGCGTCTCGAACCATGAAGCCCCCGGTGCCACCCGCGGCCATCCTTCGAGACGCGCGCGGTGCGCGCTCCTCAGGATAAGGAGTTGAGTGTGCAGCACCAGTGACAGTCACCTCTTCTCCCCATTGAACACAAACTTCGGCATCTCCCATTTGAAGCGGATCGCGAGCAGGCGAAAGGTCAGACCGATCGCGAAGGTAAGCACGGTCCAGACCTCCTTGTTCAGGGTCAATCCGAACGCAGTGGTATAGAACAATCCGGTGACGACGGAGACGCTGGCGTAGAGCTCGGAGCGAAACAGCAGCGGCACGTCATTGCAGAGGATGTCGCGCAACACGCCGCCGGCACAGCCGGTGATCATGCCGGAGACGATCACGATCGGCAGCGACGCATCGGTCTGCCAGGCGACATCGCAGCCCGCCATGGTGAAGACGACGAGGCCGATCGCATCCAGCACCAGGAACGCGACGTTGAGGCGGTGCACCACGCGCGCGACCAGGATGGTGATGAACGCCGCGATCGCCGTGATCGCCAGCACCGACGGGGTTTGCACCCACACCAGCGGATAGTGTCCGAGCAGCACGTCGCGGATGGTCCCGCCGCCAAGCGCCGTGATGCAGCCGAGCATGCAGACCCCTGCCCAATCCATGCTGCGGCGGCCCGCGGCGAGCGCTGCCGTCATCGCCTGCGCCGCCAGCGCCACCAGCGACAGGAAATGCAGCACGCTATCGCTGGGAGGCAGGTTCCACATGGAATCCTCGAAGAGGGCCGGAAGGCCTTGGAACTTACGGCGGCGGTTCCGCGGTCAACAAGTCAGGTTTTCGCGGAACCCTCCGCCGCGCGTCGTGGTTGTCTACGACTAAAGGAGGAACCGAGCCATGACCAATGAACGCATCCCGAACGATCCCTATCGTTCCGGTCTGAGCGATGACAATTTCCGCCGCCCGCAGCGCTTCGACAACGATATGCAGATCGATCCGGAGCTGCAGGAAGGTCCGGCCTCATCGAGCAGGATCGCGCTGTTCGCGGTCGGCATCGCCGTCGTGCTCGGCGCGGTGTTTTACGGGCTGAACAACACGAGCGTGAAGGAAGCCCAGACCCCGCCGCCGGCGCAGACCGCCCAGCAGTCGCCGCAGGCGTCACCGCAGGCGCCAACGGGCATGCGCGATGTGACGCCGGGGCCGAATAGCCAGCCGGGCATGACCACGGGTGCAGCGCCCAGCCGTCCCACGCCGCCGCAGGCCGCGCCGAAGGGCGCCGAGATCGACCGCTCGGCCAATCCGCCAGCGAACAGCATCGACAACAAGTAATCTGAGCAGCAGAGCGTGAGCGCGCCGTGGCGAAATCCGCGGCGCGTTCGTTCGACTGCGTCAGATGCGGCTTATCGCTCATCCTGAGGAGCGCGGAACGCGCGTCTCGAAGGATGAGGCCACCAGCCGGGCTTCAGGGTTCGAGACGCGCGTTCCGCGCTCCTCACCATGAGGTTTCGATTCGCGCGCGCCTCAGCCAAACATCTTGTTCAGCTCACCGCCGGGATAGCCGCTGGCGAGTTCGGTGAAGGTGCCCTTCTCCGCCATCTCCTTGGCGGCCTTCATGTAGCCGCCCCAGGCCGAGCGCGCGAGCGAGCCGCCGACGCTGATGCGGCGCACGCCGAGCTCTTCGGCCTGCGACAGCGACAGACCGGAAGCGCCGATCAGGAGATTGACGGGTTTTGGATGAACCGCCTTCACCACGGCGGCGACATCTTCCTTCGTCTTGATGCCGGGCGCGTAGAGGCAATCCGCGCCGGCTTCCGAATAGGCCTGAAGCCGCTCGATGACGAGCTTCAGGTCGGTCACGCCCCACAGAAATCCCTCGCAACGGCCGGTCAGCATCACGCCGCTTTTGTCGGCGTCGATCGCCTTGCGCGCAGCCCTGATGCGCTCGACGGCGAGAGCCGATTCGAACAGCGGCTTGCTCTTGTCGCCGGTAGAATCCTCGATCGATAATCCGGCGACGCCAGTCTTCATCGCGCGCGCAACATTCCTGGCCACGCCTTCCGGCTCGACGGCAAAGCCACCCTCGAAGTCGGCGTTGACGGGAATGTCGACGGCGGCGGAGATCGCTGTGAGATGATCACAGACGTCGTCCACGGTGACGCGGTTGTCCGCCTTGCCGATGGTCCAGGCAAAGCCCGCGCTGGTGGACGCGATCGCCTTGAAGCCAAGATGCGCGAGCGCCTTTGCGCTGCCGACATCGAAGGGATTGGGAATGATGAAGCAGCCCTTCTCATGCAGCTTGTGAAAGGCGGCGCGTTTGTCAGCAGTTGTCAGCGGCATATGTTTCTCTCCCTTATTCGTGCGGCGGCAAACATAGGCACGCCGCGTCACGACTGCTAGTGCGCCTCGTGCTTGCGGACGATTACAGCTCGACCTTGCGCAAAAAGGTCCGCTCCTCAGCGAGGATGAACTGGTTGGCTTCGGCGAAATTGAAATTGGCCATGCCCTCGGCATCGCCGCGCAACCGCGCGCGATAGGCCTCATAGGCGGCAAGGCTCTCGAACGAGATCAGCGCGAAGGCGATGTTGTTGGTGCCCTCATGCGGCATCCAGTAGCCGATGAGATCGCCGCCACAGCGCGGGATGATCTTGAGCCAGTTCCTTGAATATTCCTCGAACTGCGCGCGCTTGAACGGATCGAGCTGATAGCGGATGAACACGGTGATGGTCATGGGGGCCTCTTGGAACAACAGGGAACGTCATTCCGGGGCGGTGCAAAGCACCGAACCCGGAATGACGACTACAATTACTAACGCTTGCCCGACATCAATGCTTCGGCTATCATCGAAGCATGAAAGCAGGACCTGACATCGCCATGGTCGCCTCGCTGGTCGGCGACCCCGCCCGCGCCAATATGCTGACCGCGCTGATGAGCGGCCGCGCGCTCACCGCCAGCGAGCTCGCGCAAGAGGCCGGCATCACGCCGCAGACCGCAAGCTCGCATCTCGCCAAGCTCGAGGCCGGTGGTCTGCTCGAGCCTGAGAAGCAGGGCCGCCACCGCTACTATCGCCTCACCGGCGAGGACGTCGCGGGTGTGCTGGAAATGCTGGAGGGGCTTGCCGCGCGCGTCGGCCATATGCGCGTGCGCACTGGGCCGAAGGACCCGGCGCTGCGCCGTGCCCGCATCTGCTACGATCATCTGGCCGGCGACCTCGGCGTGCAGATGCTTGACAGCATGCGCACGCAGCGGCTGGTCCGGCAGAAGAAGCAGGACATCGAACTGACGTCCGAGGGCGCCAAATTTCTGGAAAAGAATTTGCAGATTTCACCGGATATGCTGAGCCATCCGCGAAGGCCCGTCTGCAAGGCCTGTCTCGACTGGAGCGAGCGGCGTCATCATCTCGCGGGCACCTTGGGCGCCGCAATGATGACGCGCTTTGCCGAATTGAAATGGGCCGCGCGCGACACCACCGCCGGCAGCCGCGTGGTGAATTTCACCCGCACCGGCGAGAAACGCTTCACGGCGCTGTTCCCGCACGCGGAAGAGTGAGCACGATCGCGTGTAGTCGTCTCTTCCCGTTATGGCCAGGCTTGACCCGGCCATCCACGTCTTTCTACGACAGCCGCGAATTAAGACGTGGATGGCCAGCACAAGGCCCCATGACGAGTGGAGAAAATTTCGCAATGAATCGTTACTTCGCTGCGGCGCTGATCGGCGCGTTCCTAGCCTTGCCGTTCGCTCCCGCCATCGCCGCCGACGTGCCACGCGAGCCCTATGGCATCGATCTCGAAGGTTTCCCCTATCCCTACCCCGTAAGCCTGTTTCCCGTCGTCAACGACGGCGAGCAGCTTCGCATGGCCTATATGGATGTCGGCGCCACCTCGCAGCCGAACGGCCGCACCGTGGTGCTGCTCCACGGGCGCAATTTCCCATCGAGCTATTGGGAGCCCGTGGTCAAGACGCTGACCGGCGCGGGCTACCGTGTCGTCGTGCCGGACCAGATCGGCTTCGGCAAATCCTCCAAGCAATCCGGCGAGCTGCATTTCGACGTCCTCGCCCGCAACACCATAGCCCTGCTGGATTACCTGCATGTCGGCCAGTTCGACATTGTCGCGCATTCGATGGGCGGCATGCTCGGCGTGCGGATCGCGCGCGCCTATCCCGACCGCGTCACGCATCTTCTGCTCACGGCCCCTATCGGGCTCGAGGACTACCGGCTCTATGTGCCGCCGGTGCCAACCGAAAAGATCGTCGAAGCTGAGGACAAGCTCACCGCCGACGGCTATCGCAAGCAGCTTGAGACCAATTATGCGCTGAAACTGCCGCCCGACCAGGTGACGCCGTTCATCGATTCGCGTTTCAACATCAAGGACAGCGCCGACTATCCGCGCTGGCTGCGCGCCTTCGTCGCTTCCTACCAGATGATCTATCGCGAGCCTGTCGTGCACGAGATTCCACTGGTCTCGGAGCCGACGCTGTTCATCATGGGCGCCGACGACCACAACGCGCCGGGCCGGCCGAGCGCGCCAGAGGCGTTGCGCCCGAAAATGGGCCACAACGCCGAGCTCGCCCAGACTCTGGCCAAGCTGATGCCGAACGCGCGCGCCGAAGTGATTGCGAATACCGGGCATCTCGTCTTCCTGGAGGCGCGCCAGAAGTATGACGAGCTGATGCTCGGTTTCCTCGGGAAGTGAAACGAGCGAGGGCCGCGACGCGCAGGCCCTCGCCAATACGCATAAACCGACTTACCAGTTACGGAAGCAGTGCCAGCCATACGGGCCCGTATGCCAGCCGGGCGGGCAGCTCCAGCGCGGACGGCAAAAGCCGCCGGGACCGCGATGCCCATAGGGCCCACAGCCTTCGATGACGCGAATGATCGCGCCATCGGGCAGTTTTTGGTCGAGCGGGACGATCGGCGCCGCCTGCGATGCCGAGATTGCAGCAAGGTTCAGGCCGAACGCTACAGCAGAAGCAAGAATCAACTTCATGGGGACAGTTCCTTGTCTTTTCCACGCGTCGCGACGCGCACGGCTCGCGAAAGAAGTCTCGCACCCGAAACACCGCAAGCGCCGAAATCGCGACGCCAGTTTCGTAGAGAACACCTGAATGCACGCTGAATTACGCAAGCCTTACAGATCGATGCGTGCCGGGAATAACCTTGGGATGTTTCGGATATGAATTCGCGGGGCCATCGCTCGTGGATGCGGCGCGGGTTTCGCAGGGTGGGCAAAGCGAAGCGCGCCCACCATTCCGATCACGTCACTTGGTGGTGGGTACGGCGCTTCCGCGCCTTTGCCCACCTACGGCACTGCTGCTACGGCAACGCCGACGCCGCAAATTCCTCCGCAAGCAGGAAGGTCTCACGCGTGCGCGTGATGTCGGGCCAGTCGCGGTTGAAGTCAGCGACAAGGCGCTTCAGATCCTCGCCCTTCATGGCACGGTCGAGGGATGCTTCGTCGGCGAACTCATAGGTCGCCTGATGCAAGGAGGGATCGGTCGAGCTCCAGAACCGCCAGGCCTTCGTCACGCCGAACGATTTTGTCGCGTCCGGCAGATGCTCGGTCTGGTACCATTTGTCGAATGCCTTGCGCTCGGTGGGATCGGCGACCGTTGCGCGCACGACGAAATAGGCCTTTGGCATGGTTTCCTCCGTTTGTTTGATGTGAGGATAACGCAAGCCGCACGCGATGTCGTGCGGTCCAGACACTTCTACTCCGGCAAACCGAGGCTCCGAAGACGCTGCGCCATCCGCTCGATACTGGGTACGGAAAAGACCATCGCCTGCTTGAACTTCGAAACCGTCAGATCCGGATAATGCCGCAGCATTTCTGCGAACGCCTGTTTTGCCTCTTCGATCCGGCCCGCCCCCACAAGAGCCGATGCCAGGTTGCGGTAGATCCAGGTCGCATGCGGCCGCTCCTGCAGGGCACGCCGGCAAAACAACACGGCCTGATCGTACTCCTGGGCCACTTCATGGGCGGAGGCGATGCCGGCATAGTTGTTGAAATTCATCGGATCGATTGGACTGAGGCGAATGGCGCGCTCGAAATATTCTATCCCCTTGTCCGACTGATCCGTATAGCTCTCGATCCATCCGAGCCGGCTCCACGCCCACGCACAATTGGGATCGATCGCAAGCGCCCGCTCGAGCAACACGCGCGCGGCGCCGAAATTACGCACAAACGTATGCACCGTGCCGAGGATGGCGAGAACAAGCGGATCGTCGCTACTGAGCGCCGCGGCCTGCTCCGCGAGCGATCGCGCCCTGGACTGGCTGCCGGCGATATCATCCGCCCAGGTGTAGACGGAGCGCTGGGCGTGGCACCACCCGGCGAGCGCGAGAGCCAGCGGGTATTCGGGGTCGATCGCCAATGCTTTTTCGAGAAGCTCCAGCGCCTTGGCGCTTTCTTCTTTTTCGAGCGCCCAAACGTGGGGCATGGCCCGCATCGTGTAGTCGTAGCTGCCGAGGTCCTGCGGCCGCCTTCGCCGGGAGCGTTCAATCTCGGCAAGACGGATGGAGGGTTGCAGGGCGCCGGCGACTTGCTGGGTGATGCGATCTTGCAGGTCGAAGAACTCGTCGACCGTGCCGTCGTAGCGGGAGCTCCAGACATGCGTGCCGGCCTCGGTTTCGATGAGCTGAACGATGATGCGGAGCCGATTGCCAACCTTCTGCACGCTGCCTTCGAGCAGATAGGCGACGCCCAGTTCCTTGCCGACAGCCCGCGCATCGGTAGCGCGGCCCTTGTATGTGAAGGCCGAGCTGCGGGCGATCACGAAAAAGGAGCGAATGCAGGATAGCGCAGCGGTGATGGCCTCAACGATCCCATCCGCGAGGTAGTCCTGCCCCAGCTCCGCGGACATGTTGTCGAACGGCAAGACGACGATGGAGGGTTTGTCGGGCAAAGCCAGCTCGCGCGAGCGCGCCGGGGCGGGATCGGACGAGCCTGGCGGCCCCCTGCTGGAGGCCGGCCTCATCTGCCACGCGCGCATCGGCTCCGCGATGTTCTTCAAGGACTGTTCGCCGAGATCGTCGAACGCAATATCCACCTTGCCGCGGATTTGCCGGTGCGTGTCGTCGGAAATGCACACCCCGCCCGGCTGGGCCATCCCTTCGAGCCGCGCCGCGATGTTGACGCCGTCTCCGAAAATATCGTTGTCATCAAAGATGATGTCGCCAAGATGGATGCCGATCCGAAACTCGATCCTGAGGTCCGTGGCCACATCGACATTGCGCTCGGACATCGCACGCTGGACTTCCACCGCAAACCGTGTGGCGTCGACGGCGCTGGCGAATTCGACCAGCATGCCGTCGCCGGTCGTTTTGACAATACGACCCCGATGCGACGCGATACCGGGATCAATGAGTGTCTTTCGGAGCACTTTCAACTGGGCGAGCGTCCGCTCCTCATCGCGGCCCATAAGCCGGCTATAGCCAGCGATGTCAGCCGCCAGCACCGCCACCAATCGCCGATCCACACGCTCGCCGGGCAAATAACCCTCCTGGGCGAGGCCTATTAAAGCACGATCAGCGGCTTTTCCGCCACGCGTAATGTTCGCGCCGGTCAGTCAATCCGCCGAGTGAGATTGCCGCAATGCCCAATTCGGATATAGTCCGGCGCGAATTGCGGGCGACAAATATCGGTTTGAATTAAGATCAACACAGAGTTGGAGGCTCCCCATGGGACGACGATACCAGAGTATTCTCGAAACGATCGGCCACACGCCCGTCGTGAGGATCAATCGCCTCGCGCCTAAATCCGTGAACCTGTTTGTCAAGGTCGAAGCCTTCAATCCCCTGGGTTCGGTGAAGGATCGCCTCGCGATCGGCGTCATCGAGGCAGCGGAGAAATCCGGCGAGCTGAAGCCCGGCCAGACCGTGATCGAGGCTACCAGCGGCAACACGGGGATCGGCCTTGCGATGGTGTGCGCCGCCAAGGGATATCCGCTGGTCGTCACCATGGCGGAGACGTTCAGCGTCGAGCGGCGGAGGCTGATGCGCTTCCTTGGCGCCAAGGTCATCGTGACGCCGGCCGCCGAACGGGCCGTCGGAATGATCAACAAGACCATCGAGCTCGCTAAAACCCATGGCTGGTTCATGACCCGGCAATTCGAGAACGAGGCGAATCCCGAATATCACTCGCGCACTACCGCGCGCGAGATCATCGACGATTTCGCCGATACCAAGCTCGACTATTGGGTGACTGGCTACGGCACCGGCGGCACGCTCAAGGGCGTGGCGAGCGTGCTCAGGAAGGAGCGCCCGGACACCAGGATCATGGTGTGCGAGCCGGAGGACGCGCAGCTCCTCGGCAGCCACGTCGAGCAGAAGCGCAATCCGGACGGCACGCCGGCCGCGCCCCATCCGAGCTTCAAGCCACATCCGATGCAGGGCTGGACACCCGATTTCATCCCGAAGATCGCGGGCGACGCGGTGGCGATGGAGCTGATCGATCGCGTGATACCGATCCCCGGGCCTGAGGCCATCCGCTGCAGCAAGGAGCTGGCGGCGAAGGAAGGCATCTTTGTCGGCATCACCTCGGGTGCGACGCTTGCCGGCGCGCTCAAGGTTGCGGCCGAAGCCAAGGAAGGCTCCAACATCCTCTGCATGCTGCCCGACACCGGCGAGCGTTATCTCAGCACGCCGCTGTTTGCCGATGTCGGGACCGACATGAACGAGGAAGAGCTTGCGATCTCCCGTTCCACGCCGATGGCTCAAATGAAAACCTGAGCCATCTCATCGAAGGAGGCCGACATGACTCAAGGACAGTCAGTTCCGGACGCCAGCCACCTCTACGAGGTCGAGCGTCGCGCTCGTCACGCCGAGCGTCCCGGCTTTCGCATCACCGAGTTGCAGCTTTCGCCGACGCAGAAAGTGCCCTGGCACACCCACACCAACGTCTCGGATACATTCTACGTGCTGGAAGGCCAGATGCGCCTGTTTCTGCAGGATCCCAAAGAGGAAGTGAACCTGAAGCCCGGCGAAATTTATGCCGTGAGGCCGAAGCGGCCGCATCTGGTAACCAATGGCGGGACGAAGTCGCTCACCTTCCTCGTCCTGCAAGGGGTGGGCGAATACGATTACGTGCCGCTGCTGCCGGGTTAGATTTGCAGCGTCATAAGCAGCTCTATCCCTCATCCTGAGGAGCTTGCGAAGCAAGCGTCTCGAAGGATGAAGCCACGATCAGGCCTCATGGTTTGAGACGGCGCTAACGCGCCTCCTCACCATGAGGATTTTGACGCTTGCCGAGCTACACCCACCCTCCCCGCGCCATCGTGGCGGCGAAGAGCAGGATGAGCACGATCGCCGCCAGCTCGATGTGAATGACCATGGTGACGCGCTTGCGCTTGGCGGCATCCATCGCGGGCGCCTGCCCCGCCGCGATCGCGCCGCGCCAGGAGAGAAACTCCATGGTCGGAATGATCGAGAGCAGCCCGATGATGATGAAAAGGCCGAACTTGGTCAGGAACGCATGGCTGTGCCAGTAATATTCGGCCCCCTTCTCGAAGAAGAACACCCGCAGTAGCCCGATCACCAGCAACAGCCCGGCGGCGATGCCGAGGACGAGATCGGTCCCCTGCAGCCGCCGCGCGGACGCGAGCGTCAGCTCCTGCCGGATCAGCGTGAACTCGATCGCGACGCAGGCAACCAGGGTGAAGGCACAGAGATGATGCAGAAAGGCGAACAGCGTGGACATGGGCGCGTTGTCCATTGCGTTGGTCGATTACAGTTCGCAGCATGATATAGCTTGGTGGCGATAACAAGAACAACGCGGGAAAACCTCTCGCTGCTTTCGGGGAAGAAACGTCATGCGCAAGCTCATGATCGGCGCGATCGCCGCCGCCTGTCTGCTGCCCGCCACAACGCAAGCCGAAATCGTCCGTTTCGATATTACCGAGCGCGTGCCGGCCTTTGCCGGGCGCAGCTTTGGCGAGGTCGGCCCCTATGAGCGGATCACGGCCAAAGCGACCATCGCGCTCGATCCCGCTGATGATCGCAACGTCGTGATCACCGATCTCGCGCAGGCGCCGCGCGATGCCGACGGCAAGGTCGAGGCCACGGCCGATGTCGTGATCCTGCGCCCCGTTGATCCCGCCCATGGCAATGGCACGCTGCTGTTAGAGGTACCCAACCGCGGCCGCAAGCTGGCGCCGCAGCTGTTCGACGATTCTCCGCAGCCCGGCGCCAACAACGCGCAAGGCGCCGATGACGCCGGCATCGGCTTCCTGCACCGGCAAGGCTACACCATGGTCTGGGTCGGCTGGCAGGGCGACATTCCCTCCAAGCCCGGGCAACTCGCGCTGGGCGCACCCATCTTGAAGGGCATCACCGGGCCAGCGCGCGAAGAGTTCATCTTCGACAACACCACCAGTCCCGCCAAGGCGACGCTGACCTGGCCGGCCGCCGATCCGGCCAATCTCAGGGTTACCGTGCGCGCGGCCTGGGCGGACGCGCGGCAGACGCCCGCAGGCCTTTCCGCGAAGCTGATCGATCCGACCACGCTCGAGATCGTCAGGCCTGAGGGCTTTGATGCCGGTGCCCTCTACGAGGTCACTTACACCGCGCGCGATCCGGCCGTGCTGGGCATGGGCTTTGCCGCCGTGCGCGATGTCGTCACTTTTCTCCGCCACGACAGCACATCGGCCAATCCGCTGCTGAACGGGCTGCATCCGTCCGTCAGCCGCGCCATCGGTTTTGGTGTCTCGCAATCCGGCCGCTTCCTGCGCGACTTCCTCTATCTCGGCTTCAACGAGGACACGCATGGCCGCATGGTGTTCGACGGCCTGATGCCGCATGTCGCGGGCACGCGGCGCATGGCGACCAATGTCCGGTTCGGCCAGCCCGGCCGCAACCCGCGGCATCCACAGGACCCGGCCTGGCAAGCCGACCTCTTCCCCTTCACTTATGCAACGCTGAGCGATCCGCTCTCGGGCAAGACCGACGGCCTGCTGCGGCGCTGCGCGCTATCGGTGACCTGTCCCAAGATCATGCAGACCGACAGCGAGATCGAATGGTGGTCCTCGCACGCCTCACTGCTAGTGACGGATTTGCAAGGCGCACACCTCGATCTGCCCGGCAATGTCCGCGCCTACATGATCGCGGGCACACCGCATTTCGCCGAGCCCAATGACGTCATGCACAAGGGCTTGCCAGCGTTGTCGCTGCCGCAGAACCCCATGCATGCGGGCATGCCGATGCGGGCGCTGCTTACCGACCTCAACGCCTGGATCAGTGACGGCGTGACGCCGCCCTCGAGCCGGGTGCCGATGCGCGCGCATGGCACGCTGGTCGCAGCCGAAGGCGCAGTGCCGACCGATATCCCCGGCCTGCCCTATCGCGGCATCCATACGCTCGCCGTAGCTTCCGACCAGAGCGTGCGGCCGCCGGAGGAGATCGGACGCTATCCCGTGTTCGTGCCGAAGGCTGACGACGACGGCATGACCATCGCCGGCGTGCATGCACCGGCCATCGCGGTGCCGCGCGCGACCTATACAGGCTGGAATCCCCGCACGGCGGGTTTCGGCCCGACCGCGCTCTATCCGCTGCAAGGCGCGGTCGTGCCATTCGCGCCGACCGAAGCGGCGCGCAAGGAAGCGAACGACCCGCGCCCCTCGATCGAAGCACGTTACGCCAATGACGAGGCCTATGTGGACGCGGTGAAGAAGGAAACCGCGCGCGAGGTCGCCGAACGTCTGTTGCTGCCGGAAGATGCTGAACGCGCGATCGAGGCGGCGAGGCAAGGGAAGCTGGCGAAGCTCGGGCCGAGCTAGACCCTCTCGCCGACCTCGATGCCGAGCCGAGCCGCGACGCGCCTTGCCGTCGCTTCCCGTTGCGCGGTGATGCCCTGCACGGATTGGCGCGCCTGCTGCAGAATTTCGGGAGGCGCCGTCTCGGGGGTCCCGCTGTCGAAGGGCGGCTCCGGCGCATAGACCATGTAAAGCTGGATCGCCTTGGCGGCGTCTGCCCCGCGCAATTCAGCCGCGAGCCGCAGCGCGCCGTCGATGCCTGCTGTGACGCCGGCAGCAAAGATATAGCTGCCATCCATCACCACGCGCTCGTTGACGGGGATCGCGCCGAAGAACGGCAACAGATGAAACGAGGCCCAATGCGTCGTGGCCCTGCGGCCCCTTAACAGGCCCGCCGCTCCGCACAGCAGCGCGCCGGTGCAAACGGAGAAGATGCTGCAAGCGCCTGCCGCCTGCTGCCGGATCCAGTCCAGCACCTCGGCGTCCTCCATCAGGGCTTCCTGCCCGAAGCCGCCCGGCACATGCAGCACATCGAGCGGCGGCGCCTCTGCCAGCGTCGCATCGGGCGTCAGGCGCAATCCCCTGATGTCGCGAACGGAGCCCGCGGTCTTGCCGTAGAGGCGATAGGTCGAATTTGGGATTCGCGACAGAACCTCGAACGGCCCGGTCAAATCGATCTGATCCAGGCCCTCGAACAGCAGCGAGCCGATCTGCAAGTGAACATCATGAGGGATCATTTGCGCCTCCTTTTAGTGACGAATGGACAAGACCAGGCTATCGCGGCATCTTCCGGCGATGACGCCAAAGACCCCTCGTTCTCCGCCAAACGGCAGTCGCATCGTCGAAGTGCTGGCCTTTCCGTCGGTGCAGCTGCTCGATGTCACCGGGCCGATTCAGGTGTTCGCGTCCGCCAACAACTTTATGGTCGCCGCCGGCAACGCAGCGCCTTACGCGATCCGCGTCGTGGCGCAGGGCAGTCAAAGCGTCGAGGCCACCGCCGGTGTCGCGCTTGCGGTGCATCCGCTTTCGGCCCTCGATGCCGATGTGGACACGCTGGTGATTGCCGGCGGCGACGGCGTCCATGTTTCGTCGGAGGATACGGTGCTGGTTGGTTGGGTGCGCGAACGTGCGAAGCGTGCCCGGCGCACGGCCTCGGTCTGCACCGGCGCGTTCCTGCTCGCCGCATCAGGCGCGCTCGATGGACGACGCGCGGTTACCCATTGGCAGTTCTGCGCCGAGCTGGCCCGTCGCTACCCGGCCGTCCGCGTCGAAACCGATCCGATCTTCGTGCATGACGGCCCGGTCTGGACATCGGCCGGAGTGACGTCCGGGATCGATCTCGCCTTGGCGCTGGTCGAAGAGGATCTGGGCCGCGCGGTAGCGCTCGCTGTCGCGCGTTATCTCGTGGTGTTTCTCAAGCGACCCGGCGGACAAGCGCAATTCAGCGAGCATCTCGCGCTACAGGCTTCCGACGACAAGTTCGGCACCCTGCACGACTGGATCAGCCACCATCTGGCCGATGACCTCTCGCTTCCGGTGCTTGCGCGGCAAGCCGGCATGAGCGAGCGCAGCTTCAGCCGCCACTACGCGGAAGCGACCGGGCTGACACCAGCGCGCGCGATCGAACGGCTGAGGGTGGAAGGCGCGCGGCATCTGCTCTCGGAAACACGGCTGCCGGTCAAGCGCATTTCCCAGCGTTGCGGCTTCGGCTCGGAGGAGACGATGCGCCGCAGTTTCTTGCGACTGCTGGACACCACACCGCAAGATTATCGCGCGAGATTTGCGTCGTGAGTTCAGCACCGCATGTCTGCCGAACGGCAGCGCGGCGGCCCTGCGACCGCCGTGCTGATATCTTAGTCGTTCCAGGCGAATTGCTGGAGATGAGCCTCCAGCGGCGGGTTCGTGACGTTGCCGGTGTAGTTCGTGATCGTCGAAGCCGCGACGATCGTGATCACTTCGAGCAGGAGATCCTTGGCGTATCCGGCGTCCAGGAAACGCGCGATGTCGTGGTCATCGAGCCGCCCGCGCTTTTCGATCAGCGTACGCGCCAAGGTCGAGAGCGCGCCGAGCTTTTCGTCCGACGGCGAGCTGCCCGCGCGCATCGCCTCGACGTCGACAGGATCAAGCCCGGCCTGCAGCCCAAGTGCAGTATGCAGCGCGACGGCCCACGCCGAGCCATTGGTGACGGCGTCCGTAAGCAGCACGGTCTGGATCTGAGGCTCGGCAAAACTGCCGCCGTGGACCTTGTCGAAGATGCCGATGAACGCCTCGGCAAGCACGGGCGACGTCGCCATGGCGCCCGCGAGATTGGGGATCATGCCGAACCTCGTCTGCACGTCGCGCAGCGCGGGCTTGGAGGCTTGGGGAGCGGATTCAAGCGTATGGACAGGAAAGCGTTGCATCGGAATTGCCTTTTGCTGGAGTTGGAACCCGAAGATTCCGCGGGCCGTCTTCCAGGCGGCCTGCGATGCGATCTCCGCGTTCGATGTCAGCTATCTAGCTGCGCCCAGCCAAAAGGGTTCGCCAAAGTCCCCACATTCCGCGCCATCGCGCGGTACGCCTGTTACGCTGCGTTGCGCCCGAGCGCTGCGTTTTGGTCGAGCAGCCCGGCTTCGATCAGCGCGTCGCGGATGCGCGCGATTTCCGCCTCCCCGATCTTGACCAGCGGCGGACGCACGACCGCACGCGGCAATTTTCCGAGCAGCACCAGCGCTTCCTTCATGCGGTTATGCATGTCGACAAAGGGATCGGCATAGAACACGCGCGCGGTCGGTGAGATGCTGTCATTCAGCCGGCGGGCTTCCGCGAGATCGTTGGCCTTCACGGCGCGATAGAGCTTGGCCTGCAGGTCGGCGATGACGCTGCCGCTGCCGGAGAGCAGACCGTTGCAGCCGAGCACCAGCGAACTCAGCAGCCACGCGCTGTTGGTGGAGAGCACATTGATGGGCCGCTTGCGCCCCTGCAACGCGCGGATCTGGCTCTCATGCTGCGGCACCTGCGGCGTCCAGTCCTTGATGGCGCGGATGGTCGGCACCTCCTCGAACAACCGCTCCAGCGTCGCCATCGGATAGCCCTGCCCCGTCGCCAGCGGATATTGAAACACGATGATCGGCAGATCGCTCGCGTCAGCAATGGTCTTGAAGTGCGCCAGCGCCATCTCGGCCGATTGCCCCAGCGTGAATGGCGCCGGCGGGAACACCAGCAGCGCCGAAGCGCCACCCGCCTGCGCCTGCCGCGCAATCCGCGCCGCCTCCAGGCTGCCGTCCGCCCAGATGCCGTGAATGATGGGCAGCTTGGAGCCGACCTCCTCGCCCGCGATCTCCATCACGCGCCGCTGCTCGTCGAGGGTGCAGGAGGCGACTTCGGTGGAATGCGCGTTGACCGTGATCGCCGACAGTCCCTGCACGGAGGCGACGTCGCGCAACTGCGCGCGAAAACTCGGCTCGTCGATCGAGAGGTCCGTGTGGAACGGCAGCAGCACCGCCGGGATCACACCATGAGGCACGAAGTCAGGATGGCGGGGCATGGGGGTGGCTCCCTTAAGTGTTGTTCTCGTTAGTAGCGAGTAGCCCGCATGAGCGAAGCGACATGCGGGTCCCGGCCATCACTATAGCCTACAATAGCGGCCCCGGATATCGCTTCGCTCATCCGGGCTACGCGCCCCCAGCGAAGCGGCATGCGGGAATCCTCACATCAGCTTCACCGGCGTATCCCGCACCTCGCGAAGGTCGATCCTGCCGATCAGCTCGGAACGCAGCGCCTCGGCGGCGTTGATGGCGGCCTCCGTCTGCCGCAACGTACTGACGTTCGATCCCAGCGCGACGACCCCGCCCAGCATCAACGCTATCGATCCCAGCGCGCCGGATATGCCGACCTCGAACAGACCAAGCACCGCGATGAGCAGCAAGGCAACGCCGCCGCCGATCGCAACCTTGGACCCCAGAATGAACTTCCGGCAGCTTTCAGCAGTCTCGGCCAGCTCCTCGATCCGCGCTTCGAGCTGGGAGATCTCGTCGGGTGGATCATCTTCGGTCATCGGAGACAAGCCCGTGCGCCAGCATCTCAACGCCCCTAAGATACCAACTCTGTACAAGCGCGTATTGGTCCCTGCGACTGTTTGTCAGCAGCAAAGTTGCCGTCACCCTGCGCCACTCCTGCAGGTTTGGGCTGACCCGGGACGACGCTCAAATCCACGTAAACGACGTGTCGGGCCTGTGGAAAAATCACCGTGTACCTGACTTCGTCCGTCCCAGAGTAGCCCGTCTGCGGAATGTAAACGACCGTGACACCAAGAACCTGGCGTCCGACGCATTGCGTGAAATTGCCAACGATCGCTTCCTGCAACTTGAGTTTGCTCGGGCGAAAACAAACGCTGCCGTGTTCCGGTGGCTTGTCCAGGAACAGCGAAGGCGGATCGATACCCTCGCAACTCTGATTTGCCCGGGCATATCCAAGTATATTGATCTCGCGATCTGCCTTGGTTGTCCTCACCAGATGTTGGTCTTGTGCCCAGGCTGGCGAACAAATCAAAACACCTGACATCACCAACATCGGGCCCAATCTGCATCTCGAGTACGGATGCTCGAACAGGTTGGGCACGACTGCTGGCATGTCTTTGTCGCTCGTCCCCTCACAACGGCAAATTGTCGTGTTTCTTCGCCGGCATTTCCATCTTCTTGTCCTTCAGCATCGCCAGCGCCCGCGCGATGCGGCGGCGGGTCGAATGCGGCATGATGACGTCGTCGAGATAGCCGCGCTCGGCGGCGATGAACGGAGACAGGAAGCGGTCCTCGTATTCCTTCGTCCGCGCGGCGATCTTGTCGGGGTCGCCGATGTCTGCGCGGAAGATGATTTCCACCGCGCCCTTGGCGCCCATGACCGCGATCTGGGCGGTCGGCCAGGCATAGTTCATGTCGGCGCCGATTTCCTTGGACGCCATGACGTCGAAGGCGCCGCCATAGGCCTTGCGGGTGATCACGGTGATCAGCGGCACCGTGCATTGCGAATAGGCGAACAACAGTTTTGCGCCGTGCTTGATCAGGCCGCCATATTCCTGCGCGGTGCCCGGCAGGAAGCCGGGCACGTCGACGAAGGTGACGATCGGAATGTTGAAGGCATCGCAAAAACGCACGAAGCGCGCGGCTTTGCGTGAGGCGTCGCTGTCCAGCACGCCCGCCAGCACCATCGGCTGGTTGGCGACAAAGCCTACCGTGCGGCCGGCGATGCGGCCGAAGCCGGTGACGATGTTTTTGGCGAACATCTCCGAAATCTCGAAGAAGTCGCCCTCGTCCACGACCTTGCCGATCAATTCCTTCATGTCGTAGGGCTTGTTCGGATTGTCGGGGATCAAGGTATCGAGCGACATGTCGACCCGCTCGATGGAATCGAAGCTCGGCCATTCCGGCACGCCGTCGGTGTTGTTCGACGGCAGGAAATCGATCAGCCGGCGCATCTGCAACAGCGCATCGACATCGTTCTCGAAGGCGCCATCGGCGATGGAGGACTTGGTGGCATGCACCGAGGCGCCGCCGAGCTCCTCGGCGGTGACGACCTCGTTGGTGACGGTCTTCACCACGTCGGGGCCGGTGACGAACATGTAGCTCGTGTTCTTCACCATGAAGATGAAGTCGGTCATGGCCGGCGAATAGACGTCGCCGCCGGCGCAGGGTCCCATGATCACGGAAATCTGCGGGATCACGCCGGAGGCCACCACGTTGCGGCGGAACACGTAGGAATAGCCTGCGAGTGCCGCGACGCCTTCCTGGATGCGCGCGCCGCCGGCGTCATAAAGCCCGATGATCGGCGCCCTCGCCTTCATCGCCATGTCCTGGAGTTTTGTAATTTTCAGCGCGTGCGTCTCGGAAAGCGAGCCGCCGAACACGGTAAAGTCCTTTGCGAAGACAAACGTCTTGCGGCCGTTGACCGTGCCCCAGCCGGTGACGACGCCATCGCCCGGCACCTTGCTCTTCTCCATGCCAAATTCGGTCGAACGGTGCTCGACGAACATGTCGAACTCCTCGAACGAGCCCTTGTCGAGCAAGAGCTCGATGCGCTCGCGGGCGGTCAGTTTGCCGCGGGCATGCTGCGCCTCGATGCGCTTTTCGCCGCCGCCAAGCTTGGCGCCCGCGCGCCGTTCCTCAAGGGTGTCCAGGATGTCCTTCATCGGCTTCCGCCCGTCCTCTTTTCCGCGACAATTTTTCCGGTTCTAACAGGCCGTTCCGCAAACCAAAAGCTGCTTTCCGTCACCTTTTGCGGCTACAAGGGCCTGAAAACAGGATCGTTTCGGGAGGCGGCCGATGAGCGAGGCAGAAGCACAAGAGACCGGCCAAGAAACCGGTGTGGTCACCGGAGGCGTCAATATCATTCTCCGACTGGAGGGCCTGACGCTGTTCGCCGGCATGGTGCTGCTCTATGCGATGTGGGGCGGCTCGTGGTGGGTTTTCGGCGTGCTGTTCTTCATCCCCGACCTCAGCTTTGCGGCATATCTCGCGGACCCCAGGACCGGCGCCATCGTCTACAATGCGGCCCATTGCTACATGGTGCCGGTGTCGCTGATGACGGCCGGTTTCCTGCTGCCGGATCCGCTGACGCTATCGATCGCCTTTATCTGGATGGCCCACATTGGGATCGACCGTGCGCTCGGCTATGGCCTGAAATACCGACAGGGTTTCGGCTTCACCCATCTGGGGCGGATCGGCCGCAAAATACAGCCGAAAACGACCTAAATCCGCGATGCCCAAGCGTGCGGCATCACGTTGGCTTGAAAGTCGTCTTTGCCGCCGCGATAGCTGGTAGGCTATGCGTGGCACGATGATTTGCGTCGTAGCCCTGACATATCCGGCCCCTAATTCTGCAAAATTCGCGCTTACTTCCGCACACATTACCCCGGTAACCTCCGTTCCCGAATCATGTCGATGCCTGCGCCTGTCTATTCCCTGACCTCCGACGCCCACCAGGAAACGGTCGATTTCCTGCGGCGGCTCTCCAGCATGCTGACCGGGGGCCGCAATGCGGAAGTGCTGCAGGAAGCGGCCGGGCTGATCGAGACGCTGAGCCGCCGCGCCGCGGCCAGCGAGCAGCTTTTGGGGGAGCATCAGGAGGAGAATGCGCGCAATCTCGAGCTGCGCGAGGTCGCGGAATTGGCCTCCGACAATCTGATGGCCGAGAACGAGGCGCTGAAGCAGCAATCCGCGGCCGAGGCCGACGCGCTCAGAGGCGAGATCGCTTCGCTGAAGGAGCAGTTCGCAGCCGAGCTTGCCGCGCTGCAAGAGAAGTCTGCGAACGAGAAAGAGCGGTTTGCGGCCGAGATCACGCTGCTGACCACCCAGCTCGACGACGCGCGGCGGCAGGCCGAGATCGACCGCAACTGGTTCGCCGAGGAGACGCTACGCGCGCAGGCCGCGGCTGAGCTCGCCCAGGAACAGCACGCGGCAGTCCATGCCGAGCTCGAGGAATTGCGCAAGCCGCCCCCGCCCGAGACGCTCGACGATTCGATTGCGGTCGTGCCGGTGCAGTCGCTGCAGCTCGCCCGCACCCAGTTCGACTATCTCGCCCGCGGATTTGCCGGCAACGGCGACGTGGTGTCGCAAACCATCTGCGAGATTGGCGCCCGCGCGATCGACAAGGCGCTGGCCGGCAGCAATTGAGACCGTCGCACGGCTGAAATCCGTCTGCCATTTGACAGCCTCGGCACGGCTTGGTCTATTTTCCCCCGCCATAAAAAAACGTCTGGGGGAAACGGATGCTTACCGATTGGCGCTTCGCCGTCACCGCGGCGATTTTCTGTACGGGCGTGCTGCTCACCTGCATCGAGACCAATGCGCAATCGATCCCGAAGGAGATCGCCTCACGCACCGAGCTCTACGCGATTCCGTCGGTCACGATCTCCGATCAGCAGTTTCTCACCGGCGATGCCAACGGCAAGCAGGTCGCGGTCGCCGGCGAATTCCGCGTCGCCCAGGGCGCCGGCCGCCTTCCCGTCGTGGTGATGATGCACGGCTCGGGCGGCGTCAACGGCACCAGCGAAGCCTGGGTGCACCAGTTCAATTCGATGGGGATCTCGACCTTCGTCATCGACGGCTTTTCCGGCCGCGGCATCACCGCGACCTCGACCAACCAGGCCCTGCTCGGCCGGCTCAACCTGATCGTCGACATCTATCACGCGCTCGATATCCTCGCGAAACATCCGCGCGTCGATCCCGACCGCATCGTGCTGATGGGATTTTCGCGCGGCGGCCAGGCTGCGCTGTACGCGAGCGAGAGCAGATTCCAGAAACTCTGGAACAAGTCGGGCCTGCAATTTGCGGCCTATATTCCCTTCTATCCGGATTGCTCGACCACCTATGTCGACGACACCGAAATCGTCGATCGCCCGATCCGCATCTTCCACGGCACGCCCGACGATTATAACCCGGTCGCAAGCTGCAAGGCCTTTGTCGAGCGCTTAAAGGAAGCCAAGCGCGACGTCGTGCTGACCGAGTATCCGGACTCGCCGCACGGCTTCGATGCCGGCCTGCTCGGCGTCAACACCAACACCGTTGCCGCCGGCGCCCAGACCGTCCGCCACTGCCACATCAGGGAGGGCGAAGGCGGGCTCCTGATGAACGCGGAAACGCAGCAGCCCTTCAGCTACAAGGACGAATGCGTCGAGCTCGGCCCGCATGTCGGCGGCAATCCCGACACGGCGGGC
>Ga0210387_10000542_pt1 | contig 26737 bp, 37 predicted proteins | sample IncBWC7OmetaG_FD_160108 | JGI IMG/M metagenome (GOLD analysis project Ga0210387, IMG submission 160108) | Forest soil microbial communities from Barre Woods Harvard Forest LTER site, Petersham, Massachusetts, United States - Inc-BW-C-7-O ...
GCGTATGGACAGCGCCTACGAGCTCGGACGCGCACTCAATCCGCGGCTGGTCGAGCAGCAGCTGGTCGGCGGTGCGTGGATGGGCGTGAGCCACGCGCTCTACGAGACAACCGAGCCCCATTATCCCGATCCCGTTCACGGTCCGCGCGACTTTGTCGAATACCTGATGCCGGGCCCCGGCGACATCTGCCCGCATGATATTGCCGTGCTGGAGCGTCCGGCCGCCGATGGTCCGTTCGGCGCCAAGGGACCCGGCGAGATGTGCGCCAATCCGGTGTTGCCGGCAGTGGCGAACGCAATTTTCAATGCGGTCGGTGTCCGCATCGACGATCTGCCGATCACGCCGGAGAAAGTCTTGCGCGCAATCAAGGCCCAGGGCGGCGCACGCCCACAGGCGCGGCGCTGAGGTCCCGTGATGGCGGTCCGCGGCAACATCGTCGGCATCGATAGCCCGGAGGCCCTGGAGAAGGCGCTGCGGGCCGCCTACTACCTCGCCGACGAAGGGCTCGCGACCGCGGCCTATCTCGGACTAGCGCTGGGCAAGCCACTGTTGCTGGAGGGTGCGCCGGGTGTCGGCAAGACCGAGGCCGCAAAGGCGATCGCCGCCGTGCTCGGCCGCAGGCTAATCCGACTGCAATGCTACGAGGGCATCGACGCCTCCGCCGCGCTCTATGAGTGGAACTATCCGCGGCAGATGCTGGCGATCCGGCAGGCCGGCGAGGAAAGCATCGACATCTATGGCGAGGCGTTCCTGATCGAGCGGCCGATGCTCGCCGCCTTGCGCGCGCCGGATTCGGCTGTGCTACTGATCGACGAAATCGATCGCGCTGACCAGGAGTTCGAGGCCTTCTTGCTCGAATTCCTGTCCGACTTCCAGATTTCGATTCCCGAGCGCGGCACGGTGCGCGCGGCAGAGCGGCCGGTCGTGGTGCTGACTTCGAACCGCACGCGCGATCTGCATGAAGCGCTGCGGCGGCGCTGCGTCTACCACTGGATCGACTACCCCACCGCCGAGCGCGAGGCGCGGATCGTGATGATGCGGGCGTCCAGCGTCGCCGAGCAGACGGCGCGCGCGGTCGTCGCTGCCGTGGGAAAGCTCCGGCGCGAACCGCTCAGCAAGGCGCCCGGCATCGCTGAGGCGGTCGATTGGGCGGAAGCCGCGACGCTCCTGCACAAGGGCGGCGCACGCTGGCCCGACGCGTTCAAGCGCTCGATCGGCGTCGCATTGAAGGACGAGGAAGACCTGCACTTCATCTCGCCGCGGCTCGACGCGCTGATAGCGGAGGCTGCCGCGTGAGCGAGGAGATTCCGTTACCGCGTGCGGCCCAGATCTTCATCTCCTTTGTCGCACTGCTGCGCGCGAATGGTTTTGCCGTCGCGCCGGAGCAAACCATCGCTTTCCTCGCGGCGATCGAGCTGCTGGGGCCACGCAGCCTTGAGCATATCCGCCACGCCGGGCTCGCGACGCTGGCGCCGCCGCCTGAGCGGCGCGCGACCTATGACCGACTGTTCGACATCCACTTCCGCGGCGGAGATGCGATCGAACGGGCCGAAGGCGAAGACGACGAAACCGTCCGCCTGCAGGAGGAAGGCCGTGGCGAGGACGAGCCGCCGCTATCAGATGAAGCCAACGAATCCGGCCTCGCCGCGGCGCGGGCGGAGGCGCTGGTCGAACGCCGTTTTGCGCAACCTTCGATTGGTGACGCGCTGCGCCGTCTTTCACGCGAAGCCGCGGCGCGGCTACCACGGCGGCGCAGCCATCGCCGCATGCGCGCTCGCCGCGGTCCCTTTGCCGATCTGCGCCGCACCTTGCGCGAGAGCGTCCGTAATGACGGAGAGGTGTTGCGGCTCGGCCGGCTGCGGCGGCGCACGCGGCCTCGGAAACTGCTGCTGCTGATCGACGTCTCCGGCTCGATGAAAGCCCGCACCGAGGAAAACATGAAGCTCGCGCATGCATTGCTGCAGGCGGTGAGCCACGCCGAAGTGTTCACCTTCGGCACCCGGCTCACCCGGGTCACCCAGCCGCTGCGGCTCAAGCGGCGAGAGCAGGCGCTGAACGCCGCCGCGCATCTGGTCAGTGACTGGGACGGCGGAACCCGGATCGGAGACGCACTGCAAGCTTTTCTGGCAGTGCCGCGCTTTGGCAGCTATGCGCGTGGCGCGGCCGTCGTCATCGTCTCCGATGGGCTCGAGCGCGGTGATGTTTCCACATTGCGCGACGCCGTTGCCAAACTATCGCGCCGCGCCTGGTGGGTGAGCTGGCTGACACCGCTCGCGGGCGGTCCCGGCTTCCGGCCACAAACCGAGGCGCTTATCGCGATCCAGCGCTATGTCGATGATCTCGTCGACGGCGGCTCGAGCGCTGCGGTCGTCTCGCATCTGTTGTCGCTTGGAACAAGGAGAGCCGCGTGAGCGAGTTCGTCGACGCGCATCATCATATCTGGCGTCAGGCGGACCTGCCCTGGCTGACCGGCCCGATGCAGCCGCGCATCTTCGGTCCGTACGAACCGATCCGGCGGGATTATCCGATCAAGGAATATCTCACCGACCTTGCTGGCACCGGCGTGACCAAATCGGTCTACGTGCAGACCAACTGGGCCAATGATCGCTTTGAAGAGGAAGCGGCCTGGGTGCAGCAGACCGCGAACGAGCATGGCTGGCCGCACGCCATCGTCGCCTATGCCGACTTCAATATCGACGACGTGCGGCCGCAGCTTGATCGTCTCGCCAAATATCCGTTGGTACGGGGTGTGCGCATGCAGCTGCACTGGCACGAGGACCCGCTCTACCGTTTCGCCGCGCGCCCCGACCTCTGTGCAGATCCGAAGATTCACCGCAACGTCGCGCTGCTCGTTCATTATGGCTGGAGTTTTGATCTGCAGGTGTTCGCGCCGCAGATGGCGGATGCGGCCGGTCTCGCCGAATCCTGCCCGGACGTGACGTTCATCCTGCAGCATGCCGGCATGCTGGAAAACCTATCGCCCAAGGGCCGAGCGGCCTGGCACGCCGGCATGACGAAACTCGCGCAGTGTCCGAACGTCGTCTCCAAGCTTTCGGGACTTGGCACGTTCATTCATCGCAACGACGGCGCGCACATCGCCGAAATCCTCAATGACACGGTCGCATTATTCGGTGCCGAACGCTGCCTGTTCGGCTCGAATTTTCCGATCGAAAAGCTCTGGACCACTTATCGCGACCTGGTGAATGCCCATCGCGCGGCCGCGGCACCGCTTCGCCCCGAGCAGCGCGATGCGATTTTCGGGACGACCGCCACACGCGTTTATCGCCTCAAATCATAAAAAATCGAGTTGGGAGGAAGTCATGCCGTTGGAAATCAAGATTTTGGACTATGGTGATATCGAGCTGGAATCGAGCTTTCTCGTGCTCGGCCGCGACTGCGGCCGCACCCGCCGCGTCCTCACCCTCGGCTTCCTCATCCTCGGCGGTCCCTATCCCGTCGTGGTCGACACCGGCTACCGCTCCAACCAGATCATGGAGACGCTGAGTATGCGCGGTTTGCAGTTCCACGAGAACATGATCGAGAACCAGCTCATGCGCCACGGTGTGCGCATGGGTGACGTACGCTTCGTCTGTCACACCCATCTGCATATCGATCACGCCGGTAAGGACGATCTGTTTCCGATGAACACCACCGTGGTGTTGAATCGCAAAGAGCTCGAATATTCTGTCTCCGGGTTGATGCATCCGCAATATCCTGCGCCCGACATCAAGCACCTGGTAGACCGCCTGCACACCAAGAGCGCACTGCGCTTTCTCGACCTCGAGATCACGGGGCCTGTCGAATTGATGGCGGGCGTCTATTGTGAGGCTGCCAATGCGCACACCGAAGGCTCGATGAACATCCATGTTCATACCGCCGACGGCATCGCCACCATCTGCGGCGACGTGATCTACGATTTCAACGACCAGATCGTCACACCGTTCAACGAAATTCACGACGCCGAGCCGCGGACTACAGGCAATCACGGCACCAGCAAGCGAGCCGAGAAAGCCGCGATCAAGAAGCTGCTCTCGAGCTCGCGCTATTTACTGCCGGTCCACGACCGGCCGGCCAAGATCGAGGGCGGCAACGTGATCGGCCGCCTCCATGACCAGGTGCCTGGCCCGGTGGTGCAATCGTTGCCCCAGCGCAACTGGTTCCCGGCCTGAACACGAGAAAAGGCGCCATGACCCACGTAACCCTGCGAAGCGAATTCGAAAGCCTGATCGACCCCTACGCACCGGTCGGTCAAGTCGGCACCGGCTTCGACTTCACCGAGGGACCGATCTGGCATCCGACCCTGCATTACCTCCTGTTCTCGGACATGCCGGGGGATGTGCGCCGACGCTGGGACGCGCGGCGCGGCGTCGTCGAGGTCAAGCGTCCGTCGAACAAATGCAACGGCATGACCTACGACGCCGAGCTCAACCTGATCGTCTGCGAGCACGCGACCTCGTCGCTCGTCCGCGAGCGTCCGGACGGCAGGCGCGAGGTCATCGCCTCGCATTTCGAGAACCAGGAGCTGAACAGTCCGAACGATGTCTGCGTGCATTCGAGCGGTGCGATCTATTTTTCCGATCCCTGGTATGGGCGCATGCCGGTCTATGGCGTGGAACGTCCGCGCCAGCTCGGCTTCCAGGGCGTCTATCGTGTTTCGCCCGGCGGCGGTGCGCCGAAATTGCTGGTCGATCGCTATCTGTTCGAGCAACCGAACGGCCTATGCTTCTCGCCGGACGAGCGCACGCTTTATGTCAACGACACCGTGCAGACATTGATCCGCGCGTTCGACGTCGATACTGACGGTTCACTGTCCGTTCCACGCGTGCTCGCAAGCGGAATCCGCTCAGAGCTCGAGGCGGGTGTGCCCGACGGCATGAAATGCGACCAGCGTGGCAATATCTGGGTGACTGCGCCGGGTGGCGTCTGGGTCTATTCGGCTGCGGGCGAATTGCTCGGCCGTGTGCGCGCACCCGAGCCTGTCGCCAATCTCGCTTGGGGCGGCCCCGATTTTCGCACGCTCTATCTGACTGCAACCCACTCGGTGTACGCGATCCCGACCAAAGTCGGCCCGCGTCACGAGCCCTACATGAATGCGGGGCCCGCAGCAACTTCGTCCGTCACGGCGTCCGCGTCTCCGGCGTCCGCACCCGTCCTGTCCGGTCAGGACATGCAGATCGACCCACGTCGCTGCGCCATGATTATCCAGGATCTGCAGAACGATGTGATTATGCACGGCGGCGCCTTTGCCGAGTCCGGCGCGCCCGCGCATGCCAAACAGCAGCGGGTGATCGAGAACGTGCAGCGCCTCGCTGCCGCCGCGCGCGCCCGCGGCGTCGTCATCATCCATGTCTGGTTCATCGTAGAGCCGGGCGCGCCCGGTGTTACGCTGAACGCACCGCTGTTCGAAGGGTTGGTCGACAGCAAGGCGATGGTACGCGGCAGCTGGGGCGCAGCGCCGGTACCAGGACTCGAACCTCAGCCCGGCGATTTTATCGTCGAGAAGATGCGAATGAGTGCCTGGGAGGGCACGCGGCTTGAGACCATCCTGAAGGCGACCGGGCGCGATATGATCATCAATACCGGCGCCTGGACCAACATGTCGGTCGAGCACACCGCGCGCACCGGTGCGGACAAGGGTTATTTCGTGATCGTGCCGGAAGATTGCTGCTCGACCATGAATGCCGACTGGCACAATGCCTCGATCAACTTCGCGCTTCAAAATGTTTCCGTCGTGACCAACGCCGACGCCGTGTTGAAGGCGCTCGGCTAGCGGGGCTCGTCATGCCCAAGCTCTTTCATCTGAACTGCTCGCCGCGCGCCGACTCAGAGTCCGCCGCCGGCGCGCGCGTGTTTCTTGACGGGTTTCGTAGAGCACGGCCGGATTGGGATATCGACGTGATGAATCTCTGGCGGGATCATTTGCCGGAGTTCGATGGCTATGTGCTGGAGGCCAAATATGCCCGCATGAGCGGGCAGGCCTTCACCGACTCGCAACGGGACGCGTTCGTTGTGGCAGAACGCATCGCGATCCGGCTCGCTCTGGCCGATCGGGTGTTGATCTCGACGCCGATGTGGAACTTCAGCATTCCCTACAAGCTGAAACAGTGGTTCGATGTCATCGTGCAGCCTGGGCTGACCTTCCGCTTCGATCCGGCGACCGGCTATCAGCCGCTGCTCAGGGACCGGCCGACCATCGTGATCATCGCCAGCGGCGGTGACTTCGTCACCGGCATGAACCGTGGCCGCACCGACATGGCGACGCCCTATTTGCGTGAGGCGTTGCGCTTCATCGGCGTCAGCGATGTGCGGTTTGTGCCGATCGGGCCGACGACGGGTCCGGCCGAGCCGATCTTGGCTGCGAGGAAGGCCGCGCATCGCCGACTGGGCGAGTTGGCGGGTCGGTTCTGATGCGTTCGTTGCGTTTCGATCAGGTTGCTCCTGGCGCGAAACTGATGCGGGATGATTGCCCGTTCAGAGTACGAGCCTCTTCGCGCATCGCCCATGGGTGGCGAAAGAATACGCCGAGGAGGGGATCCATGTCTGGACCAGCTTGGAGGCGGCTTCCAGAAACGGTTCGCCGCGTAAACGTTCTACGCTTCGGGTCGGACCGGCGGAGCCGCCGGATTGCCGAGTGCGTCCCCCGCCGGTCAACGCTGCACTGTGCTGCCCGTTGGCTGGAAGCCGCCCTGCGGCGCGTGTGAGGCTAGGGCGACGCGGCGGAGCACGGAAGGAAAAAGTTAACCGACCCGATTCCTTGCAGAAAAAAATCGCGCTGACCCCTTGAAAGTTTTCTTGGTCTTCCAAATTTTTTTGGCGTCGCCACCGCGGCGATCGGGACGCCTTCGGGGTCCCGCGATTGAGACGGGCGCCCCGGACGGTGTCCGGAGCCTGCTCGTACCCATCTTGCTCCAAGGAGGATTTGGCTATGAGGTATGATTGGACTCCCCTCTGGAGGTCGACCATTGGGTTCGACCGCCTTTTCGACGTTCTCGACGAGGTCCAGCGGACCGCCGAAGAGAGCTATCCCCCCTACAACATCGAACGCCTGGACGAGAACCGTTTCCAGATCTCGGTCGCACTCGCCGGATTCATGCCGGACGAGGTCGCGCTGACGGTCGAGCAGAACGTCCTCACCCTCGAGGGCCGCAAGAGCGAGAAGGAAGAGAAGAGCTTCCTGCATCGCGGCATCTCGGCGCGCAATTTCAAGCGCCAGTTCACGCTCGCCGACCACGTCGAGGTCAAGGGCGCCCGCTTCGAGAACGGCCTGCTCATCATCGACCTGCAGCGGGAGATCCCCGAGGCGATGAAGCCGCGCCGCATCCAGATCATCGGCGCCGGCCCGAGCAACGTCACCCAGATCGAATCCAAAGCTGCCTGAACCGGACTCAGGCGACTTGGATCGATCGAAGCCGAGCGGGGTTTCCCCGCGCGGCCACCCTCAACTCGTCTAGATTGGAGGCAGCCATGCGGCCGACGACCGTCCTCGATAACAACGTTTTCGATTTCAACGCTCTTCTTCATCCCGGCACCACGTTCGAACATCCACGGGACGTAGTCTCGCATCCGAACCTCAGCCTCGCCGAGAAGCGCGCGATCCTGGCTTCATGGGCGTCGGATGCGTCCGCGATTGCGTCGTGCCCGTCGCTGCGGGCACCTGACGGCGGCCTGACGGCTCCAGTGACCATCGACGAGATCCTGGATGCGCTTTGCGCTCTGGATGGAGGTCCGCGCAACCCACCCGGCGGCAAGCCGATGCGTCTGCGCTCGACCGAGCGGCGGGCGGTCGCTTAGGAGCAAGCAGTGCAAGAACTCAATCCTGAACTCGTTTGATCAGGGGACGCGATGAGGGGGCAGAAGCGTTCAGCGCATGAAGGTAGTCTGGACTGAAATCGGCTAACGCTTCGAGGTCCTCGCGCCGAAGTAGTCGCACGATCTGCCCCTGCCACTCGATAAGCTCCTGTCGCCTGAGTTCCTGGATAGTCCGGTTCACGTGAACGGTCGATAGACCGCAGGCGTCCGCAAAGTCTTGCTGCGTAAAGGGCAATTGGAAACTCCCGTCATCCAGCAATCCAACCATCTCCAATCGGACGGCGAGCTCGCACAGTAGATGCGCAATTCTGGGCAACGCCGGGCGTGACCCGAGATTCTCGACCCATTCGCGATAGATGGCCGCATGGATCAGCGTCTCACGCCAGAAAGCATTCGTGAGGCCTGGAGAGGCCGCCAGCATCTCTCTGAGATGCGCGTGGGCTATGAAGGCCAGGGTGGACGGGCCGACGCTGCAAACGTCGTGGTCCATGACAGGCAGATGCAATGTGTGAAGGTCTGGCATGTCGCCCGGTACATAGAAGGATGAAATCTGGTTGCGCTCGGACACGATCTTTTGGCGAGCGAGGAAGCCGGTCATGACGACGGCGCATCGGGTAGGCGCGTCTCCTTGGCGCAGCACGTATTCGCCGTCGCTCAGCGTGTGGATCGCATGGGGCATTGATGCGAGCCTGGCTTGATCTTCCCCCGAAACGCCGACAACGGCCAGCAAACGGGCGATCAGCTTTCGATGGGGCATGTACCGCTCTCTTCTTCAGGCCCACAAATCGTCTCGCAGCCGCTGACGTCAACGGTCGGGGCCGGAGTGCGCCTATCAGCGCACACAAGCGAAGCTATTTAAACTCAAAAACATGCCGCTCGCTAGATCGATGCTGTATCGGCTCACATTTTCGTTGCGGTGCAAATCCTCTGGCATGTCGCCAAATCCCGCACTACCTGGTATTCGGGACCTCCTTTTCGACCACGACGCCGGTGGCGAGGTTCTCCCAATACCCACCAAGAATTAGGAACGGCTCATGCCGTTCCTGTATTCCAGGTTATGCCAAGGTTCTATTTCGATTTCGATGACGACGGCGGAACCTTCATCGATAAGGATGGAGAGGAGTTTGCCGACGTCGATGCCGCCACGCGAGAAGCTATGGCCGCGCTGGGCGATGCCGCCCGCGATTTTTGCCGCAGCTCCCCTGGCGGGCGCATGGCAATTTCTGTCCGGAGCGAGGACGGCCCAATCGTTGAACTGTCAGCGACGTTTGAGGCTAAATCACTGAAGTGAGGCCGCCTCGATCATGGCCGAGCACGCGGCGAGTTGGAGACTCCGTCGAACCGGATCGTGCCGTCGCGGTAGAGCCGCGGCACGACAGCCGCATTGCGCCAAAGAAAAAGGCCCCAGACGATTGCCGGCCGAGGCCCCACCCCTTAGTCAGAGCATTGAACATCACCAGCGCGGTGATTGCTTCATTATCAGTCGGTCACGCCTCATCATGCACTAACATTTGTTAATCGCGCGGCAGTCGGGTGACTCCCGAGCGCTCCGCCGCTTTCCCGAAACCCCTCTCGAGGCGATCCAGCAGGCCTTTCTGGCCCTCGATGATCTTCGATCGCGCCGTCGCGAGATCGAACCATTGGACGCGGTCGACCTCCGGAAAGACCTGTCGCCGGCCGCTGCGCGGCGGCCATTCGATCTCGAACGTATTGCTCCGGATGGTTTGGACATCGACATCGAGTTCGGCCGCAAATGCCGTGACCATCTTTCCACCGCGCTGCCGGACTTCGCCGAGCGGAACCAAGTCGTTGGTCATCTCAATGCCGAGTTCTTCCAAAAATTCCCTGCGGGCGACCTCCTCGGGATTTTCGGAAGCGCCATATTCGCCCTTTGGAATCGACCAGGCGCCGATATCCTTGTTGCGCCAGAAGGGACCGCCCGGGTGAACGAGCAGCACCTCGGTTATTCCCTGTGTGCTTCGGAACGCGACAATGCCGGCGCTTCTTGGAGGCATGATGCGCAATGATCCAGTTTTCTTGCACTGGCGTAGCACGTCTCGCAACAGTGTTCGAGGAGCGATGCGTGGCAGATCGAGGAACGCGCGCGCCTCTCGCGGTTTGAGTTGGGGAAGGTCGGAGTTTTTCCATGAGCCCTGATAACGGAACCGGATGGAGCGGAGCCGCGTCGGTACTGCTGCGGTCCTATGTCACGGATTTGCGCAGTTGGATGGCGGGGATCGCCGTCGGCTACGCGATTGGCGTTGCGCTCGTAGTGGGCGGCGTGTTGATGGTCCTCGTCGGGATCGCGGTCGGCGTCATCGCGCTTTTCCAGTTCATCGCGGTTCGCCTTGGCCCTGAGCTTGCATACGCCATTGTCGGCGGCGGTTTTCTTGTTCTTGGATTGGTTCTGTTTTTGGCGGGAATGGCCGTGATGCGCCGGCGCCTGCCTTCCCCTCCGTCGGCGCGGCGGCAGGCGCACGCGGCAAGGCAGGTGATCATCCGTCCCGCGGCGATGCGGCTGGCAGCCGGTGTTGATGCCGTGGACTCCGTCGGGGCGGATTTGGCAACGCGGTTGATGGCCGGCGCAGCCGCGACACTGCTGTTCGCGTGGATCGTCGCTTCGCGTAGGCAGGTGCGACGGTGACCAGGCGGCCCATCCTGCTCATCGCAGGCACGGTTCTCGCCACGCTGGCAGTCCAGCGACATCTGTCAAGAAGCTTGCATGCCACCCGCTCCATCCCAGATGAGGCGATGCAGGTCTCGACCTCCAGACACTTGCCCGACCACACCTCCAAAAAATGGAAGCAAGTTGCGCTCGGCACCTACGAACGGATCAATCGGGACCGTATTTTGGCGACCGCCGCTGGCGTCGTCTTCTACGGCTTGCTCGCGATCTTTCCCGCGGTTACAGCGCTGGTTTCGAGCTATGGATTATTCGCCGATCCAGCAACGATCGCCGCTAACCTGCAACGCCTGGCCTTGATGTTGCCCGAGGGATCCTTTGCGATTGTTCAGGACGAAATCGGGCGCATCGTTGCCGGGAGGGATGGCACACTTGGTTTGACCTTCATCTTCGGTCTCGTTCTTGCGACCTGGAGTGCCAACGCCGGCATGAAGGCCGTGATAGACGCACTCAACGTTGCCTGTGAGGTGGAAGAAAAGCGCGGATGGGTCCGACTGAATCTGGTCTCGCTCGGTTTTACGGTGGCGGCCCTGGCGGCAATCCTAATTATGGTGGCCGCGGTGATCGGCGTGCCACTCGCACTTAAGCATGTCGGGCTCGACCATCAGGCTGAACTCTTGCTGCAAATCGGCCGCTGGCCATTGTTGGCGCTCGTCCTGTTCATCGCGTTGCTGGTTCTTTACCGCTATGGGCCGAGCCGTCGGGCGCCGAACTGGCGACGGCTTGTGACGGGCGCGATGGCAGCGGTCGTTCTGTGGCTCATCGGTTCAGCGCTGCTGTCTTGGTACTTGTCGAATTTCGCGAACTACACGGCGATCTATGGCTCGCTTGGCGCTGCCATCGGCTTCATGACTTGGATGTGGATGTCGGCGATCATTGTGCTTGTTGGTGCGGAGCTCAATTTGGAGATCGAGACTGCTCACCAGCGATAACCCTTCATCTGGCACGACGAGATGGCGGCCATTCTATCGGCGTGAATGATATTCGCCGCCGGATCATTTCGTCCTTCAACTGGTCCGCATATTGTTTCATCGCGTTGCCGGCCAGGCGTCGGCCGCCGAGCCTGACATCTGCCATGACCTGCCGTCTCAAGCTCTCGTAAATCGCAAGCAGGCTTTCGTCCGTCGCATCGGTCAGGTGCATCGAACATCTGTCTCATATGTGGGCGCCACGGTTCCTGCCCGGTCGCCAGTCCCGGTCATGGCGTGCCGGGCGACCGGCGCCAGGAGCTGCGACGTCCATTGAAGCGGTTGGCGTACAGCATCCATCCGGACAGCGGCACGCCGTCGCGATGCCGCCCGCCGGCCTCGGCACCTGCCCACGCAGCAACGGCGCCGAGCAGAAGGGCGGTCGCGACCGAAAAGGCAAGGATGATGGTGCTGGCGCGCACGCGCGCGATCGCGGCCCTTGAATCGGCAATCACGGTGTCGACGCGACGCTCGGCATCCGCGCCCGCGAGACCGGTCGTGGCCGAAACGAGTTGAACGAGGTAGGCCCGGTCATCGGGCGAGACGCCGGTGTGGCTGGAAGATGTCATCAGCACGCGGCCGGCCTCGGCGCGCAGGGGAGCGAGGTCGAGATTGGGTGGCCGCCGCGCCGATCGGAACAGGTGGTCGATCTCATAGCTGAGAACGGACGGTTCGGTTGTCGTCGCCGCCTGAGTGAGGCTGGTCGGCCGGCTTGCGCCCATCGCCACCAGCGCTGCGAGTGCCACGCCGAGAACGATCGCCAACGCCCACGAAGCGATGCCATGCAAGCCATCCCGCTTTTCTGCATCGTCGGTAGCCTCCTTGCCGTAGGGTATACGGGAGCGTCCGGCCAGATAACCGCCGCAACCGAAGCTGATAAGGTCCTGTAGGATGAGAAAGATTCCGGACAGCAGCCAGAGCGCCACCGATGCATCCCGCCAGGTCGGTGCCGCTGAACTGACGCCAAGTCCGACGGTCGTGCCGAACGTGATCAGGATTGATGACATCGCACAGGCAGCAAGGGCGCCGGCGACAATCGGCGTCCATTGAAAGGTCCAGGGAGAGTCAAGCGGCCGCTCAGCGGCCAGCGTTTCCATCTCAACCGTTTCGACACTCATCGCCGCCGTCCCTAGCGAAGGCCGAAGAACGACAGGATGGCCATGATGATCACGATCAGCCCAATCAGATAAATCAAACCGTCCATGGTTTCCTCCTCCATGATGGCGACACCTGTCTAAGCGCAACTGGTCAGGAAGGTTCCTAACGGAAGCGGGAGCGACTTGTACCCGATCGCGCGGATAGCCGGGCGTGTCGCCAGCCCCACCATGCTGCGACTGAAATGACGCACCAGCCGGCCGCGGCAGCGATAAAGGCCGCCGGCGCGTATCGTTCTACAAGCAGCGAAAAGATCAGTGCGAAGCCGAGCATGCCGATGCTCCCGAGTGCCGCGCCGGCGGCATCGAGGGCCGCCGCCTGCTGGCCGCGCCGTTCCCCGTAAACGCCGGCGTCGCCCTTGCGTCGCTGCTCGTGTTTTTCGATCAGCGTGGCGCTGGCGCAGAAGATCGCGGGCAGTGCGAGAAACAGGCCTCCGACCGATGCGCCAAACCGGCTGCTGATCACTCCCGTAGCGACCGTCGCCATTCCGCCGAGCGCGAAGCGGATGAGATATTCATACCAGCGTCCGTCCTTGAGAGGTGAGGATGAGACCTTGACGATACGTCACCGCTCCGGCGAGAAGGTGCAGACCCAGCGCGACGAACAGCCAGGCAGCAAGTGCGGCAGTGGTCGCGGGAAGCGCGTCCCAATGCCGACGCGTCTGGAGCTGGCAGACCAGGATGCTGTAGATGAAGAGCGCAATGGCGCCCCAGACCATCACGCGACCTTGCGTCGCGGCATAGCTCGACCCGTGTTGGATCAGCGAGATGCCAATGTCGCCAAGGCAACCGACGGAGCAGCGCCGAAAAGGCCTGCAAAGCTCTTGGGACGCAGGATGTCACCAAGCAGCGCAAAAGCCGAGACGGCTAGGCCACCGATCAGAAAGCGGACGGCATATTCCATCAGGACCCGATCCGTTGCGCCTATGAAGGTTCATCCACGGGTTTGACGTGGTAGCCTTTGGGAAGGATCTGTCCGCCTTCCTCGTCTGCGACGGGCACGTCTGTCACAAGACCCTCGATGAGGGCAGCTTCCCAAACCTCCTTTTCGGTGGGAAAAGGATTTCCGATCTGCTTGTTTCCTTCGAACAGCGTACATGGCAATCTCCAACAATCCGGCGACCCGAGCGCAGTTGGCATGCTTTTCTTCTCAAACCGCGCCGGGAGGCGGAGTTCCAAGGAGATGTTTGGCACAATCGTCTCATGGACCGACACGGGCCGACCTCATGGAGCCTCGCGCCAGAGCCCGATAACCTCTTCAAGCCCAAGCAGCTCGATCTGATCGGTGAAGCGCGTGCGGTAGAGGGTCATCAAGGCGTCGTGGCCCTGGTCGGACGAGCTGCAAAGACCGTCCTCGACGACGACCACGCGGTACCCATGGTCGACAGCATCGAGCACCGTCGCCAGCACGCAGACATCCGTCTCCGACCCCGAGACGATGAGGCTGCCGATCCCCTTTTCTGTGAGAAAGGATTGCAGCGGGCTCGCAAAGAAGGCGGAATAACCCGGCTTGTCGATGACCGCCGCGGGCCGAACGAAGCGAGCGAGCGGTGAAACGAAATCGAGCGCGCCCGCCGGCAGGCGCGGCCGCGTCGTGCAGTCCCAACGCGTGAAGTAGCGCTGCCACCGGCCGGGACGGCCGTGAGCGGAATTCGGTGTAACGAAGCGGGTGAACACGGTACGCGCGGGTCGTGCGCGACGAGGCGCACGATGCCCGGCAGCACGCGATCCATCCAGGGCGTCGGCCAGATGCTGGCCGACGAGAAGATGTTTTGCATGTCGATGCAAAGATGCACCACATGTGAATGGGTTCGCAGGAGGTGGCTTCGGCCATTACGCGCTGAGGCCGCTAAGCAGCCTCGGCGTTGACGGCGGAGACTGCGATCTTGCTCAAGGTCTCGTCCGTTTTCTTTTCCTCAGCGAGCGTCTGATCGAGCAGCTTGATGGCGTCGTTCATGCTGAGATGTTCGGCCCAGCTCTTCAAGGTGCCGTAGCGCGAAATTTCATAATGCTCGACGGCCTGCGCGGCTGCGAGCAAGCCGGCATCGAGCGCGGGCGCACCCTTGTACTCCTGCATGATCTCCTGACCTTCGTCGAGGATGCCCTCGATCGCATCGCACTTTTTGCCGCGGGCGGGCTTGCCGATGAGCTCGAAGATCTTTTCCAGCCGCTCGATATGTCCCTCGGTTTCGTCGTGATGCTTTTCGAAGGCGGCACGTAACTGGTCCGACGAGGCTGCCTTGGCGAGCTTGGGCAGCGATTTGTAAATCTGCTTTTCGGCGTAGTAGATGTCTTTCAGCGTATCGAGGAAGAGGGCGCTGAGATCTTTTTCCGACATGGAGTGCTCCTGACAATACGGATGTTACGGGTTGCTTGCCAACACTGAAGCGCGTAGCGAGTTCCTAACCGATGACGTTCCGCCGCATGCGTCCCCAAGAGTGCCCCTATGCTGGCAGTGCGATATCCGTGCTCGGAGTCTGCCGCGCGATAGAAACGTTCCGAGCGATCGAGGGTTGGTCCTGCTCAAGCGAGTGGAGACGCAAATGGCAAGTAAGACCCAATCAACCCATTCCCGCCGGGACGTCGTCAGCGCCGGCGCAACCATGGCCGCCGCTTCAGTGACGCCTCCTTCCGGAGCGAAGGGCGATGGCGCCGCCACGGCCCAGGCGCTGACCGACCCGACCAGCAAATTCCCGAAACCGCCATTCAAGAAGCAGTCGCAGCCATGGCCCGGCTTGGCGAGCCGAATGGACCCGCCGCCGGATCACGGCGAACATTCCTATCGCGGCTCCCTGCGGCTTCTCGGCCGAAAGGCGCTCATCACCGGCGGCGACTCCGGGATGGGACGAGCCGCGGCGATCGCATTCGCGCGCGAGGGCGCCGACGTCGCAATCAATTACTTTCCGAGCGAGGAGCCTGATGCGCAGCAGGTCATCGACTTGATCAAGGCCGAGGAGCGCAAGGGGCTCGCGCTGCCCGGCGATATCCGTGACGAGGCGTTTTGCCAGGAGCTGGTGCGCAGGGCTGTCGAAGGGCTTGGCGGGCTCGACATCGTGGTCAGCAACGCGGCCAGGCAGCAGGCGCGTCCATCTATCCTCGATGTCACCAGCGAAGATTTCGATGCGACCATGAAGACCAACATCTATGCGCCGTTCTGGATCATCAAGGCTGCATTGCCGCATCTCAAGCCCGGCTCCGTTATTATCGGAACGGCGTCGGAGCAGGCTTACGATCCCTCGCCGGATCTCTACGACTATGCGCAGACCAAGGCGGCGACGATGAACTATGTGAAGTCGCTCGCCAAGCAACTCGGCTCCAAGGGCATCCGTGTGAACGGCGTGGCACCGGGGCCGATCTGGACGCCTTTGCAGGTCTCTGGTGGGGCATCTATGGAGAAGTTGGAAAAGTTCGGCAGCCAGACCTCGTTTGGCCGGCCGGGCCAGCCGGCCGAGCTCGCCTCCATCTATGTTCAACTCGCAGCCGCCGACGCCAGTTTCGCCACGGGGCAGATCTACGGTTCCGCAGGCGGCACGGGCCAGCCCTGATAATGGCTTCCTGATTCACTTACGAGCGGCGCGCCGGATGAAACGCAGCGGCCTCAGTTCTTGGGAAGCTGAGGCCGCTGGGCTGGAGTATCCAAGGGTGTCTTGGATACGGCGAGCTGATCTGCGGCCAGTCATAGTTCCCATCGCTCGATCCAAAGCGCGACCAAACGCGAAGATCTCGTCGCAATCAGGACGCCGAGCCCTGCGGGGATTTTCGACGCCTCTTGTGACCCGTGGTCGTCAAGGGCATTACCTCGCCCGGAGGATGGTCTCCGGGGGCGCCCAGCCATGCATCGATGCGCAGAGCGGTTTCGGCTTGACGAACCTTGCGCCAAAGCAAGGTCTGTTCGGGGCCGGGGGACAGGATTCCCGCGCGCTCGCGCAACCGGTCAGCTTGCTGTGTCAGGCGTTCGGCCAGCGTGGTTGTTTGCTTGAAGCGCCGCCGTTTCATCATGATTTCCCCATCCTGCATTGGTCGATACAGGATTACTACCGCTCCTCGCAGCGGCGCGCGCTAACCTAAGTGCAAGCCGTCGCTTCCCTTGCCGGACACCCATCGGCAAGCAGCAGTCGATGCTGATGCTTATGGGATGGGATTAAGCCGATTTCTGCTGCTTCGTCGCCTCGATCAACGCCCTCCTCGCAACGATGGAAAGACCATCGAGCGTGGTGTTGCCTTTCCGCGCGCTTGACAAGAGCTTTTGCGCCACTCTCTTTCTCAGCTCATGATCGCCGCCGTGGGGAAACTCACGGCAGGCGTCCTCGAGTGCCACGTCCATCCTGGCTTTTGTTCGTTCGTCCAGCCTTCTCATGCTCGGTCCCTCCAGCCGCGGGGAGCGCGGACAAGCAAGATTAGCAACCGGCCATGGGCCAGAAACTAACATGCGATAATTTGTTGCAGTGCGGGGCGAGGTAGGGGTTGCTGGAACGTTTCCCTGGTGCGGCCGCGTTGTTCGCGATGGCTGCAATGCTCGGCACCCCCGAGAGACCGATGCGAACGCATTCGTGAGACATGCGAGATGATGGGCGTTGCCGAAAAATTCGATGGCGCGCTTCCAGAGCTCGAGACCTATGTTTAGCGAGACCTATGTTTAGAAAGAGATTGCCGCGGGCGAGATCAGTGAAATGCGACTGACATTGGAAGGCCCGTGCTCTAGAAGGTATTCTCGCGCTTCTAGGGGCTAGGATGCGACGGAAGCGGCCGGGGTTCGTGCCGCCTCGCAGCCGCACGCATCAGCGTATTCCCAGCGCGTTCTCCAATTGGCGCTTGGTCATCTTCGAGCGACCCTCCACGTGTCGACGCTTGGCCTTCTCGTAAAGCTCCTGGCGGGTGTGCCCATCAGCCTTCCGGGCGCGGGCAGTCGCTGTACGATGCCCCGGCGCGGTCTGTTTCCGGGCATTGCGGCCACCCATCGCGCGGGTGCTTTCCCGCTTCCGGGAGGCGCCGACATGCGATTTGCCTTCGCGCTCCTGCTGCGCCGTGCGTCCCGTTGCCTCCTTCTGCTCCGTCCGGCGAAGGTTGCGGCGATTGCGCTTCGTGCTGTCGTATTTTGAGGCGCCCGCTTCCCGCAGGGCAATGGCGATCGCCTGCCGTCGGCTCTGAACCTTGCCACCCTTGCCGCCGCGACCGCTCTTCAGCTCGCCGTGCTTGAATTCATGCATCACCCTGCCGGTGACGCGCTTTTGCCGGGATGATTCTGCCATGTTCGGCTCCTCTGTTTCTGTTCAAACCTGCTACACCCGAAGCTGTTCCAACGATTTGGAACGAGAGACCGGGGCCGCCGTTGGCTGCTGAAAAGTTGCATAGCGAAGAGGAGGCGAAACCAATGGGAGTTGCCAACTACGACATCGTGCCCGTCGGCAAATTGTGGGGCATCCAGCACGATGGGAAGGTCAACGGGAAATATTCGACAAAGGAATCTGCATTCGAATCGGCGGCGGCGGCCGCTTCCATGGCGATCCATGAGGGCCATGAGGTACATATCAGCGTGCCGAGCGGCGAGGAAAGCGGCGCCGCTTCGAAGGCCTTTTGATACGACGAGTTACAGTCATCGTCGGCTCCCCTGAAAGGAGATCAATATGACACGTTTGCAGGAGAAGGCTCAGGCCCGCACCAAACAGGTCGTCGGCCAGATGATTGGCGATGACAAGCTTGTGGAAGGCAAGGAGGAAGAGCGACGGGCGGAGGAAAAGAAGACGCTTGGCGATCGAGGCGACCAGAGCCAAGCGAAGTAGGGCGCCAGCCTAGCTCAACAGGAGTTGCAGCTTGAGCGCGTCCGCCGGTGCGGCGCTCTTCTGATCGTTATCGAAATAGACGAAGACGTCGCATCCTTGCCTCTCCAGGAGCGGATGCGCTTCGCCCATTTCGAAAGCGTCTGTTGACGATAGTGCCCCTTATATCGCCCGCCCGGACCATGACCGCGGATGTAGACGAAATCGGCGGTGCGTTTCCAGGGAGCGGGTGCATCGTGATGGTCGGAAAGGCAGAGCGCGATGTTGTGTTCCGACAGCAGCCGCAGGACGCGCGGCTGGTACCAGCTCGGGTGTCGGAATTCGAAGCTGTAGCGGCACTTCCTCGGGAGTAGATCGAAGAAAGCGCTCAATCGTCCGGCGTCCGCCATGAAATTCGGAGGCAATTGAAACAGGATGGGGCCTGCTTTCGCGGCAAGCAGGCGCAAGCGTTCCTCGATCAGGGCCAGACTGTTGACGGAATTGGGCGAAAGACGTTTCCAGTGAGTGATGAACTTGGATGCCTTCCAGGCGAACACGAAATCATGGCCGGTTTGCGCGCGCCAGGTTTTGACGGTCTCGAGGCTCGGCGTGCGATAGAAAACCCCGTTCAGTTCGGTCGTGGGAAACTGGCTGGCGTAATATGGAAGTTGGCCCTTCAGCGGTAGGCCTTTCGGAAAGAACGGCCCGCGCCATGAATCGTAGTGCCATCCCGATGTGCCGATCAAAACGCGCGTCATGACATCACTCGTCGAGGAAAGGCTGCAGAAGAACTGTTTGTTCCTAAAGCCGGTGGCCGCACATTGGAACTACCAGCTCAGTTTTGTCGTTGGCGACAATCCGAAGCCAGCAGTGGAATGTCAGATGAAATCCAAATCCTTCAATGACGGTGTGGAGCGAGCTTTTGTCCTGATCCTCGATCAGGGAGAAGAAGCCTTCAAATCCATTACGGAGTTTGCCAATCAGGAGAAGATCACTGGCGCCTCTGTGTCCGCGATCGGAGCATTCGCGAAGGCAAAGGTTGGCTGGTTTGATCTCGCCGCTAAGAAATACAAGCCGATCGAGGTGAACGAGCAATGCGAGGTTCTGAGCTTGCTCGGCGACGTCGCACAAGGCGACGACGGCAAGGCCAGCCTGCATCTGCACGCGGTGCTCGGCCTGCAGGATGGTACGCTCCGCGGTGGTCACCTTCTATCGGGTTCGGTTCAGCCGACACTTGAAGTCACGATCACCGAAACGGTGGGCGACCTTCGCCGGAAGAAGAGCCCCGATCTCGGCATCGCCCTCATCCGCGTCTAGCGCCGCTCCGGGCTACCTCAAAACCGCGCGGGCAACTCCGTCATTGCCACGGTGTTGCCGTCAAATGATGCGGCCCACCGGGGCGATGGCAAATGGCGATAGGTTAGCGAAGCAGATCTGCAGCTTATGCTCCGGGCGTTTCCCGGCTACTGACGCTGCGTCACCTGCTGGTCCGCCGATGTCACGCGCCAAACCGTGTTGCCGACGTCATCGGCGATCAGAAGCGCGCCGCTCTTGTCGAGCGCCAGCCCGACCGGGCGGCCTCGCGCGTGGTCGTCGCCATCGAGGAAGCCGGTCACGACATCCTGCGCCATGCCAGTCGGCTTGCCGTCCCGGAACGGCACGAACACGACCTTGTAGCCGTTCAGCTCCTGCCTGTTCCAGCTTCCGTGCTCGCCGACAAATGCACCGCCGCGATAGGATTGCGGCAGGCCGTTCGCGGTGTCGAACACCATGCCGAGCGGCGCTACATGCGAGCTGAGCGCATAGTCCGGCGGGATCGCCTTTGCCACGAGATCGGGACGCTGCGGCTGGACGCGGGGATCGACGTGCTGGCCGTAATAGCTGTAGGGCCAGCCGTAGAAGGCGCCGTCCTTCACCGAGGTCATGTAGTCAGGCACGAGGTCGGGGCCGATCTCGTCGCGCTCGTTGACGACGGTCCACAGCGCGCCGGTCGTTGGTTCGAAGGTGAGGCCATTCGGGTTGCGCAAGCCGCCGGCAAAGATGCGGTAGCGGCCGGTCGTGCGGTCGACTTCCAGGATGTCCGCGCGGTTCTTCTCTGCCTCCATTCCGTTCTCGGTGATGTTGCTATTGGAGCCGACGCCGACGTAGAGCTTGGATCCGTCTGGGCTTGCGACGAGACTCTTGGTCCAGTGGTGGTCGATCGGGCCGCCCGGCAGTGGCGTCAGCGTCTCGCCCGGCGCGGTGATCTTGGTGTCGCCGTCATGATACGGGTATTTGACGATTGCGTCCGTGTTGGCAACATAGAGGTCGTTACCGACCAGCGCTACACCAAACGGTGAGTTGAGGTGGTCAAGGAAGACACTTTGCTGATCCGGTACACCGTCGCCGTTGGAATCGTGCAGCAGCGTGATGCGATTGCTCTCGCCTGTATTGCCGCCCGACGTTGCCCAGGATTCGATGAAGCCAATCACGATTTCCTTGGGCCGCTTGATGGCGGCCGCCTTCGGGGCCTTCGATTCCACCACCAGCACGTCGCCATTCGGCAGCGTGTAGAGCGATCGCGGATGCTGCAGGCCGGAGGCCATGGCCTGGATCTTTAGTCCCTTCGTGACCGACGGCGTCTCGCCGCTCTTCCAGCCGACCACGCGGGCGATATGCATCGGCGGCAACAGATATTGCTGCAGCTCGGGCAAGGTCGGATTGGCACCGATCTGCGCCTTGGGATCGCCACTGCCGTCATTGCATCCGGCAAGGCAAAGCAGCGAGCCGCACAGGAGTGTCGAGCGAAGCAAATGCGAACGTGTCATCATCGGACTACTCCCGCACCGTGACGATACACCATCGCCCATCCGAGCCAGCCGGTGACGGGGAGGATCAATACGGTGATGATCGAGAGGATGAGCCCCGTGGGTACCACCGAGGTCCATGCATCTCGCGTATGTATCAGCGCGTTGAAGAATGCGAGCACCAGAACAACGACATTGCCGAGCGCGTGTGGCCACGCCGGCGTCAGGGAGCGAATGGCGGGGCTGCTCAGGAGATCGACGAGGCCAGCGATGGCGGCAAGCACACCGATGATGACGCCGACGACCAGCAGCCAGGCGGAGAAATCCGCCCACATCATCTCGGCAGTCACGCAATACATGATGTCGGTGAGCAGCGCGCCGATGAAGCAGACGATCGGAACGGGTACCAGCATCGGATGGAGCGGATGCTGTGCGATCTGCGCTGTCGAGCGGAGTCTCTCTTCGTAGGGCAATGACGTCACGGCTGGCCTCGCGGATTTTCCGATTTGCCGGGCCAACCAATGCAATCGACAGGGGTTCCTGGCGCGGTATGCGACTTTGGGCGGTGAGGCTTGCAAAAAAGACCCCGGCCGCGGGTGCAAACGGGCATCAGGAACGCCCCGGCCGGCGCTCGGGAGGAACACGGCCGGCTGGCGATGAACATCAAATCACGGGCACGCCGTAATTCCTCGTGGGTCGCGCTGTGTGGCCGCTGCGGACTCAGAAGCGCGAGAGCCGTCATGTCGAAGAGGTGCCTTGGGTGCAGATATGGGCTTAATCCTTCTTGCGATTATCGTTCATCTGTTCGGCCATTTGCAGATGGTGCTGCAGAGCCGGCAATGTCTTGCCCGCCCAGTCCTTCAGCTTGGTATTATCGCCGCCGTTCGCGTAGCGTTCGAACAGCGAAACAGCATCCTTGTGCGCGCTCACCTGCATGGGATCATAGTCGCTGGCAAAATCGTCCGGCTTCGCGTCCCGCAACTTTTCGAGCTTCTTCTGTGAGCTGTCGTCAAGCGACGCCGGGATGGTGGAGGTCATGTCTGCGGGGACCATTCCCTTCAGCTCGCTGCTGGTTTTGGTATGGTCGGTGATCATCTGCTCCGCAAATTTCTTTTCGTCCGCGTTGCCCTTTTGCTGTGCGATCTTTGCCGCTTCGATTTCAAGCATATCGCTCGTGGCGGCTTCCTTGATAAAATCTTCAGTCTTCGGCGCAATTCCGAGTGCGGAATTTACGCCGGTCTTCTCGCCCACGGACTGCGCAAACGCGCTCGATGTGAGAAAGCCGGCAAGGGCAAGCGCAAGAATCATCGTCTTCATTGGGAGCCTCCATCGCGTTCGAAGCTGAACCCGGCGCCTTATTGAAGGTTCCTATGCAAGGGGGACCGCGCCCGCGGCGCGTCGTCGCCACGGCTTCACGATAGGAACGCGCGGCTTCCCCACTCGTTGGTCGTCGGACAAACGCGAATGGAGGTCCGTCATGGACTGGAACAGGGTTGAAGGAAACTGGAAGCAGGTCAAAGGCAAGGTGAAGGAGAAATGGGGCAAGCTGACCGACGACGACCTTGATGTCATCGCCGGAAAGCAGGATCAGCTCGAAGGGCGCCTGCAGCAGCGCTACGGCTACGCCAAAGACCAAGCCCAGAAGGAAGTCAACGACTGGTACGATCGCCAGAAGTGGTAAGCCTTTCTATCGGTATGCATCCTTGAGAGTTCGCTGTCTGCGAGCTCTCTTTGTTGCGTCCGCGTGCGCGGGCCCGGGAAAGCAGGCGCCCAGGCGCGAGACGAGAGTTCCTTTATCAAGCCGGAAAGGTATTCAAGCGGGCGACTGGAACACTCGAGGGAAATACGGTTTAACTCGCTGCAATGCCGCTGCAATGCCGCTGCAATTCCGGAGCTGTTCCATGTCCCAGACAGTCGGCGACTTCCTCGTTCAGCGCCTGCAGCAGTGGGGTGTTCGCCACATCTTCGGGTACCCCGGTGACGGCATCAACGGTGTCTTCGGCGCGCTCAACCGGGCACATGACAGGATCAGGTTCATTCAAGCGCGCCATGAAGAAATGGCGGCCTTCATGGCATCCGCCTATGCCAAATTCTCCGGACGTCTTGGTGTCTGTATTGCGACGTCCGGCCCCGGCGCGTCGCATCTGATCACGGGCCTCTATGACGCACTGATGGACCACCAGCCCGTGCTCGCCATCGTTGTGGCCAGCAAGCCCGAAACGCACTGGGCGGCCAGTACCAGCAGGAGCTCGATCTCGTATCATGTTCAAGGACGTCGCGAGCGCCTATGTCGCGCAAGCGTCCTCGCCGGCGCAGGTGCGGCACCTCGTCGACCGCGCCGCGCGCATTGCATTGTCGCGGCGGACAGTGACGGTGATCGTTCTTCCCAACGATCTCCAGGACGAGGCCTATGAGGACCCGCCGCACGCGCATGGCACATTGCGATCCGGCGTAGGCTATTCGGCGCCGAAGATCGTGCCCCACGATGCCGAACTTGCTCGGGCGGCGGAGATCCTGAACTCCGGCAAAAAGGTCGCCATGCTGATCGGTGCGGGCGCTCTTGGTGCCGCCGACGAGGTGATCGCAGTGGCGGATCGGCTGTCGGCCGGTTGCGCCAAGGCGTTGCTTGGCAAGGCCGCGCTTCCCGACCAGCTGCCGTGGGTGACGGGCTCGATCGGCCTGTTGGGCACCGAACCCAGCTACAAGATGATGAATGAATGCGACACGCTGTTGATGGTCGGCTCGGCCTTTCCCTATGCGGAATTCCTGCCGAAGGAGGGCAAGGCCCGCGGCGTTCAGATCGACATCGACGCCAGCATGGTGTCGATCCGCTTTCCGATGGAGGTCGGTCTTGTCGGCGATGCCGCCGAGACGTTGCGCGCGCTGTTGCCGCGACTCCGGCAAAAGCAGGCGGGCGAGTGGCGAGCGACGATCGAGGATAACGTTCGCCAGTGGTGGAAGACGCTCGAGGAGCGGGCGAAGCAGCCGGCCAAGCCAGTCAATCCGCAGCGCGTCACCTGGGAATTGTCGCCGCTGTTGCCGGATCGCGTCGTGATCACCAGCGATTCAGGCTCTTGCGCCAATTGGTACGCGCGCGACCTCAAAATACGCCGTGGCATGAAGGCCTCGCTCTCCGGTGGCTTGGCCTCGATGGGCGCCGCCGTTCCCTATGCGATCGCCGCCAAATATGCGCAGCCGGATCGCCCCGTCATCGCGCTGGTCGGCGACGGCGCAATGCAGATGAACAATATGGCCGAGCTGATCACGGTCGCAAAATATTGGCGCGACTGGCCCGATCATCGCTGGATCGTCTGTGTCTTCAACAACGAGGATCTGAATCAGGTGACCTGGGAGCAGCGCATCATCAACGGCGATCCCAAGTTCGAGGCCTCGCAGAAAATCCCGAACGTCTCGTATTCGCGATTTGCGGAAATGATCGGACTGCGCGGCATCTATGTCGATGATCCCGAACTGCTCCAATCCGCCTGGCAGCAGGCCCTGGCGAGCGATGTGCCCGTGGTGCTGGAGGTCAAGACGGACCCCGAGGTGCCGCTGCTGCCTCCGCACATCACGCTGCAACAGGCGAAGAACTTTTCGATCGCGCTCGCCAAGGGCGATCTGGACGAAGGCGGCGTGATCGCGGGCGCCGCGAGACAGGTGTTGGAGAAGATCCTGCCCGGCAAAGAGTGAGAGATGGCCCTCGGCCCGACCGCTGCAGACGTCGCGATTGCGAATGCGATCGCGGCGCACACCACGCCTTCCGCCGAAAAGGCCGCGCAGGCACTCACATGGGGTGCCGACGAGCATTTCCTGCTGGTGGCGGCGGCGGCCTGGTGGATCTACTCACGCGGCCAGGCAGGTCGGCGGCCGAGGATTGCGGATCACGTTCTCCTCACGACATTGGTCGCGTCGGGTCTGCCACATCTGTTGAAGACAATCTTCGATCAGCCTCGACCTGATCGGCTCACCGTGCGTGGCCATTGGCGCGGCGTCCCGTTGTCCGGCAAGCGATGGGACGCATTCCCTTCAGGCCACGCGGTGCATGTCGGTGCGCTGGCGTCTGTCGCGTCGTGTTTGCCGAGACGGCAGCGCGATGCGGTATGGCTCGTCGGAATTGGCTTGGTTGCCACGCGGGTCGTCTTGCTGGCGCACTGGGCCACCGATGTGCGGCCGGGCTCACGCTCGGAATAGTTACCGAACGATGCTTGCGCCGCCTGACGGGCTATGGGGGGACGCGAGAGAGGCCCGGTGTTCCCGTTGGAAGAATCGGTTCCTGATAGCCAGCGTAGTCGGTTTTGGAACCTCTGCCGGTTGGCCCTGTTCACCGCACGAGGCGCGGGCGCGCGCCATTATCATCAAGCAACGGCGGAGGCCGTCTATGTCTGATCGTTCCCCTTCCGGGATAGCTTCAGGTTTCAATCGCCGCACATTCATGGCGTCTGTGGCCGGGACCGCGGCGGCAATTCCGCTGACATCGCGGGTGAGGGGAGAGCCCGCCAACACTGCGGCGCCGCAAGACGCCTCGCCAACGGTTGATGTCACGTTGCGGGTCAATGGCGAGTATCACGCACTATCGATCGATGCGCGCACGACGGTGCTGGATGCGTTGCGCGAACATCTCGGTCTTACCGGCAGCAAGAAGGGATGCGACCATGGCCAATGTGGCGCGTGCACGGTGCTGGTTGACGGAAGACGTGTGGTGTCGTGCCTGACGCTCGCCGTCGCGGCGCAGGGGAGCGAGATATCGACGATCGAGGGACTGAGCAACGGCGATGCACTGCATCCGATGCAGCAGGCCTTCATCGATCAGGATGCGTTCCAGTGCGGCTATTGCACGCCGGGCCAGATCATGTCGGCCATTGCTTGCGTAAAGGAGGGGCACGCCGGGAGCGACGAGGACATTCGCGAATACATGAGCGGCAACATCTGCCGATGTGCGGCCTATCCCAACATCGTCGCGGCGGTGAAGCAGGCTGCTCCCGAAATCCTGAAAGGCTAGTCCGATGCGTCCGTTTACATATCAAAGGGCAGGCGATCCCTCGGCTGCCATGCAGGCGCTGGCTGCAGCCGTGGCTGGCAACAATGCTTTGACCGAAGCTCCGATCCAGCCGCTCGCCGGCGGCACGACTTTGATCGACCTGATGAAGCTCGACGTCATGCGGCCATCAACGCTAGTCGATATCAATCCGCTGGCCGGGGCCTGGTCGCAGATTGATCTCGAAGGGGGCAACCTCATGCTCGGCGCGCTGGCGCGCATGTCCGATGTCGCCGCCCATCCGGACGTGCAGCGGCATTATCCGGTTGTGGCCGACTCGCTCAAGCTTGCCGCCAGTCCGCAATTGCGTAACATGGCAACCCTCGGCGGCAATGTCCTGCAGCGAACCCGTTGCACTTATTTCCGCGACGTCAGCTATGCGGAATGCAACAAGCGAAATCCTGGCTCCGGCTGCGCTGCGATGGTGGGATTCAACCGGACGCATGCGGTGCTTGGAGCATCGGAGTCCTGCATCGCGACCTATCCTGGCGATTTTGCACAAGCGCTAATCGCACTGGATGCCACTGTGGAGATTTCGGGCAAGT
>Ga0210387_10000546_pt1 | contig 26714 bp, 20 predicted proteins | sample IncBWC7OmetaG_FD_160108 | JGI IMG/M metagenome (GOLD analysis project Ga0210387, IMG submission 160108) | Forest soil microbial communities from Barre Woods Harvard Forest LTER site, Petersham, Massachusetts, United States - Inc-BW-C-7-O ...
CGTCAAGGTTCCGGCTCGCAAGAGTTTCCAGATAAAGGCGGATGGAAGCGATAGGTGTTTTCAATTCATGGGTGACGGCATTCAGGAAGCTGTCTTGCTGCTCATTTCGCCGGATCTCGCGGACAAGAAAGATCGTGTTGACGACCAGGCCCGCGATAAGCACACCGAAGAAGATGATGCCGAGCACGAGCGGAACAACTTGCCGCCAGTGAAAAATGATCCAGCTGACATTGAGTGCGATCGTCAGGGCAACGAGACAAGCCCCGAGCGCGATGAAGAACGCGATGGCTTTGGTGCGGCGCGTGATGCGCATAACGTCTTAGTTTACGCCAGGGCGGGCGATTGCCATATCATCAGGACAGTAAAGACAACTCGTAGGTTCCCTGATCGCGCGCACGAATCCCGCCGGACGGCGGGGAAAGAATCAATCGCCGCTGGATATCACCAGGGGAGAAACCGCCGTTGCAACCTCCGGCTTGATCGCGGTGTGCCGTTCATCGCCATGCGGCGACGGCGCAAGCTTGTGGCGCTTGACGTCCCACGCCAGGCCGAGCGCTCGCAAAGCGCAAATGCCGTACCAGTTCAGATCGATTTCATACCAGACAATCCCGTGACGCGCCGACTGCGGAACAGCGTGATGATTGTTGTGCCAGCCTTCGCCAAAGGTAAGCAGCGCGACCCAAAGACTGTTCTTCGAAGTGTCGTCCGTAAGAAACCGCCGCGAACCCCACATGTGCGTCGCGGAGTTTACCAGCCAAGTGGAATGCAGTCCGAACACGGTTCTTACGAACACTCCCCACAATAGGAAGGGCCAGCCACCAATCGCAAAGAGTGCTATGCCAAGAATAGTGAGAGGGACCCAGTGCCACTTGGTGATCCAAATATGAAACTTGTCTTTTCGCAGATCGGGGACAAAGGGCAGAAGCTCCTTGGCATTGCTGTGCATGGCCTGCCCGGTCATGATCCAACCCATGTGCGCCCACAGGCCACCATCCTGCGGCGAATGTGGATCGCCTTCTTTGTCTGTATTCTGGTGGTGGACCCGGTGCGTGGCTACCCAAGCGATGGGTCCGCCCTCGAGCGCCAGCGTCCCGCAGACCGTCAGAAAATACTCCATCCACTTCGGCGTTTTGTAGCCACGGTGAGTCAGCAAACGGTGGTAGCTCATGCCGATGCCAAGGCTTCCGGCGATCCACCAAAGAACAAACGCTAGCGCTAGCGCCTTCCAGGTAAAGAAGAACAACGCGGCGACCGCGCCGATATGAAATGCCAGCATGAAGAGGGATGTGGTCCAATTGATGGGTTGAGAGAATGTTTTGTCGCGGCCTAGGATGCTCATGAATCCGAAAGTAGCACGTGCGCAGCCGGTCTTCTGTAATACTTGTGTAATCCCCGCGACGGAAGTTCCATAGAATTGTGGCGAAAACGTTAAGAGCAATCTAACCTCACTCACGCTCTTCGATCGAGGAAAGCCACCCCTCAATCCGAACACCTGTCACGTAAATCCTTGTAGGCTTGGAGGTTAGCCGCGCGTCTCAAGTGATCGCGAATTGGCCCGAAAATGGGGCGCAAATAGCGTATACTGTGAACGAACAAATTCCAGAATAAAGGTACCGTCACCCGAGCGCGTCGGGATGAACGAGGCTGTCATGACGGTCACCGCGGCGAATCTACCGCCAGAATTGTAATTCGGATCCCGCCTTCTCGTTTGCCACAAAAGCTTGTGGTCTCTTTCCTTGGCCATGCTGTGGTGTGCAGGCAGGACCGTTAGTTTCGGGCGATACCGTACGGGGGAGAAAACGCTTGGCTCTGCTCATTCAGGAAAAACACGATCTGGTTGGCAACCTTATCAGCCTCGGCAAGAGCCGTGGCTACGTGCTCAACGAGGAAGTGAACGACGTCCTTTCCGCAGAAGAACACACCACGGAAGAGATCGATAATCTCTTTTCTACGTTCGAGCGCGACGGCACCGAAATCTTCGAGGATGTTGCTGCAGCGAGAGCCGCGCACACGACACTCGAAGTGACGCAGCGAGTCGAACTCGGTCCCAGGAACGACGCGATCCACGAAGAAGAGACCGAGATCGAGCGGCCCGTGCACTCCGTGCAGAAGAGCACGGATCCTGTCAGCACCTACTTGCGCGAGATGGGCGTGGTCCCGCTCCTAACGCGTGAGACGGAGATCGTTCTCGCCAAACGGATGGAACGCGGCAAGTTGCGCGTGCTGAAGACCGTTTCGCGCTCGCCGATCGTGGCCAAGGAATTGATTGCCGTAGGTGCAGAGCTCCGTAAGGGCGCTCTTTCCATCAAGAGAATCGTTCACCTCCAGGAAGAAGAACTGACCGACGACAAGATCGAAGAAAAGCTGCGCCAAACGCTGCGCACCATTCACCAGATCGAAAAGCTCTACCAGTTAGCTCGAAAGCAAGCGCTCAAACTGGAGAACACGGGAAAATCTGAAAAGCTAGCGCATCTGCGCGCCCGGCGCCGTCTGGCCCGGACCCGCATTGCGGTTTCGCACCTGGTCCGCTCCATCGAATTCAGCGACGCTGAAAAGAGGCGCCTGATTGATACTCTACGCATCACGGCCGAGCGGCTGCATACGCTCGATCGCGAGATTGGCCGGTTGGAACGCCGCGTGAGCTCCTCCCGCTCCGAGAGCGCAAACGGAGCGAGAGATGAGTTGCGCGCGCGCCGGTCGGAACGGAAGAACATCGAAGAGTCGTGCGAGGTTGGTCTGGACGCCCTGAAGCGCGCGCTCACGGCCATACGCCTGGGCGAAGCGGAAACCGAGCAGGCAAAAACCGAACTAACCGAGGCAAACCTTCGCCTTGTCGTTTCCATTGCCAAAAAATATACCAACCGCGGCATGCAGTTCCTCGATTTGATCCAGGAAGGCAACATCGGTCTCATGAAGGGCGCCGACAAATTCGAGTGGCGGCGTGGGTACAAATTCTCCACCTATGCGACTTGGTGGATTCGCCAAGGCATCACCCGCGCCATCGCCGATCAGGCGCGCACCATTCGCGTCCCTGTGCACATGATCGAGACGATCAATAAGCAGGCCCGCACCAGCCGGCAGTTGGTGCAGGAACTCGGGCGCGAGCCTACTACCGAGGAACTCGCAAGGCGCATGGATCTTTCCGTCGACGCAATCTGCAAGACCAAGAAGATCGCGCAGCAGCCCATGTCTTTCGAGACGCCCATCGGGGAAGACGAAGAGTCTCACCTAGGCGACTTTGTCGAGGACAAAGGTGTCGTTTCGCCCTCGGACGCCGCCATTCACCTCAACTTGAAGGAACACCTAGCCTCAGTGTTGAAGACGCTCACACCGCGCGAGGAAAGAATCATCAAGATGCGCTTTGGCCTCGAAGACGGCAATGAACTCACGCTGGAGCAGGTAGGCCAGTCGTTCGCCGTTACCCGTGAGCGCATCCGCCAAATCGAAGCCAAGGCCCTGCGAAAGCTGCGGCATCACTCACGCTCGAGGCGGTTTCGAATCTTTCTCCAAAGCGCGTTTTAAAGATCGGATCCAGGCTTTCTGCTTCTACATCGGACTTTGAACCTGCTGCGGAAGACTCATGGCTGGACAGCCGCAGGCCTGGCCTGAAAAACGCCGAATAGCCGAATAATCGACGGGTGCGAATCCCGCCTGCTCGGCTAACCAAAGTTCCTTCCATCCCAAATTGTGTGTTAAGAAGTTTCTAGCTATCGCGTCTTAGGTTGTAGAAGCGCCGGGGAGGGATACTTGGCGGCCGCGATAGAAAACATCATGGTGACGCAAGCAGCCGCAGAGCTTGAGGTAGTCTTTCGCGCCCACCAGGCTTGTGTCCTCAAAGCCGCCTACCGCGTAACCGGCAGTATGGCCGACGCCGAGGACGTCGCACAGTCCGTCTTCCTCCGATTGGCACGTGGCTCGGTCGACCACAGCCGTATCTCCAATTTACAAGGCTATTTACACAGGTCAGCTGTCAATGCTGCACTGGACCTTATTCGGTCGAGGGGCCGTCGCGAGGTCGTGCCGGTGGAAACAGCGGACCAGCTGCAATCCAATCCCAGCCTCTCGCCAGAACGGGCGCATTCCTCGATGGAAATCAAGAATTGGCTTCGCCAGGAGCTTGCCAAGCTCAGTCCCCGCACTGCCGAAATGTTTACACTGCGCTATATCGAAGGCCTGGACAACCCCGAAATCGCCGAGATGATGAACACCTCTCAGGCGGTTGTTGCGGTAACACTCCATCGGACTCGCGCGCGACTGAAGAAGAGTCTTCGTGGATTTAGGAAAGGTGCATCATGAATTTCTTTCGATCGAAGCAAGACGCTCGGCTGGATCAAGCGATCTCCGAGCTCCGCGCCGAACACCCCGACGCCAATACACTCTCCGCGTCCGCCGAGCATGTGTGGCAGAAGCTGCAGGAAGGGCTAGGCGCGGAAGCCACAGCCGGCGCACTTCAGCGCATTCGTGGCTGCGCTGATATTCGCGCTCTGCTGCCTGCTTTTCATCAGCAAGAGCTGGCTCCAGCTCGTGCGCTCATCGTGGAAGACCATCTTAAGGAATGCATCTCGTGCCGTTCCTATGCTCACGGCCGCGCAGTGGACAGCAAGACAAGCGACAGTTGGCGAATGGAACCGACGTCTCGCGGTTTCCAGTGGAGCTTTGGTAGTTTGTCTTTCGCGGCCGCCTCCTTGGCCGTGCTAGTTGCATTGGTTTGGACTGGGCGCAACTGGTACGTCGATGGCCCTCCAGGGACGCGCGCGCGCATCGACTCCATTGCGGGGCTTGCGTACCGCGTTGGCCCGACCGGTGAACAGATGTTGAAGCTGGGCGACGAAGTAAGCCAGGGCGAATTCATTCGCACGGCCGCCAATTCCCACGCCACCGTGAGGCTCTTCGACGGCTCGAAAGTGGAAATGAATCAGCGCGCGGAATTGGCCGTCAGTGCGAATCGCCGCAACACCACCATCCATCTCGATCAGGGCGGCATTATCGTCCAGGCCGCGCATCGTCACACTGGCCATCTATACGTCAGCGCTCCCGATTGCACGGTAGCTGTCACCGGTACTGTTTTTTCCGTGAACTCTGGCACCAAAGGCTCGCGCGTCTCCGTGATTGAAGGAGAAGTCCACGTCAAGCATTCCGGGCTGGAATCCATCCTCCACTCGGGCGACCAGGTGGCCACCACATCTAGCGTCGGCCTCGTTCCTGTCAGCCAAGAGATTGGATGGAGCGACGACCTCAACCATGAGCTGGCTTTGCTCGCGGAATTCTCAAAACTTCGCGAGAAACTCGAGACCATCCCGACGCCGGGTCCGCGGTACGAAAGCAAAATCCTTCCGTTGCTGGCGCCGGATACCGTCCTGTACATCGGCATCCCCAATCTTGGAGACGCGCTCCAACAAGCAAATCAAATCTTTCAGCAGCAGCTTGCGCAAAGCAAAGTTCTGCAAGACTGGTGGAACAAGAGCGGCAACTCGAATCAGCATCCGACTCCCGAGGAGTTGATTGGACAAATTCAAGCCATCAGCCAGTACTTAGGCAACGAAGTGGTGATTACATTCAGAGCCAGCCCCGGTGCCAATGATCACGGCCCCATCCTGCTTGCCGAGGTGAAACAGCCCGGACTGGAAAGTTACTTGCAGAATCATCTGGCTGCCTCTTTGTCCAGCACGCAAGGCAAATCCAATCTGCGCGTCGTGGACCCGCAGTCGCTCTCCTCCCTTGCGGCAGACGAGAGCGGAATGATCATGCTTGTCAGGACGAACATGCTCGTTGTCGGCGGCGACTCAGCTTCCGTGCAGGAGATGAGCGCGCAGCTCGATGCCGGAGCAACTCAGTTTGCTGCGACCGACTTCGGCCAAAGAATCTTAAACGTTTACAGTCAGGGCACCGAAACTCTGGTCGCTGCGAATCTCGGCCAGATTCTGAACTCTACACACTCCCAGCAACAGGAATCGAATGCTCTCCAGAATAGCGGCTTCAACGACATAAAGTATCTGATTGCCACGCGCGGTCAAGGTCCCAGTCAAGCAGACAACCGCATCACTCTGGAGTTTAATGGCCAGCGGCGCGGCGTTGCTTCCTGGCTGGCCGCTCCCGCTCCCGTGGGCTCGCTCGACTATGTTTCCGCCAACGCGGGCGCGGCGGTCTCTTTCGTTGGGAAGCAACCGGCGCTCATGCTCGATGACGTTTTCGCCACTTTCGGCGCTGCTGATCCCAACTTCAGCAAGAATCTGGCTCAGCTAAATACAGAGCTCGGTCTGAATCTTCGCGACGACCTCGCGAGCGCCCTCGGCGGAGAGATGACCCTTGCTCTCGATGGCCCGGTTCTCCCCACTCCTTCGTGGAAAGCCATTATCGAAGTCAACCAATCGGGAGCCCTCCAGCTTGCCATCGAAAAATTGGTGCAGGCTGCTAATCGGGAAGCGCAAAAATCAAATCAGCCCGGCTTAACGCTCAATCAAGCGCAAGTCGGTGGCCGAACGTTTTACACGATCCAATCGCAATCTCCGGGGCTTGCGGCCGTTACATCCGAGTATGACTACACTTTCGCGGACGGATATATGATCGTGGCGCCTTCGCGCGCGCTGCTCATCGCCGCCATAGAAACCCACGCGAACGGCACATCGCTGGCGCGTTCCTCTTCGTTCCGAGCGCTTCTGCCAAGCGACAACCAGGCCAACTTTTCAGCGATGCTCTATCAAAATCTCAGCCCGATTCTGAAGCCGCTCGCTTCCCAGCTAAATTCAGGGCAGTTGGCGATGCTTCAGCAACTGGCAACCGACTCCAAACCGAGCGTGATGTGCGCGTATGGAGAAAGCGATCGAATTGAAGTGGCCAGCAGCGGCAAGCTTCTTGATTTGAATCCCGCCTTTCCAACTTTGCTGCACTTGCTGGGCTTGTCCGATCATGGAACTTCACGATAGGCTAATCCGTATTGACTTTTAGATGACCACTCCAACGATTGAGCTCAATGGGCTCGAAGTTCAACTCGGTGGCCGAACGATTCTTCATGGGCTCACCGGCGTTCTGAAGAGCCGTGCCATCGGGCTCCTCGGGCCCAACGGTGCCGGCAAGTCCACACTCATCAACACGCTACTTGGTTTTCACACTCCGTCCAAAGGCAGCGCTCGCGTTCTCGGACTCGATTCACACACCAGCGGCAAACAGCTCCGCTCATTAGTCGGCTACATGCCCGAAAACGATGCTTTCATTTCAAAAATGTCCGGTGTCCGCTTCGTTCGTTACATGGCGGAAATTTCCGGCCTTCCCTCCGAACAAGCCATGGAGCGCGCGCACGAAGCTTTCGTCTATGTTGGTTTGGGCGAAGCGCGTTATCGCCCGGTAGGAACGTATTCTCTTGGTATGAAACAACTCGCGAAATTGGCCCAAGCGATTGCCCATGGCCCCAAAGTTCTCATTCTGGACGAACCAACCAACGGCATGGACCCGCCAGCGCGCAAGCGCTTGATCGAACTCATTCGCGAAATCCGCGAGGCCAGTGATATCTGTCTGTTGCTCTCTTCGCATCTTCTGCGCGACGTAGAAGAAACGTGCGACGAGGTGCTGATCCTACGCAACGGGCAAATCGCCTCCATCTGCAATCTTGCCGAAGAGCGGCGTGCCAACCGCAAGTTTCTCGAACTCGAAACAATTGGCGCCGAGGCGTCTTTCACCTCTGCGCTCGAAAGCATCGGCTGCGAGTGCGCTGTCTTTAGCAGCGGACGCATAAAGGTGGTTATGCCGGACAGCGTCGAAATCAGGGAGGTCTTCAAAGTCGCGGCGGATCGCGGCGTGCAGATTCGCCGCATGAATCATCGCCGTGATTCGCTCGAAGACATCTTCCTCAACGCGATGGAGCAATCGGGAGCAGCTGATGGCCGTTTATAAGCGCCGATACAATTCTTACACCGGCTCGCTGACTCCCCAATGGTCGCGTTTTTTTGTTCTGACGCGATTTGCGTTCGCTGACCTGTTTAAGTCGCGCTTCTTCGTTCTTCTATTGATCCTTTGTATCGTTCCCTGCCTGTTCGCTGCAGGCTACATTTTCGTCGCCAATAACAAAACATTGCAGTTGCTGATGCAACTGCGCTCAGATATGGATTTGTTCAAGGTGGAAAGCCAATATTTCATCGTCATCATGATGGTGCAGACCCAGGCAGCCTTTCTTTTGAATTGTTGGGTTGGGCCCGTCCTGATCGCTGGAGATCTTACGAATGGCGCGCTCCCTCTCTTTCTGAGCCGCCCTTTTAGCCGGACCGATTACGTTCTTGGAAAACTCGCAGTGCTGGGATTGCTGCTCTCCGCCGTCACGTGGGTTCCCTGCCTGCTCTTATTTGGCCTCCAATCCGGGCTGGCTAGAAACGGCTGGATCTGGTCGCACCTATGGATGGTCGTTCCTATTGTGTTGTGCTCGGCGATTTGGATACTCACGCTTTCCCTCCTTTCTCTAGCCGTATCGGCGTGGGTCAAGTTGCGTATTGTCGCTACTGGCATAATCTTCATCACATTTTTCATCCCTGCGGGCCTCGGCGAAATGTTCAACGCCATCATGAGCACCATCTGGGGCCGGCTGCTGAATTTCTCGTACATGTTCCAGCTAATCGTGTCACATGGATTTCGTGAGGAATCCGGAAGACTGGCGAGGCGGGGATGGGACGAGATTCCAATTCCTGCGGCATGGGGCTCCCTGATTTGTCTTTGCTTGCTTGCGCTTGTCATTCTCAATGCGCGCCTGCGCGCGCGCGAAACGGTGCGCGGATGACCCCAGACGCCCGCCAAATCGTTTTCGACAACGTCTCCAAGTTCTACGGAGAAGTTCTCGGCGTGAACAAGGTGAATTTCTCGCTCGAGCCGGGTATTACCAGCCTCGTCGGGCCCAACGGCTCGGGTAAGACCACGCTGATGAATTTGCTTACCGGCCTGATCAAGCCATCACACGGCGCGATTTACGTTCTCGGCCTCACACCCCAACAGCCCATCGAGTTCTTTCGGCAAGTCGGATACTGCACGCAATTCGATTCTTTCCCTCCCGGCACCAACGGCTACGATTTCATTTATTGGCCATTGCGCCTCCACGGTTTTGGCCACGACCAGGCCACCAAGCTCACAAACGAGGCCCTCGAACGTGCCGGCATGGCGCAAGTCGCGCGCCGCAAAGTAGCTGGCTATAGCAAAGGAATGCGCCAGCGCATTCGTTTGGCTCAAGCCATCGCGCATCACCCTTCCGTGCTGGTTCTCGACGAACCACTCAACGGCCTCGATCCCATGGCCCGCGCCGAATCGATTGGCCTCTTCGGAGCCATCGCCAAACAGGGAATGCACGTCATCATATCCAGCCATATTCTGGAAGAAGTCGATCGCATCTCCGACCGTGTCGTCCTCATGAGCAGCGGCTACGTCGTCGCCGAAGGCCAGATCAAAGAGGTTCGCCGCGAAGTTCGCGATCATCCCATGCAAATCCTGGTCCGCTGTTCGAATCCAGCGGCGCTGGCGTCCGCCGCTTTCGAACTCGATCACGTCGTCGAAGCCAAAATCCTGAGCGATGGCCAGAGCGTCCTGGTTCGAACACGTGACGCCGAACAGTTTTCCCTGCTGCTCAACAAAATCGTGTCCGCGGGCTTGGTCGAAGTCGATGCCGTTGCTCCCGCCGACGACGACGTAAATTCCATCTATCAATATCTCATCGGATCGGATGGCAGCCCAACATGAAACTCCAGGAATCAGTAGCCCGCACCCAAAGCTCTCTCAAAGAACAGCCGTGGCGGCTGTTCGCCAGCCAGATATCCATCCTCGTGCGCAACGAAGTTCGCCGCAACCTCTTCACTCGCCGCAGAATCTGGGTTTATCTGCTCGCGTTAATACCGGTCTTCTTCCTGATACTCCGCTATGTTCTTGACAAAGGTACCAGCCCTTCTCAGCTCGAGGATGATACGTTTCTCTTAGCAGGAATTACCTTCCAGCTCTATTACATCCGGCTTGGCATCTTTTTCGCTTGCATGGGCATTTTTACGTGGCTCTTCCGCGGCGAAATGGTCGAGCGCACTCTTCACTATCAATTCTTGGTCCCAGTCAGAAGAGAAGTCCTTGTGGTTGGAAAATTCCTTGCCGGTGCGGTTGTTTCTATTGCGCTCTTCGAAGCAGCGGTTTTTGCTTGCTTCTTCCTCGTCTACATCCGCCTCGGTTCCGCCGGCAGATCGTACGTCTTTGACGGCCCCGGCCTAGGCCAACTGGGCTCTTATTTCTTGGTGACAGCTCTTGCTTGTCTCGGCTACGGCGCCGTTTTTCTCGCTCTAAGTCTGCTCTTCAAGAATCCCATTATTCCAGGAGTGATGCTGATGGGCTGGGAAGCAGTCGCTCCGATCTTTCCCTCCTGGGCGCAGCATCTGAGCGTCACTTTCTATCTGAAGCATCTCTGCCCGGTCAAGTTACCCGTCGAAGGTGCCATGGCGATCTTTACCATCGTCGCCGAACCTGTCTCTCCATTCATCGCCGTCTTCGGCTTGCTCTGTCTTACCCTCGCAATTCTTGTTCTCTCCTGCTTTCTGATTCGTCGGCTCGAAGTCACTTACACTGCTGAATAGCCTAGTGGTGTATCCAAATTTCACCCTCGGCTACGCTCCCTGTACCAAAGGACAGTAAGTTCCTACTCGTCAATAACCTTCCTGCGCAGGGAAATACGTCCGTCTTGTAGGCCTCAGCCTCTTAACAGACCATAAATAGTGGGCGGAAAGTGCCGCCCGTGGTCTAAGGCATGATGCCGCTTCTTGAAGTCAAAAATCTTCACGTCTCCTACTCCGCCCGCTCGGGTGAAGTCTGCCCCGCCCTCGCAGGCGTCAATTTTGACCTCGGCCCCGGAGAAATTCTGGGTGTGCTCGGCGAATCCGGCTCCGGCAAGAGCACCCTTGCCGCTGCTCTCCTGCGACTTCTGCCATCCAACGGAAAAATCCAAAAGGGTTTAGTGCTTTTCGAAGGAAAGAACCTCCTGGAAGTTTCTCCGCAAGATCTTCGGAGAATTCGCGGCGGACGCATCGGCCTGATCTTTCAAGAGCCTTCGTCCTCTCTCCATCCCACCTTGCAAATCGGACAACAAGTTTCCGATGTTTTGGCCGCCCACGAATACTTGGCCCGCCGCGCCCTAAACGAGAAAACCAGCCAACTTCTTGCATCGGTTTTTCCCGTCGACGCCGAACGCATTTCCCAGTCTTATCCGCACGAGTTAAGCGGAGGGCAGCGTCAACGCGTCCTCATCGCTCAAGCGATCGCCTGCGGGCCTTCCCTCCTCGTCGCCGATGAGCCAACCGCATCCCTCGACCCGACAACCCAAAAGGAAATTCTGCAGCTCTTTGGCACCCTCCGGCAGAAGCTAGGCCTAGCGGTGATTTTCATCACTCACAATCCCGCTCTCCTCGCGAGCCTCGCGGATCGCATCCTTGTCCTCTACGCGGGACGAGTCGCTGAGATTGGCCCAGCCGCGAAAGTGCTCTCCTCGCCTCAACATCCCTATACCGCGGCACTGCTGCGGTGTCTGCCAACAGACTTTGCCGAAGGCCAAAGCGCGCGCAAAACCAGGCTGCACGTTATCGCAGGAGAACCGCCCGACCTGTCATTGCACGAACGCGGCTGCCAGTTCGAGCCTCGGTGTACGGAAAGAATGGAAGTTTGCCAATGCGACGAACCGGCGGTCAACGCTGTGGGCGAGTTGCATGAAGTTTCATGCTTCAAGTTTGCCGGTTGATCGTTATTCCAGAAAGAGACTATGCAGCCGCTTTTGAGGGTCGAAAATCTTGTGAAGCATTACGCAGCGGGGCGACCTGCGAGTTTGAAGGACAAACTCACAGCGCTCGATGGCGTTTCCCTGTCAATTCCATCGGGGGAAACTCTGGCGCTCGTCGGCGAATCCGGCTCCGGCAAAAGCACGCTTGCACTCTGCATCGCCTGCCTGGAACCTCCCACATCGGGAAGTATCTGGTTTGAAGGAATCGACGCCGCGGCACTCGGTGAAAATCAGCAGTGCCTGCTCCGCCCGCAAATTCAACTCGTATTTCAAGATCCCGCAAGTTCGCTCAATCCGCGTTGGACTGCCCTCGATATCGTCAGCGAGCCATTTCTCGTGCAGGGGCGCTTCACCAAGCCGGACCGCGCCGTTAGGGCGCTGCAACTTCTAGACCGCGTCGCAATCCCTCGCAAAATGGCCGCGCGAAGAGCCGACGAACTCAGCGGCGGACAAAAACAGCGCCTCGCGATCGCCCGCGCCTTGGCCCTCGAGCCAAAACTCCTCATCTTGGATGAAGCGCTCTCCGCCCTGGATTGCTCCGTGCAAGCCCAAATCTCCAACCTCCTGCTCGATTTGCAGTCCTCTCTCGGCTTGACTTATCTCTTCATCACTCACGATTTTGCAATGGCCGCTCACATGGCCGATCAAATCGCCGTCATGTATCAGGGCCGCATTGTGGAATCTGGTCCCTCCGAAAAGATTCTGTCGTCGCCAAATCACGAAGCCACTCGCTCACTCATGGCGGCCACGCCCCGCTTCATCGAGACGCCCGGCGTATTGGTGCATTTTTGATGCGTTATTTCATTCGCAGAGCGCTCCACGCCGTCTTTCTTCTGTTCGGCGTTTCCCTGCTCACTTTTCTTTTCTCCGCCCTGACGCCAGGAAACTATTTCGATGAGATGCGCTTAAATCCGCAGATCTCTCCTGAGACCGTCGCCGCCCTGCGCGCCCAATACCAACTCGATCGCCCACTACCCGTTCGTTATGCCCACTGGCTGAACGCCGTCGCGCACGGCCAACTTGGATTTTCCTTTGCTTACAACAACCCTGTCGCCCCGCTTCTCTGGGCTCGCGCGCGAAACACTCTTCTTCTCACAATAACCGCCACGCTGCTCGCCTGGCTTGTTGCCCTTCCCCTCGGCGTCTGGAGCGCCGCAAGCTTCGGCCGTGCGCCCGACCGCGTCCTTTCTAGGACCACCGCAACACTCCTGGTGGTCCCCGATCTAGTCCTTGCTCTCGGCCTGCTGATTTTGGCGGTCCGCACCGGCTGGTTCCCAACAGGTGGCCTCGTCTCCGACGGCTTCGATGAATTATCAGTGAGCCACAAGCTCCGCGACATCGCCTTGCACATGACGCTCCCGGTGGTCTCCCTCGTCCTCGCAACTCTTCCAATGCTCGTTCGCCACGTTCGCGCTTCTGTCGCCGATGTTCTCGACGCTCCTTTTCTTCGAGCCGCCGCCGGCCATGGCATCCCCCAGCGCAAACTCCTCTATCGCTACGCGCTTCGCGCCGCGGCAAACCCCCTCATCTCGCTTTTCGGATTCAGCGTCGGCACACTCTTAAGCGGATCTTTGCTTGTCGAAGTCGTCATGAGCTGGCCGGGCCTCGGTCCGCTTCTTCTCGAATCGATTCTGGCGCGCGATCTCTACGTAGTTATCGGCGGCGTTCTTCTTTCGATGTTATTCCTAGTCGGCGGAAATCTTTTCGCGGACATACTCCTCTACTTGGCCGATCCCCGTATCCGCACCGCAGCGAGTGCCGAATGACGCAGCGCCGCAAATTCACGAGATGGCTCATCGTCATGGTGGCGCTCCACGGCATCATTGCCGCCGCGGGATTTTTCGCACCTTACGATCCAGTCGAGCAAGACCGTGAGCGCCCCTACTTCCCTCCTGTGCATATTCACATGATGGATACGCAAGGACACTTCCACCTGCGTCCGGTTTTTTATCCACTTCGTTTGCGAGCAGGTTCCTTTGACCAACACGAAGAGGACACCGCCACAACCGTCCCTCTTAAATTTTTTCAGCGCGGTGCCGCCTACCGCCTTCTTGGTTTTGTGCCGTCTCATTTGCATCTTTTCGGCGCGACCGGCGCCCGAGTGTATCTCCTCGGCAGTGATGCCTACGGCCGTGATCAACTCTCCCGCATTCTCTACGGCGGACAAGTGTCCCTGCTCGCTGGCCTTCTCGGCGCCACGGTCACTCTGTTCCTCGGCGCGCTCATCGGCATGGCCGCTGGCTACTTCGGAGGCTGGCGAGACGAGCTCTTGATGCGCATCGCCGAGCTTTTCCTGGCGCTACCCTGGCTCTATCTTCTGTTTGCGCTCCGCGCGTTCTTGCCTCTCGCGGTAAGCCCTCTCGAAGCATTCCTTCTCGTCGTAATTGTCATTGGCATGGTCGGCTGGGCGCGGCCCGCCCGCTTGGTCCGCGGAGTTGTGCTCAGCGTCAAAGAACGCGACTTCGTCCGTGCAGCGCGAGGATTCGGCGCATCCGACGTCTACTTGCTACGACGCCACATCCTGCCAGAAACCGCGAGCGTCTTGCTCACGCAAGCAGCGATTCTCGTACCTCAATTCGTCCTCGCCGAAATGACGCTGTCTTTTCTTGGCCTCGGCGTCCCTGAACCAATGTCTAGTTGGGGCAACCTCTTGGCAGCGCTCCAGCAATACAACGTCCTGGTCTCCTACTGGTGGATGTACTTGCCCGCTCTAGCAATAGTCCCGTTCTTTCTCGGATACCTTAGTCTCGCGAGTGCGTTGCAGCAGCGCACTCGCCCGTACAAGATAGAAGAGAAAAGCAGCTGGAGCCCCTCGTGAAAAAAGAACGCCTCTCTTCCTGGCGCTGCCGCTCCACATTGAGCCTCTTGCTGGCTTGCGCCGCGCTCATTGCGCTGCCCGCCAAAGGAGCGCCGCCACCTCAACAAACAAATGCAAAGGAAGAATTACTCTCTCTCCCCGGAGAAATCGGCCGCTCCGGCGGGCGTCTCGTCATTTCGCTCCGTGCAGAACCAAAGACTCTGAATCCATTAACCGCAGCAGATGCTCCCTCTCGCGAAGTCATCGGCGCGATGCAGGCCGACCTCGTTCACATCAATCGCGCAACACAACTCACGGAGCCCGCACTCGCCAAATCCTGGAAAATATCCGACGACGGCCTTCAATATACGCTCACTCTGCGTCAAGGCTTGCGTTTCTCGGACGGCCATCCTCTCGATGCGGACGACGTCCTCTTCACCTTTCATGTCTACCTTGACGAAAGCATTCGCGCGCCTCAGCGCGACCTCCTAATCGTCGGCGGAAAGCCCATCACCGTCCGCAAGGTAGACGCGCAAACGCTCGTTTTCCAATTCGCAAAGCCCTACGGCGTCGAAGAAAGGCTTTTCGACGGCCTCGCCATCTTGCCTCGCCATCTTCTCGAAAAGCCCTATCAAGAAGGAAAGCTCGGACAACTCTGGACGACCTCCACACCGCCAAGCGAATGGGCGGGACTCGGCCCCTTTCGCCTGAAAGAATACGTCGCCGGCCAAAAACTGGTTCTGGAGCGCAATCCCTATTACTGGAAAACGGACGCAAAAGGAAATCGTCTCCCTTATCTCGACGAACTCGTTTTTCTTTTCGTCCCAAGCGCCGACGCCCAAGTCCTACGCTTTCAATCGGGCGAAACAGACATCATCACCCGCCTCGGCGCGGAAAATTTCTCAGTCCTCGAGCGCCAACAACGCGGCCACACCATGACCGACGCCGGGCCCGGCCTCGAATACAACTTCCTTTTCTTCAACTTGAACGACCTCGGCGAAAAGTCTTCCGCCGATCTCGCGCGAAAACAGAAATGGTTTCGCGACGTAAGATTTCGCCAAGCCATATCCGCTGCCATTGATCGCGACGCCATCGTTCGTCTCGTCTATCAAGGACGCGGCTCCGCGCTTTGGGGACCCGTCACACCAGGCAACCATCGTTGGTTGGACGCTTCCATTCCACACCCACCCCGCTCCGTAGAACGCGCCCGCACCCTTCTCGAACAAGCTGGTTTTTCTTGGTCCGCAACGCCAAATGGCGAATCCACACTCATGGACTCGGATCGCAAGCCCGTCGAGTTTTCCGTGCTCACGAGCTCTTCGAACGCCGACCGAACAAAAATGGCCACGCTTATCCAGGACGATCTAAAGCAGCTGGGCATGCACGTGCAGGTCGTTCCCCTCGAATTCCGCTCCCTAATCGATCGCGTCACGCAAACCAAGGAATATGATGCTTGCATCTTAGGACTCGCGAGTTTCGATGCCGATCCTAATTCCGATCTCAACGTCTGGCTATCGAGCGGCGGCACGCATCTCTGGAACCCCTCGCAACTCCATCCGGCCACAGCCTGGGAAGCGGAGATCGACCGCCTCATGGAGCAGCAGCTCGCCACTCCTGGCTACGAGCAGCGCAAAAAGCTCTACGATCGCGTCCAGGAAATCCTCGCCGAGAATCAACCGATGATTTTCCTGGCAAGCCCAGACATTCTAGTCGGCGCAAAAAACTCCATCGCCAATTTTCATCCATCCGTTCTAGAACCCTACGCCCTCTGGAACGTCGAGCAGCTCTATTTCCGCAATAGCGCGGAGAACGCCAGCCGATGACCCCGGTAATCACCAAAACGAAGGTAACGAAGAAAACTCCGCGTGTCTGGAGCGATGAACGCCTCGTGAAGGAATGCCTCTCCGGCAACGAAGAAGCTTGGTCTCTTCTCCTCGAAAAGTACAAAGCGCTCATATATTCGATCCCGGTGAAATACAGATTGCCTCCCCACGAAGCCGCCGACGTTTTTCAAGCGACTTGTGTCGAGCTACTGAAACACCTGTCCGAACTGCGCGAACCGCGCGCTCTTCCCAAATGGCTCATGCAGGTCGCTCACCATCAGTGCTACCGCTGGAAGCAGCAACAGCTGCGTGTCGTCAGCCGCGACGGGAACGCGGACCTTCCTGAACCCGAGACGCCCGCCATCGCAGAATCTCTGGTGCAACAAACCCAGGAAGAACAGATGCTGCGCGACGCCATGGCTGCCCTCTCGCCCCAATGCCGCCGCCTGGTGGAACTTCTCTTTTTTGAATCTCCAGCGCGCCCCTACAGCGAAGTCGCCAGTGAACTCGGCCTGGCCGTCGGGTCCATCGGCTTTACTCGCCAAAAATGCATGGATCGTCTGCGCAAGCATCTCGGCGATTTGGGATTTGACTGATGCCCACGATGGTCAAGAAAGCCGCGCCGGAGCAACTCCATTCCCAGCTAGCGCTGATCGAGGATGGGCCGACGCGCCGGAAGTTTCTCGCTCGCCATCGAGCCCTGGTTCGCAGCGAGGTCGTAAAGCAACTCGCCGACCTAGTCCTCGAAAAGATCCGTGTAGACACAAAAGAAGCCCTGAACCTGGCCGAAGCCGCTGTCCAGATCGGCCGCAAACTGCGCCGCAAAGAAGACATCGCTCTCGGCACGCGCGCCAAAGCCAACGCTCTCTACGCCTGCGGAGACAATCGCGCCGCTGTCGAGCATCATGAACAAGCTATCCAAATGTACGAGACTCTTGGCATTTGGAAAGAAGCCGCGCGCACTCTCAGCAGTTCCATCCAGCCGCTCATTTTGCTTGGGGAATACGATAAAGCCTTCAAAGCTGCCGGCCGCGCCCGCGAAATCTTCCAGCGCCTCGGCGAAACCCGCCGCATCGCCACTCTCGAAAATAACGTCGGAAATATTTTCCATCGCCAGGATCGCTTCAAAGAAGCCATGCACCACTACGAGCGCGCCTGCGACACTTTTCACCATCATCAGGATTGGGAACACGTGGCCATGGTCTTGAGCAATATGGCCATGTGCCTTATCAGCTTGAACGATTTCTCCCGTTCTCTCGATTGCTACCAACGCGCACGCGGGCTCTGCCAACAGCACAACATGCCTCTGCTCGTCGCCCAAGCCGACTACAACATCGCCTACCTCTACTATTTCCGCGGTGAATACAGCCGCGCCATCGAAATGTTATTCGCCACGCGCCGCACCTGCGATAGCTCGGGTGACGCGTATCATCGCGCTCTCTGCGATCTGGATCTTTCCGAGATTTACCTCGAGCTGAATCTCAGCGAAGAAGCCCGCGAAATGGCCCACGAGGGTTTCCTGCGTTTTGAAAAGCTCGGCATGGGCTACGAAGCCGCAAAAACACTAGCCAACGAAGCCATCGCCTACGGCCAGCAGGGAAAAACTGTCCACGCTCTCGAACGCTTCACAAAAGCTCGCACGATGTTCGCCACCGAAAAAAATCTCGTCTGGCCCTGGCTGCTCGACCTCTATCAAGGCCTCCTTCTCTTCCACGAGGGTCGCTACTTTGAAGCCCGCCGCCTCTGCGCTGGCGCTGCCAATTTCTTCGATCAAACCGCCCTTCCTGGCAAAGCTGCTCTGGCACACCTTCTCCTCGCACGCATTGCCTTGCAGGTTGGGGAACTCCCTGCCGCGCAAACGGAAACGGACGCCGCCATAGCAAAGATTTCCGGTCTTCAGGCGCCGGTCCTCGCCTATCAGACGCACTTCCTCCGCGGCCAACTTGCCCAGACGCGCGGCGATCGCCCGGCCGCTTATGCGGCCTATCAAGAAGCTCGCAAATCGTTGGAAGCACTGCGCAGCCGCTTGCACGCCGAAGAACTAAAGATCTCCTTCGTAAAAAACCGCCTGCAAGTCTACGAAGCATTAGTCGATTTGCACCTCAGCGGCGACGGCGGCGACGCTTCTGCCGCCGAAGCCTTCTCTTGCATTGAAGCCGCCAAATCCCGCAGCATGACCGAAATGATTTTTCAGAGCGGCCAGAGCCTGCCACTGGGAGACTCAGGCCAAAGCGAACTCGTGCGCAGAATTCGCGACCTACGCGAGGAACTGAATTGGTATTACCACCGCATCGAGCTCGAGCAGCTCCGTCCCGAAGACACGTCTGCCAAACGACTCCAGCAACTCCAGGAAAAAGCTGTCTCCCACGAAAACGAACTCCTGCGCACCTTGCGGGAACTGCCAGCCCACGAACGCGAAAACGCCACTCTCGAAGCTCCGGCGGATTTTTCCCTCGAAAAATTACAAGCCGCTATCCCCGCCGATACAGCGCTCATCGAATACTATTCGACGGGAGACCGCCTTGTCGCCGCCGTGGTCACACGCAATTCCATCGAAATCGCTCCCATCACCGTTTTCTCCCGTGTCCTTCATTTCTTGCATCTCCTCCGCTTCCAACTTTCCAAATTCCGCATGGGCTCAACCTACACACAGCGCTTCGAACAACCTTTACTTCGAGCTACCCAGAGTCATCTGGAATCCCTCTACGCTGAGTTAATCGCACCGTTGCGCGCTCATCTCCAAACGAAACACTTGATCTTCGTACCCCACGGCCCACTTCACTTTCTTCCCTTTCATGCCCTCAAGAGTGGCGACGCCTACCTCTGCGACACCCACACAATTTCCTACGCCCCTAGCGCCACGGTCTTCGCCCTCTGCCAAGACAAGCCTCCCAGCGATATGTCTGCCTCGCTGGTTATGGGCATCCCAGACGAGCGCGCCCCCCACATCTTGGCCGAGGTCCAATCCGTAGCGTCAATCCTGCCTCACGCGGAACTCTTTCTCGATGCGCAAGTCACCGCTGACGCCCTCAGAAAAAAAGGGTCCCAAAGCGCTCTGCTCCATATCGCCACGCACGGCACCTACCGCCAGGACAACCCCATGTTCTCCGGCATCCGCCTCGGCGATGGCTACCTTAATCTGTACGACCTCTATCAAATGCGTCTCTCCGCCCGCCATGTGACCCTCAGCGGCTGTGCCACCGGTATGAACTTTGTCGCTGACGGTGACGAGTTGCTCGGCCTCCAGCGCGGGCTTTTCTGCGCCGGCGCAGCCTCCCTGCTTTTGTCTCTCTGGGACGTCCACGACTTAAGCACTGCGGAGCTCATGCAGTCTTTCTACAAGGGCTACATGGAGTCCGGCAACATGGCCGTCTCACTGCAATCCGCCATGAAACTCCTCCGCCAGAAGAACCCCCATCCCTACTTCTGGGCTCCCTTTGTCCTCGTCGGCCAACTCACAGTAAACAAATAACTTAACTAAATTCTGCCGAGCTATATTTTTTGCCCTCCTGCCCTCCCTTATGCAATGGGAGAGGTTGATTCCTTGCCGCCGCTGGGGAGCGGAGGGCCAGAGAGGGAGATTAGGGGGGAGAGAAATGAAACACTTTACGACAGAGGAGTGGGTCGATTTCGTGAATCACGTTATCTCAAGTAGCCAGCAGGAAGCGATGCAGAAACACCTCGCAACTGGCTGCAAACGCTGTAAGGAGACGGTCTCGCTATGGCAAAGGGTCAGCAAAACAGCAGGTATGGAGGCCAGTTACCAACCTTCAGCAGAGACTGTTCGGCTAGCCAAGGCTACTTTCGCAATAACTGGCATGGCCCAGCCGCAAAAGGAATCTCAGAGCCTTATCGAGGTTCTCTTCGACAGCTTCCTGCAGCCAGCCGTCGCCGGATCCCGTTCAGTCGTAATAGGAACAAGACAAATGCTTTATAGGGCAGATCCATACCAGATCGACATTCAGATCGAGCCCAAGCTTGGCAGCAATCGCCTCGTCATCACTGGCCAGTTGCTTGATCTTAGCCATCCCGGCATCATTGGCCGCGACATTCAAGTGACCCTCTCAAATCGGCGCGGAAACACCGTCTTGGCCGCAACAAACCAATTTGGCGAGTTCTCAGGTGAGATCGAAAACTCGGGCGACTTGGAGCTTTCCGTGCCCGGCGAGGCAGACCAGCCCATTGTCATTTCCTTGCGAAACGCCTTGGGCAAATTGCCCGGAGGCAAGGCATGAACTCGGCCGCCGGACTACATTTTACAAGGGAGTCCCATTTTGGTACGGAAGTACCAAAATCCCTTGTAGCTTTTGATTGGCACCACGAAACCATCCGTACTATTTGCGCAAAAGAAAGATTCCGCAAGACTTAGCGGGTATCCCTTTGTGCGGATGCACGGCTGGTTCAGAAGCAGGAGACCCCGAAAGGGACCAAACACTATGAAACGCAACCTTTGCATCTTCGTGATTCTAGTCGCTCTTTTCTCCGTCGGAACGCCCCCGTCAGCCGCTCAGAACCGCTACATTGTTCGCACCTCGGGGGGCCTCTCCTCCGTCCTGAGACTCTGCCTGTCCGCAAATTGCCAGGTCCAAGGATCTTTGGATGGCTCGGTGAACCGTACCTTTCTTGTGACCTCCACAGGAAACTTGATCTCGAATCTGCTCGGCTTCCTAGGCAATCTCCTCGAACAATTGCTGGGTATCGAAAGCGTTGAGGCAGACCAACTCCTGGCCCTCCCTCAGCCGTCCGCGACCACCATTCCCTCCGGTCTCTACGACAATGCGCCGGTGAACTATTACGGGACCATCGTCACGCATGGCTACGCCGCTCAACCCGCCACGCAGATTATTCGCCTGAGTGACGCTCAGAACGGCTTCAACGTCGCCGGCTCTGGCATCGTCGCCGTCATTGATACAGGCGTGGATATCAACCACCCGGTTCTCGTCCCAGTTCTACTCCCGGGCTATGACTTCACCCGCAATCAACCCGGCGCCTCGGAGTGGCTCGATGTTCCCCAATTGCAGGGCTCGACCATTAGCACCAATGGCGGCTCAGGCCAGCCTGCCTTCGTCCAGCAATCCAGTGTTGCCATCTTGGACCAGTCTTCGGTCGCCATTCTCGACCAAGGCGGTAGCTCTAACACAGATTTTGGCCATGGCACCATGACCACCGGCCTCGTCCACTTGGTCGCACCGAATGCCCAAATCCTTCCCCTTAAAGCATTTAGCGCCAACGGCCAAGGTTATCTCTCCAACATCGTTGCGGCTCTCTATTACGCCGTCCAGCACAACGCCAAAGTCGTCAATATGAGCTTTGACGTCTCGACGCCCTCGCAAGCTCTTTCTCAGGCCATCGCTTTCGCGAACCAATCCGGCCTGGTCCTTGTCGCCTCCGCCGGCAATGAGAACACCAGCTCGCCAGTCTACCCCGCTGCCCTCAACACCAACGTAATGGGTATCGCCTCAACGTCGGATTACGATACGCGCTCAACTTTCTCCAATTATGGCAACACCGACGTCTGGATCGCCGCCCCCGGCGAGTACGTCATCAGCACGTACCCCGGCGGTACGTACGCCGCCGCCTCAGGCACCTCTTTCAGCTCGCCGCTGGTTGCTGGCTCGGCCGACCTGCTCCTGACCGCCAAGCCTTCCCTCAACCAAAAGAGTGCGGCCAGCGCATTCTCTCATGCGATCCAACTCACACCAGACCTCAACCATGGCCGCTTGGACGTCTATCAAGCCATCTCGGCCTGGTTGAATAGTTCGAGTGGCCACTAGTTGATTAGAATGTCGAGCGAGCGGATTCCTGTGTTTACCCTGTCCTCCACTCCAGCGTGGACGCCGGAATCCCTCCGCATCAAGCAAGTCGAAGAACAGGTCTCGGCACTTCGCAGCTCGGTCATTTGCGCTTTCAACCAGCTCCTTGATTTGAAAGATCTCAATACCGGCGTGCACAGCACTCGACTCGCGGAATGGGGCATGCGCGTCGGGCAAGAACTCGGACTCGACGAAGCAGAACTCCAGAACCTCGAAGTCGCCGCACTTCTTCACGACATCGGCAAAGTCGGCGTCCCGGACTTCATTCTTAAAAAGCCCGGGAAATTGGACGACGAAGAATACGCCCTGATGAAGAAGCACCCAGAATACGGCTGGGCGGTTTTGCGAATGCTACCGGGATTTGAGCGCGCCGCTCTCGATATTCTTCATCATCACGAATCTTTCGATGGCAAAGGCTATCCAGCAGGCTTAAGGGAAACCGAAATTCCAATCGTCTCTCGCATCGTGACGGTGATCGATGCTTTCGATGCCATGGTCTCTTCCCGCCCTTACCGCAAAGGCCTTCCGCATGAAGAAGCCGTCCGCCGCCTCATTCAGTGCAGTGGCACCCAATTCGATCCTGTCGTTGTGCAGTGCTTCTTGTCCTTCGCGCAAGCGGAAATGGACACCGTCTTCGCCGCCGCCGGCACATCCGTTTCCTCGGCTCTGTAAATAACTGTGGTTCTTAAACGGATACCCGCGCACTCATCAATTCCTTCGCAGTGTTGTCATCCCGAGCGTAGCGAGCGATCTGCTTTTCTGGGTTTGGGGTGCTGGGTCGACAGAGATCGCTAGCCCTCGACCGGCTCTCGCGCTTGTCCATCTCGCTCAAGCCGCAGGTGTGCGGCAACAAGTCTAATCTCTTCATAAGTAATTTCTGGAGGCAGAACCTCCTTCAAAGGTTTAATCCGTTCGAATCCGAGAAGCGTGCAAGCCTTTTCGATTTGTGCTCGCTTATCAGCGTCCACCCAGCTCGGCTGGAACTCCAATTCTCCGCGTTCCATCAGCCCAACAATTAGGCTGACGACGCTGGAAAACTGCCGCCCGCGGGTCTTCGCAATCTCGTCAAACGTGCGGCCTTCCGCCAGCAGTCGCTTTGTCTCCTCAGCAGGCTTCGCTTTTTCCAACTCGAGCTTGGCAGCCCGTGCTCCGCGTCCAAACTCCTCAAGCGCCTCCAAAATCTCCCGGCCGTACATCTCGGTCTTCCGATCGCCGAATCCGGAAACTCCCCGAAGCTCGCTGAGCGAACCGGGCCGCACTCGGCACAGTTCATCGAGCGAAGTGTCATGCATCACGATGAACGCAGCAGTACGACGCTCTTTTGCAGTTGCCCGCCGCCACTCACGTAGGTACTCGCGCAACTCAGGATCGATCCCGGCAGCAGCGCTACTCCTCCGCACATCTACCAACGGAATATGTGTCGGCTCTCGTCGTGGTTCTCTTACCGGAAAAGCGGCCGCCCCAGTCGCGTTGCCTGCCACCGTCGCGGCCCTTCGCTTCGCCGTTTTTTTCACAGGCGCAGCCGCGGCGAGCCACTCAGGCTCTCCAACGCACACGTCGCAAGCCCCGCAAGACTCCCATTTTTTATTCTCGCCAAAGTGCAAGCAAATCTGATTATGGCGGCAAGCCTTCGCTTCCACGAAGTTCCGAATCTCGTGATACCGCTGCCAAGCGCGCTGTTTCTCCGCCGGATCGCTCAATTGCTCCACGAAATACGTCAGCAATCCCACATCTCGCTTCTGCCACAGCAAAATACAGTCCGCCGGTTCGCCGTCGCGCCCCGCGCGCCCAGCTTCCTGGTAATACTGCTCAATCGATTTCGGCAACGACAAATGAATCACCGCGCGCACCGCCGCCTTGTTGATTCCCAATCCAAACGCAATCGTCCCCACCAGCACACGCACTTCTTCCGACATCCAACGCTCTTGATTCTGCCTTCGCGTGTCGCTATCCATCTTGCCGTGATAACCAATCGCGGCAACTCCCTGCTCCGCCAAATAATCCACCGTTTCCTCGACCCGCGCGATCGTCGGCGCATACACGATCACGTTGCTATCCGCATACTTCCGCATCGCTCGAATCAAAAGCTCGGACTGCGTCTTACCCACGCATTCCTTCACGATGTACTGCAAATTCGGCCGGTGAAAGCTCGCGATATACTTGTGCGGATCGCGCAGCGCGAGCTGCGCGATGATGTCGTGCCGCACGCGCCGCGTCGCGCTCGCTGTGAACGCCGCAATTGGCAGCTCCGCAAAATGTTTCCGCAGCGAACTCAATTGCCGGTATTCCGGCCGGAATTCGTGCCCCCATTCCGAAATGCAATGCGCCTCATCAATCGCAAAAAACGAAACCGGAACGCGCTTCAGCCACCCAATTGTGTCTTCCCGCGCAAGCCTTTCCGGCGAAAGATACAAAAGCCGGTACGCTCCCTCGATCGCCTTGTGCTGCACCAAGGACTGAAAGTCTCCCGCCAGCGTGCTGTTCAGTAATGCCGACGGAATTCCCATCTGCGCAAGCTGCGCCACCTGATCCTGCATCAACGCGATCAATGGCGACACCACAACGACCGTCTTCTCCTGCAAAATCGCCGCCGGCAATTGATAGCAAAGCGATTTGCCTCCGCCGGTAGGCATCACCACGCAAGTGTCCCGCCCGCCCAGCAAACTCTTCACAATATTTTCCTGCAAGGGACGAAACGCGTCGTATCCCCAGTATTGCCGCAGCGCCCCGAGCAGCTCTCTGTCCGAACTCATGCACAGAGTATAGTTCCCGGCCGAGGCGTGGTCTATGAAGCTCTGCCTCCGCGCTAGCTCTTCGCTGACGGAGCTCCGTCCTGAACAACGCCAGCCTTTTATGAAGATTCGTTCACATGCCTCTCGCCGCCGATTTCGACTTATCTCTTGACAATGCAGTGCCAACAGCGTAACTCAACAGCCGAAAAGCTCGCTTTCCAGTCCGGGCGGCATCGGCGATTATCGGCATTGCCTCCCACAAAGCATTAGGCGGAGTTCATGACATTTGAAATGGAATACCACTTCGTTCTGGAGGCCCAACTGTGACTTGGAATCAAGTTTACGATCCCCTCGGCCATTGGTGGCTCTCCACGCTGGTCGCTGCTCTGCCCGTCGTAGTTCTTCTCGGCCTGCTAGCCGGGTTCAAAGTCCGCGCGCACCTTTGCGCGATCGCCGGCGCCGCCACCGCCATTCTCTGCGCTATCCTTGTCTTCCACATGCCCGCGCAAATGGCCCTCAGCAGCTTCCTCTACGGCTCCGCCTACGGCCTCCTCAAAATCGTCTGGATCGTCATTGCCGCGGTCTTTCTTTACGACATCTCCGTAGAAACCGGCCAATTTGAAATCATGAAGCAGTCCGTCGCCGCCATCACGCCCGACCGCCGCCTCCAACTCCTTCTCGTGGCCTTCTGCTTCGGCGCCTTTATCGAAGGCTGCGCTGGATTCGGCGCGCCGGTCGCCATCGCTGGCGCCTTCATGATCGGCCTCGGCTTCAAACCCTTCCACGCCGCCGCGCTCAACCTCATCGCCAACACTGCTCCCGTCGCATGGGGCGCCATCGGCACCCCCGTCCACGCACTCGCTTCTGTCACAGCCCTCCCCGAAAGCGATCTCAGCGCCATGATTGGCCGCATCCTACCCATCACTGCCGTCATCGTTCCCTTTTGGCTCGTCCGCGCCATGGTCAGTTGGTCCGAAACGTGGGAAGTTTTTCCCGCCATCCTCGTCGTCGGCCTCTCCTTCGCAGGCACGCAATTCTTTTGGTCCAACTATATGGACAGCAACCTTGTCGACATCGCCTCCGGCGTCGTCTCCCTTATCGCCACCATGATCTTCCTCCGCTTCTGGAAACCCAAGCGCATCTGGCGCTTCCCCGAAGAGCGCGACGCCGACGCCATCAAAACCGGCACCGCAACGCAGACTTCCGTCACAGACACCATGGGCGACGATTGGGAAATCCGTCAAAGATCTCTTGCTGGCAAGCGCTACTCCGCTGGCCAAATCGCCAAAGCCTGGTTACCGTTCGCTATCCTCTCGCTCATTGTGCTCGCGTGGGGCTTGCCAAGCATCAAGCTCGCCATGAATAAGGCCACCACCCCCGCCTTCACCGTCGTAATGCCCGACGGCAAAAATCGCCCCGGTCCCGCCGGGTGGGATTGGCCCGCGCTCCACAACAAGGTCTACCGCACCGCTCCCGTCGTGGCAAAGCCCTCCGCCGAAGCCGCCCGCTTCGACTTCAACTGGCTCACAGCCACCGGCACAGCCTGCTTCTTAGCCGCTCTCGTTTCAGCCATAATCCTCGGCCTCAAGCCAGGCAAAATCATAAAAATCTTCGGCGGCACACTCTTCCGCCTGCGCTTCGCCATCGTCGCCATGACCTGCATGCTCGGCCTCGGCTACGTCACGCGCTACTCCGGCATGGACGCCGTCCTCGGCCTGGCCTTCACGCGCACTGGCTGGTTCTTCCCCTTCTTCGGCGCCTTCATCGGCTGGCTCG
>Ga0210387_10000550_pt1 | contig 26659 bp, 22 predicted proteins | sample IncBWC7OmetaG_FD_160108 | JGI IMG/M metagenome (GOLD analysis project Ga0210387, IMG submission 160108) | Forest soil microbial communities from Barre Woods Harvard Forest LTER site, Petersham, Massachusetts, United States - Inc-BW-C-7-O ...
CACCGTCGCGGCAACGCTGGCGCCGGGCTCGTCGCTCGCGAAGGCGTCCTCCTACGACATCCTGCGTTCCGCGGGCCTTGGCGGCAGCACCTTCGGCGGCGTATCGGCGATGCCGAACCTCGCAACAGCCTGAGCTACACGCCGACCGATGTGTTCCTGAACGTGACGGCGGCGCAGCTCGGCCAGTCGTCCGGACTGAACACCAATCAGCAGAATGCGGCGAACGCGATCAACGGCTTCTTCAACAATGGCGGCACGCTGCCGTCCTCGTTAGTCGACCTGTTCCGCCTCACCGGCGCCAATCTCGGCAACGCGCTGACGCAGGTCTCCGGCGAGCTCGCGACCGGCGCACAGCAGGCGACGTTCGACGCGATGAACGAGTTCATGAGCCTGCTCACCGATCCCTTCATGGGCCGCGGCAACGGTGTCGGCGGCGCGGCGGGGCCTGCCGGCTATGCAGACGAGAGTGCCAACGCTTACGCATCAACCAAAAAGCTTTCGGCCGAGCGCGACGCCTATGCGATGTTCACCAAGGCGCCGCTTGCGAACGTCTATCAGCCACGCTGGAGCGTCTGGGCGGCTGGCTTCGGCGGCTCGCAGACGACCGACGGCAATGCGGCGCTGGGATCGAACAGCGCCACCAGCCGCATCGCGGGCACGGCCGTCGGCGCCGACTATCTGTTCTCGCCGAACACGATTGCCGGCTTTGCGCTCGCCGGCGGGGCTACGAGTTTATCCGTCAACAATCTCGGCAGCGGCCGCTCCGACCTGTTCCAGGCCGGCGCCTATGTGCGCCACACCAATGGCGCGGCCTACATCACCGGCGCGCTGGCCTATGGCTGGCAGGACATCACCACCAACCGTACGGTGACGCTCGCCGGCATCGACCAGTTGCGCGCCGAGTTCAATGCCAACACCGTCGCCGGCCGTGTCGAGGGCGGCTACCGCTTTGTGGCGCCGATCGCGGGCGGTGTCACGCCCTATGCCGCGGGACAGTTCACCACCTTCGATCTGCCCGCTTACGCCGAGCAGACGACTGCCGGCTCCAACATGTTCGCACTCGCCTATGGCGCCAAGGACGTCACCGATGTGCGCAGCGAGCTCGGCCTGCGCAGCGACAAATCCTTCCCCCTGCAGGGCGGCATCCTGACGCTGCGCGGGCGGCTCGCGTGGGCACATGACTACGATCCCGACCGCTCGGTCGGAGCGACCTTCCAGTCGCTGCCCGGCGCGAGCTTCGTCGTGAACGGCGCGGCGCAGGCCGCCGACTCCGCGCTCACCACCGCATCGGTGGAGATGAGATGGCTGAACGGCTGGTCGGCGGCGGGAACGTTCGAGGGCGAGTTCTCCGACGTCACGTCGAGCTACGCCGGCAAGGGCGTGGTGCGGTATCAGTGGTGAGTTGGGGCGCGCCGTCGGCGAGCTGGCTCACGGGTTCCAGTTCACCACCAATAATCCCGGTACACACTCGAATTCACGGCTATTGAGTGTCACGAGGGCCGCGTTGCGGCGCCGGGCTTGCGCCGCGATCAGGTAATCGTAGTGACCGATCGGGGTACCCTTGCGTTCCAGCTCGGCGCGGATCTCGCCGGCATGCGCGGCGTCTTCCGCCTCAAAGGGCAAGATGGCGATGCCAAGACTGAGAAACTTGTCGAGTTGCTGCTCGTTCTCGGCGTGCCGTCCGCCCTTGGCGAAACCGTAACGCATTTCGAACAGCGCTACGACGGGCAACGCAACCACGGTGCCGGCTCGCAATTGTTCGCCAAGCCGATGGCGAAGCGATGAGCTACGGCCGTTGACGATCCAGATGACGATGTTGGTATCAAGACAGATCATTCGTCAAAGAAGACGCGCGGGTCGGGCTCGGCTGGCGGATCATCCGGGATGCCGTCGGGCAGGAAGTCCGCGGCACCAAGCGCGTCGAGCTCGGCCCAAAACTTGTCGAGGTCGAGCGGCGGCTTCTTGATCGGTTCGAGGATCACCTTGTCTCCGACCTTGCTGACCTTCACTTCCTTGCCCTTGAAGCGGAACTCCTTGGGCAGGCGCACGGCCTGGCTGCGACCGTGCATGAACAGTTTGGCGGTGTCGCTCATGACCGCACCTCATGCAATGTGGTAGATATCCATGATATATATCACGCTTGAACGCCCGTCAAATCGCGCAAGCAAAAGAGCGAACCTTCGCTATTGGGCTGACACCAACATGACGTAGTGCCTGCCACGATCATCTGGTATCGATGAGAAGAGAACCCGACGGATTTCAGATGAAGCATTTCAAAGCGTTCGATCTCTCCCGCACCCTCCCCGCCGCTATCGCGGCCTCTCTCCTCGCCCTTGTCTCCCCCGCCCTCGCCGCCGACGAAGACGCCCCCAAGGGCGAGATGGTCACCGTGATCAAGGCGGCGAAGTCGTGCTTTGCCAATATTGTCGAAGTGTCGGGGTTCATCATGGCGCAGGACGAGAAGCAGGTGCGCCCGGAACGGATGGGACTGAAGGTCGCCGACGTGCTGGCGGAGGCCGGCGACACTGTCACGGCCGGGCAGACGCTGGCGCGGCTGAACATGCCTGAGGGCGGCTCGATCGTGGTGCAGGCGCCGGTCGCGGGCATCATCTCGGAGGCCAATGCCACCATCGGCGCGTTCGCGTCCGGAAAGGGCGAGGCGCTGTTCACCATCATCACGGACGGCAAATATGACATGGTCGGCCTGGTGCCGGTCTCCGACATCGCCAAGCTCGCGGTCAACCAGCCCGCCGCGGTGCGCGTGATCGGCTCCGGCGACGTCGACGGCAAGGTCCGCCGCATCGGGCCGACGGTCGAGCCGGCCGTGCAGCAGGGCCAGGTCTTCATCGGCATCAACACCAACCGCCGCCTGCTGGTGAACGCCGCTGGTCGCGCGCTGATCAAGACCGGTCAGAGCTGCAACATCGCGGTGCCGCTCACCGCCGTGCAGTACGGCAGCGCCGGCACCGTGGTGCAGGTGATCAAGCGCGACCGCGTCGAGACGCGGCGGGTCGAGGTCGGGCTGATGAGTGGCGGCCAGATCGAAATCCGCGATGGCCTCAGTGAAGGCGACGACGTCGTCGCCCGCGCCGGCGCCCTGCTGCGCGAAGGCGACTCGGTACGCCCGGTCGCGGAAGCGGCGAATACGAAGTGACTTTTACCTTCTCCCCTTGTGGGGGAAGGGAAGGCAGGCCGGCGATGACGAGCGTTAAGTGAGTGAGGCTCAGCTGCCCGTCGCATCCGCCGTTGCGAACCGGATATCTTCCAGCAGCGAGGACGACACTGACGGCACCTGCTCGCCTTCGGAGGCGCGGGAGATCGCGATGCGGGTCTGGTTGAAGACGGCCTCCGCATTGGCGCCGGGCTGGTTCAGATGATTGAGCAGTTCGGCGACCAGCACGCTGTGCTCGCCGCTGGAATCCTCGGCGACCTTGCCGGGCGTGGCGGACGAGAGGACCAGCGCATTGTCGGGGGCTGCGATCGGGGCCAGGCCATGGCTGAAGGAGCGGAAGCGGCGCTCATAGGGGTTGCGGCGCGAAGCGTCGACCACGACGAGCTTCGCGCGCGCCCCCTGCGATTTCATGACATCCAAAACGGCTTCGATGCTGACGCCCTCGTGGCGCACATCGCGCTCCTTCCAGATCGTGGCGTCGACCGGGATCATGTAGCTCTCGCGGCCGACCTGAACGCCATAGCCGCCGAAGAACAGCATCACGACCGAGTCGGAGCGGATCTTGCCGCGCAGCCGATCCACCGCGCGGACCATGTCGTCGCGGGTGGCGTCCTCGACCACCTCGACGTCGAAGCCGTCATGGCGCAGCGAAGCAGACAGCGCGCGCGCGTCATTGATCGGCTGCGCCAGCGGCGCGCTGGCGTCGGGATAATGGCCGTTGCCGATGATCAACGCGACGCGGGAAACCTTCTTGGAGGCAGACGAGCCGAAATCCGTGCCGACCGCTCTGGCCGCATCCACCGCGCGCAGGTTCAGCGCCGCATGGGCGCCGATCGCCAGCGACACCGTCGCGGCCACACCGGCGACGATCGCGAGCGTCCGGCGCGAGATGTGAAGATGCGGTACTTTCATCACGGTCATTCCTGCTCGTTGTTTCAGGACGCGTCCGATTAGTCGCGCCAGTCATTCCGAGGTTTGCGGGGTGGCGGAGCGTGTGTCGCTAAATTGCGATCAATTTGCGGCACCGCAACAAACAAACCCTTAACCGCTCCAGCCGCCCGGAGCAATACGGAACTCTCCGGTGGGATTAAGTATTTGAAAAATCTGATTAACTTGGTCGCCCTAACGAACGGTTTACCCTATTCCCGTCACCGTTGCGGCGATCTTGGCGTCAAAAGGCCCTCTCCGCTGTGACGGCAGTCACATTTGTGTTTCCCGCCCCTTCATGCCAATTTTCCAAGCACTTTTAGGTTTCAAGCACTTGCTGGTTTGGGTGGGACGCTGGCGACCAATCGTCGCGATGTCCGAAGCCGGCGGCGGCTTTCGGCACAGGGTTCGGGCGAAAGAAACGTCATGGGTTTTCAGTATTTCGCCGGTGCCGCCATCCGCGCACTGACGGCCGACAAGCGCGGCCCGTCGCTCTACGACCTCTGCGACCCCCTGCTGTTGAACGGGTGCGGCGGCGACGCCCATCTCGCCAAATTCTACAAGACCGCACTCGGCAACCCGGCGCTCCGCGCCCTGCTCCGCCGTGCCGGCTTGCCGGAACTGTCCGACCCCTCCCGGATGCTGCCGCTGCGCGAGGCGCTGATCCGGGCCCGCGACGACGAGATGCCGGACTGGGACGCGATCGGCAGGCCGGTCGCCGACCTCCTCGACAGCATTGAGCCCTCGCATCCGAAACCGAAGCCGCTTTCGCCGAACGGCGCCCCCCCTGGGCTTCCCGAGATCGAGCGCGCGATCCGCACCTGTGCAGGCCATCTGCTGGGCTCATTCCGCAGATGCGGCTTCATCCCGACCTATGCCGCCTTCAACCTGATCGGCGATCCCGATCTGCGCGGCCGCGAATTCCTGATGGCGCTGACGGGACTGAATGCGCGCGGCTACAAGAACTCGACATTGCTGTTCAATCTCGCGCGCGTCTTCATCGCGCGCTCCAAGGCCCGCGACCTCATCAACCCGCCGTGGCAGGGCATCGCCGAGCCGATGTGGCAGCCGATGCAGATCCGCCATCGCTCGGCCTATTACGATGCGTTCTTCACCGAGGCGCTGTTTTCCTATCTCGAGACGGGACTGGCATCGGTGGCAGAGACCACTGAGGCGCGGAAAGTGATCGCGGAGTTGGTCGAGTTCTGCATCGGGATTAGCCGCGAGGAAGTGCGCTCACATGACGGCAGCCCCGTCAACGTGATCACGGCGCTGGCGCCGCCGCCGCATCCGCGCTTCTCCCGCTTCTTCACCCAGATCAAGCAGGACCTCGGCTTCGGCATCTATGTTCCCGATTGCGACACCACCGCCTGCTCGTTCTCCGCGGCAACCCAGGCCGGCTCGACCGATCCGATCCTCGACCAGCCGCTGCTCGACTTCTATGCCGGCTACCAGGTGCGCGAGGGCGCCAACGAGCCGAAGGTGACGGTGCCGCTCAACGACAACATCGACTTTGAAGGCGGCGTTGCGACCTGGATCGACAATCTCAAAGGCGAGCGGCCCTATGGCAACGACCTCGACCCGACGCTCAATCTCGACATCCTCGAAGTGTCCTTCCGCAACCTGAAGCGCTGGAAGATTCTGGAGACGCCGTCGCGGCTGGAGACCCTTCACCGCATCATCGGCTTCCAGCGGAAGCTCGCCGAGAGCGACGCCTTCGCCAATCCGCGCTCGCACATCTATTATCTGCCGGAGCTCTACTGCGCCTATTTCGGCCGCTGCTATGCCGCCTTCATCGCGCTGCCGCAGCCTGCGCGCGCCGCGATCGACCCGGCCGGCGCGTTTGAGGTGATCCGCGCACGCGTGCTCGCCTATGTGCAGGGTGAATTGATCACCTGCGAGATGAATGCGTTCGACGCGGCATTGGCGCTGATTGCGCTCGGCCATCTCGGCGCCGATGTCGCGACCTATACGCCGGCGCTCCATTGCATCATCGCCCATCTCGGCGAAGGCGGCCGGCACGGGCCGTTCCGCGCCTATGAATGGAACAAAATGAAGACGCCGACGCGAATCCTCGTGGGCGGGCCTGAGGTGACGTCAGCCTTCGTGCTGATGGGACTGGCGCTGGCGCGGCGGGGGATGATGGGCGCGCGCTCGCGCTAATTGAGGTTATCGCGTTAAGTTGACGGTGTATGAGACGAGGCGGCGCTGGCCCCATCGCCGAATCCATTCCACAATCGGAGCATTCTTCGATCGATACAAGTTTGGCTTTTTGCATGATCCGATCCTTCGCCACCGCCGTCCTGCTTCTCGCGCTGCCATCGCTCGCGCACGCGGCCGACATCACCGGCGTGCCGAAAATCCGCGAGGGCGACACTGTGACGATCGGCTCAACCCATATCCGGCTAGGCGGCATCGACGCACCTTCGACCGACCAGCTTTGCCTCAATCCGAAGGGCGAGCGCTGGAGCTGCGGCGTTGCCGCGCGCGACGAGCTGATCAAGCATTTCGGCAACAAGACGTGGACCTGCCATACACGCACCGTGGATCGCCGCGGCCGCACGGTGGCGCGTTGCGAGGTCGATGGCGAGGACATCCAGAAATGGATGGTAAGCAATGGCTGGGCGCTGGCCTACACCCGCGTGTCGCACGACTATGAGGCCGACGAGAAGGCCGCGCGCGAGGCCAAGGCCGGGATGTGGCAGGGCGCCTTCTTCGCGCCATGGGACTGGCGCGTGCGCAACAAGAAGACGACCATCCTCGGCGCGACCAAGCCGCCGGAGAATGCCAGCGCCATCCTGCTCGCTTCGGCTTCCGGCGAAGTCGCGCCCTCGCCCGACTGCACCATCAAGGGCAACGTCAACAGTTCAGGCGAATGCATCTATCACAAGCCGACCAGCCGCTGGTACGCGCAGATCAAGATGAAGATCTCCAAGGGCACGCGCTGGTTCTGCTCGGTCGAAGAAGCCGAAGCCGCCGGCTGCCGCGAGACACGGCGGTAGAAATCACCTCGCCCCGCATCCGTCTTCGCTGAAGCTTCGGCGGACAAGAGCGGGGAGAGAGAGTACAAGAAGGTGTGACCGACCAACCCTTCGATCCACATTCCCACGCCCATCATCACGCCCGGCTCGAGCGCGCGCTGCTGACGCTGCTTGCTGTCGTGCTCGTCTATGCGGCGATCGCCTATCTTCTGCTGCCGGCGATCTGGACGCATCATGAGCACCAGAAGGGGCTGGCGGCGCTACCGATGGTGACGCGCACCAAGCAGGGCATTCCCGGCGATCCCATCAATGTCGGCCTGATCGGCAACGAGAAGGAGGTACTGTGCGCGATGAACGCGGCGAAATGGTATCCGGCCGATCCCGTGACGTTCCGCTCCTCGATTGAAATTGCCGGCAGCGTGCTGCTCGACCGCGCCTATCCCGATGCGCCCGTAAGTCCCCTGTTCTATCTCGGCCGGCGCGAGGACCTCGCCTTCGAGAAGCCCGCCGGCAAGAGCGCCGACCGCCGTCATCACGTGCGGTTCTGGAAGGTGCTCGACAAGGGCGAGGAGCAGCGGCCGGTCTGGTTAGGTGCCGTCACCTTCGACAAGGGTGTCGGTGTCAGCCATTTCACCGGTGCCATCACCCATCACATCGATGCCGATGTTGACGCCGAGCGCGACGGACTGGTGAAGGACATCGAGGATGTCGGCATGGCAACCGCCAAATATCAGGTGACCGGCGTCGGTCCCACGCTGACGGGCCGCAATGGCGGCGACGATCCCTATTACACCGATGGCGAGGTCTGGATTCTGCGGCTCGTTCCCGATTGCCAAAAGCAAACCGGCCCGGTCACCGAGCTGCCGAGCCCGCCCGCCACCGAGCTGAAAGATCAGATCTGGCATGAGATCACGACAGCGATAGGAAAATAGGCCCGCCTCAAGCTTGATATTTAGCGGTATAAACTGCATCCATGGCTGGCAAGGAAAAATAAGGAACAGCAGCGATGACCGTTCGTGCGGGCCGTGAAATCCTGGCCCTCCCCGGCCCGACCAACATGCCCGACGAAGTGCTGCAGGCGATGCATCGCCCGGCGCTCGACATCTATTCCCGCGAGATGGTCGATCTTTCCGACGGCCTGCACCGCGACCTCTCGAATTTGTTCGCGACCAAGAACAAATCCTACATCTACATTTCGAACGGCCACGGCGCCTGGGAAGGCGCGCTCTCTAACGTGCTGTCGCGCGGCGACAAGGTGCTGGTGCTGGAGAGCGGCCGGTTCGCCGTCGGCTGGGGCAATGCCGCAAAATTGATGGGCGCCGAGGTCGAGACACTCGAGGGCGACTGGCGGCGCGCGGTACGCGCGGAGGAAGTCGCGGAGCGGCTACGGCAGGACAAGAATCACGAGATCAAGGCGATCCTTGTCGCGCAGGTCGATACGGCTTCGGGCGTCTACAACGACATCGAAGGCATCGGCAAAGCGATCCGCGCGACCGGCCATCCGGCGCTCTACATGGTCGACGCGGTGGCGTCGCTCGGCTGCATGCCGTTCGAGATGGACAAATGGGGCATCGATGTTGCGATGTCCGGCTCGCAGAAAGGCCTGATGACCCCGCCCGGCCTCGGCTTTGTCGCGGCCAGCGATCGCGCGCACGCCGTGCACAAGAAGGCTGATATGCGCACGCCCTATTGGGACTGGACTGAGCGCGAGGGCACCGAGCACTACCGCCGCTATGCCGGCACCGCCCCGGTGCATCTGTTGTTCGCACTGCGCAGGGCGATCGACATGCTGCTCGATGAGGGCCTGGAGCACGTGTTCCTGCGCCACCGCCTGCTCGCCGAAGCGGTGCGGCACGCGGTCGCGGTCTGGGCGGAGGGCCAGGTGCTCGGCTTCAACATCGACGAAGCCTCCGAGCGCTCCGACACGGTGACGACAGTGACCGTCGCTGACGGCTACGACCCGGCGAAGCTGCAGCGCTACTGCACCGAGAAGTGCGGCGTGGTGCTCGGCACCGGCATCGGCGATTTGCAGGGCAAGGCCTTCCGCATCGCCCATATGGGCCACATCAACGCCGCGATGATCCTCGGAACTCTCGGCGTCGTCGAAGTCGGCCTCAACGCGCTGAAAATGCCGCATGGCAAGGGCGGCATGGAAGCGGCCGTGTCGTATCTCGGCGAAAGCGTGAGTACGTGAGCGAGGTCAGATCAGTTCGAGCTGACGCCGCGATGACGGTGCACCTCTCCCTTTGTGGGAGAGGTCGGATCGCATCGAAGATGCGATCCGGGTGAGGGGTCTCTCTCCGCGAATGCAATTGCTGCTGTGCTCGCGGATAGAGACCCCTCATCCGGCGCTTCGCGCCACCTTCTCCCACAAGGGGAGAAGGGAGTTCATTCTCGACTATGGACGCCTTTCCGTCGCCCCGTTGTTCGTGCTTATATTGATCCACCGATAAATAGCAGGCCGAACAACGGCGCGCAGGCGTAACCCAAGCAAGGGTGCGCCGGATTGGGGAGGGGTGTGAGTGGCGTCGGTTGAATTGCGCGGCCTGACCAAGCGGTTCGGGGCGCTTAGCGTCGTCGATGACGTCTCGCTCCGGATCGATCACGGACAACTCGTCTGCCTGCTCGGCCCTTCCGGCTGCGGCAAGACCACCACATTGCGGCTGATCGCTGGCTTCCTCGAACCGAGCTCCGGCGAAATCCATGTCGGCGACCGCATCGTATCGTCGCCGGCCAAGACCGTGCCGCCCGAAAACCGCAAGATGTCGATGATCTTCCAGAGCTACGCGCTCTGGCCGCACATGACGGTCGCGGAAAACATCGTCTACGGCCTGCGGCTGCGCAAGCTCGACCGCGAGACGATTGCGAAGAAGCTCGCGGCCATCCTCGGCACGACAAAACTCGAGGCGCTGGCGCAGCGCTATCCCGGCGAGCTCTCCGGCGGCCAGCAGCAGCGCGTGGCGCTGGCGCGCGCGCTGATCGTCGAGCCCGAGACATTGCTGCTCGACGAGCCGCTCTCCAACCTCGACGCCAATTTGCGCGAAGAGATGCGCTTCGAAATCCGCCGGCTGCATGACCAATACCGCTACACCACCGTTTATGTGACCCACGATCAGTCGGAGGCGATGACGACGGCCGACCTGATCGCTGTCATGAACGCCGGCAGGATCGATCAGCTCGGCACGCCCGAAGACATCTACGACCGGCCGCAATCGGAATTCGTGGCGCGCTTCATCGGCGCCAGCAATGTCATCAAGGGCGTGGCGCGCGACGAGAACCATGTCGACTTTGCCGGCACGACCTTGCAGGTCGTCGGCGCCAAGCTCGCGACTGGCGCGACGGCGCCGGTTGCGATCCGCCAGCATGATATCCCGTTGTCGACGCAGGCCCCTGGCAATGCGCAGAATGCGCTGAAAGCGCGCGTGACGCGCCAGGTGTTCCTGGGCGCGACCCGCGACTACCTGGTCGAGGTCGCTGACGGCACGGCGCTACGCGTCGTCACCGCGCCTGAGAATATCGTGGCGGAGGGCGCCGAGGTCTGGCTCACGCTGCCGCCGGACCGTTGCCGGGCCTTGAGCCGCTGACGACAAAAAGGAGCGCGCGATGAAAAAGCTTTCTCTTTCTCGGCGCCAAATATTGCAAGGCACGGGCGCGCTTGCGCTCGGCACGGTGTTCGCTTCGCCCGCGCGCGCCGCGGCGCCGCCGGCGGAAGCGATCACGCCGCAACTCGTCGACGCCGCGAAGAAGGAAGGCAAGGTCGTGCTCTATTCGGCGTTGGACCTGCCGGTCGGGGAAAAGCTCGGCAAGGCTTTCGAGGCCGCCTATCCCGGCGTCCAGATCCAGATCGAGCGCTCCGGCTCGGAGCGGCTGTTCCAGCGCATCGCGCAGGAGCACGATGCCAATATTCACGCCTGCGACGTTGTCACCTCCGCCGACGCCGCTCACTTCATCCCCTGGAAACGAGACGGCCGGTTGATGCCCTTTGTCTCCGAGGATATCGCCCGATATTTCCCGGAACAATATCGCGATCCCGACGGCCTGTTCGCGACCTCGCACATCTGGCTGTGCTCGATCGCCTACAACACCAGCCTCGTGAAACCGGAAGATGCGCCGAAGAGCTACGCCGACCTGCTCGATCCCAAATGGGCAGGCAAGATGGTGAAAGGACATCCGGCCTATAGCGGCACCATCATGACCGCGACCTTCCAACTCGCACGCGACCTCGGTTGGGAATATTTCGAGAAGCTCTCCAGGCAACGCGTGATGCAGGTGCAGTCCTCGACCGACCCGCCAAAGAAACTCGCGCTCGGCGAGCGCGCTGTCATGGCCGACGGCAACGAATACGGCGTTGTGATGTTGAAGGAGACGAGCCAGCCGGTCGAGCCGATCTATCCGACCGAGGGTACGCCAACCATCTCCGGCCCGACCGGCATCTTTGCCGACGCGCCGCATCCGAACGCCGCAAAGCTGTTCCAGGCCTGGCTGCACACCCGCGAGACCCAGCAATTCTTCATGGACTTCACCGCGCAACATTCGGTGCATCCGCAGGTCACCTCAAAGCCGGGACGGCGGAAACTGTCGGACATCAAGCTGATGAAGGAGGATCCAGCCGGCGTGGACACCTCGAGCGAAGAGATCAAAACGCGCTATGCGAAGCTGTTTCGGGTGTAACGGTGTTAACGACTGATCGAGCCGCCCTCTTCCTTACCTCGCCCCGGTTGCGGGGAGAGGTCGGATCGCATCGCAGATGCGATCCGGGTGAGGGGGAGTTTCCGCACATGTCGCTGTCAGAATTTGTTGAGACAGCCCCTCACCCCAACCCTCTCCCCGCAAGGGCGGGGCGAGGGGGCGCAGCGGCGTCTATGGATACAGTATGACTTTCACCACAATTTCCCCTCCGCCCAAATCCCGCATCGACTGGACGGCGCCCGTCCTGTGGCTGTTCGCGATCGTGCTGGTCGCGCTGATCGCACTCCCTTTGTCGTGGCTCGAGGTCTATAGCTTCACCGACAAGGCGCGACACTTTACACTGTCGAATTTCGCAAAGCTGTTTTCCGATCCCGATTTCCTCGATCCGCTGCTCACCACCGCGATCATCGCCATCTCTTCGGCCGTGATCTGTTGCGTCGTCGCGGCGCCCATCAGCTGGCTGGTGTCGCGCACGGACATGCCGGGCCGGCAGACCATTCGCGCACTGGTGACGGCGTCCTTCGTGACGCCGCCATTCCTCGGCGCGGTGGCGTGGGAGCTGCTCGCGGCGCCGAACAGCGGCCTGCTCAACCAGCTTTATCGCTTCGTCACCGGCGCTGAGTCCGACAGCTATCTCTTCAATATCTATTCCATGGGTGGGATCATCTTCGTGATCTCCTGCTACACCTTTCCCTTCGTGTTCGTGCTGGTCGCCAACGCGCTCGACACCATGCCCGGCGAACTGGAAGACGCCTCCGCTATCCTCGGCGCCAAGGCCTGGACCACCGCGCGGCGCGTCACCATTCCGCTGGCGCTGCCGGCGCTGGTCGCGGGCTCGCTGATCGCCTTTCTGCAGGCGATGACGCTGTTCGGCTCGCCCGCGATCCTGGCGCTGCCGGCAGGCTTCCACACCATGACCACGAAAATCTGGAGCCTGTTCCAGTATCCACCGAAACTGGAGCTGGCCGCCGCTGCCGCGGTGCCGCTGCTCATCCTCACCATCCTGCTGCTACAGGCGCAGAAATTCATCCTCGGCCGTCGCGGCTATTCGGTCGTCGGCGGCAAATATGGCGCGCCGCGGCGCGTGGAGATGGGAGGCTGGCGCTGGGCGGCGTTCGCCTTCTGCCTGCTGGCGCTGATGGCCCCGGTGTTCCTGCCCTATTTCGCGCTGCTCAATGCCGCGCTCTCGCCGAACGCCACGACGCTGGCGACGCCCTCGACGCTGACCTTGCACAACATCGTCTTCGTCTTCACCGAGCTCTCCTCCACCACTCTCGTGCTGAAGAACACGGTGATCCTGGGCACGGCGACCGCGACCATCGGCACCGTGCTCGCGCTCGTCATCGCCTATGTCACGACGCGCAAGGCGATCGCTGGTTCCCGCGTGCTCGGCTTTCTCGCGACCGCTCCCGTTGCGATCCCGGGCATCGTGCTCGGTGTCGGGCTGTTCCTGAGCTACACGCGGCCGCCGCTCGTGCTCTACGGCACGCTGTGGATCCTGCTGCTCGCCTTCCTCACCATCAACCTGCCCTCGGCCTATCAGCAATTGCAGGCGGCATTCGCGACCATCCATCCGGAGCTGGAAGACGCCAGCCGCATCCTCGGCGCCACGCGGCTGCAATCGCTGATCCGGATCACCGCGCCCCTGCTCCGCACCGGCGTGATCGCGACCTGGTGTTTCATCTTCATCGGGGTGATGCGCGAGCTTTCGGCCGCCATTGTCCTGTTCACGTCACAGACCAAAGTGCTCTCGGTCCTGATCTACGACCTCAACGAAAGCGGCGACCTCGCCGCGATCTCTGTGCTGGGGATCGCGATGCTGGTGATTACTTTCGCGGTGGTGCTCGCCGTGAACCGCATCCCGATGTTCGGGGCGAATGGGCGGTAGCCCGCTGTATCCTCGTCATTGCGAGGAGCGAAGCGACGAAGCAATCCAGACTGCCGACGCGGAAAATCGCTGGATTGCTTCGCTTCGCTCGCAATGACGAGGGGCTGGCAATCCGCCCGTTCATCCCGATATAACGCGGCAGTCCTTAGCACCAAGACGAGGTCCGCGTGACAGAAGCCGCCACCACAAAATCCGCATCCCCGGCCCCCGTCGCGCCGCGCCGGCCGCATTCGTTTACGACGCATGGCATCACGGTGACGGATGATTACGCCTGGCTGAAGGACAAGGACTGGCAGGAGGTGCTGCTCGATCCCTCCGTGCTCGATCCGGACATCCGCACCTATCTCGAAGCGGAAAATACCTACACCGAAGGCCTGCTCGGCCACACCGCGTCGTTGCAGAAAAAGCTGGTGGCGGAAATGCGCGGGCGCATCAAGGAGGATGATTCCAGCGTGCCGTCACCCGACGGTGACTACGCCTATTTCCGCAAATTTCGCGAAGGCGGGCAGCACGAGATGTTCGGCCGCATGCCGCGCAACGGCGGAGCGGAGGAGATCGTGCTCGACGGCGACCAGCTCGCCGAGACCAGCGACTATTTCAGATTCGGCGGCAGCCGGCATTCGCCCGACCACAGACTGCATGCCTGGAGCGCCGACACCAAGGGCTCGGAATATTTCTGCGTGCGCGTGCGCGACTGGGCGACGGGCAAGGATTTCGACGATCTCGTCGAGGAAACCGACGGCGGCGTGGTGTGGACCAAGGACGGCAACAGCTTCTTCTACATCAAGCTCGACGACAACCATCGCCCGATGCAGGTGTGGCGGCATCATCTCGGAACCAGGCAGGCGGACGATATCTTGGTTTATGAGGAACAGGATTCCGGCTGGTTCACGCATCTGCACGAATCGACCAGCGGGCGTTTCTGCGTGATCGCGGGCGGCGATCACGAAACATCCGAGCAGCGGCTGATCGACCTCGCCGATCCCGATGCGCCGCCACGCCTGATCGCAGCGCGCGAGGAGGGCGTGCAATATGTCACCGCCGACCGCGGCGATGAGCTCTATATCCTCACCAATGTCGACAAGGCGATCGACTTCAAGATCGTCACCGCGCCGCTCGCTTCCCCAGAGCGCAAAAACTGGCGCGATCTGATCCCGCATCGTGCCGGCGTCTATGTGCTCGAACATGATCTCTATGCCGGCCACCTGGTGCGGCTGGAGCGCGCCAATGCGCTTCCCTCGATCATCATCCGCGACCTCACCACCGGCGAGGAGCATGCCATCGCCTTCGACGAGGCCGCCTATTCGCTCGACATCATGGGCTCCTACGAGTTCGATACGACGAACCTGCGCTTCACCTATTCGTCGATGACGACGCCGTCAGAAGTTTATGACTACGACATGAAGACGCGCACGCGTACCGTGCGCAAGCGGCAGGAAATTCCCTCCGGCCACAATCCGGCCGATTACGTCACCACCCGCATCATGGCCAAGTCCCACGACGGCGCCGAGGTGCCGGTCTCGATCCTGCACGCCCGCGACTTCGTCCGCGACGGCAAGGCGCCGCTCCTGCTCTATGGCTACGGCTCCTACGGCATGGCGATGCCGGCCTCGTTCAACGCCAACCGCCTGTCGCTGGTCGATCGCGGCTTCGTCTATGCCATCGCCCATATCCGCGGCGGCACCGACAAGGGCTGGAGCTGGTATCTTGACGGCAAGCGCGAGAAGAAGACCAACAGCTTTGATGATTTCGCCGCGTGTGCGCGGGCGCTGATCGAGAGCAAATATACCGGCAACAAGCGCATCGTCGGTCATGGCGGCAGCGCCGGCGGCATGCTGATGGGCGCAGTCGCCAACCGCGCCGGCGAATTGTTCGCCGGCATCGTGGCCGAAGTGCCGTTCGTCGACGTGCTCAACACCATGCTCGACGATTCATTGCCGCTGACGCCGCCGGAATGGCCGGAATGGGGCAACCCGATCGCGAGTGAAAAGGATTTCCGCACCATCCTGTCCTATTCGCCCTACGACAATGTCGCGGCCAAGGACTATCCGGCGATCCTCGCGATGGGCGGTTTGACCGATCCGCGCGTCACCTATTGGGAGCCGGCGAAATGGATCGCGCGGCTGCGCGCCACCATGAGCGGCGGCGGCCCGGTGTTGCTGCGCACCAACATGGGCGCCGGCCACGGCGGCGCCTCCGGCCGCTTCAACCGCCTCGACGAAGTCGCGATCGTTTATGCATTCGCGCTGTGGGCCGTGGGGATGGCGGATGCATAGCGGGTTGGCGAGTTTCAGGGATACCAGGCGATCACGGCCTGGAGCTCGCTGCCGCTGAGCACCGGCAGAACGACGGTTTGCCGAAGCCCTGCCTTGGCCGCAGCCCGGGCAGCGGCCGAAGACTCCCGTGTCACGTCGGAACTGATGACGGGAGAGACGGAGGCGAGGGCCTTCCCCAACGCCCCCTCGCCCTTATGGATGATCTTGCCGGAAAAAATCGCGTCAAGATCGGCGCCGCTGCTGCAATAGCCGGAGTGGAAGGCAAGTGCGCCGTCCTCCGGGCCGGGCCGCCAGATTTCGCAACGCCGTGCGATCGGGGTGCGCGATGCCGACAGGAACGAAATGACCCAGGTCTCATGCTCGCCGCTCGTGTACGGGATCGCTAGACCGAAATTCAGGCCGGACTTGGCCGCGTCCTCGGCTCTGAGAAATTGCCTGTTTTCGCCGATATCCTTGATGAGGACCGGCGCGTTCGCTTTCCAGGCCCTCCCGGGCAATCCGTGTCCCCGCAGGAATTTCGTGTGCCGGGAGTTGAGCTCAAAATCCTTCGCAGCGCCATAATAGCCGTCGACCAGCGTCATCTCGTGGGAAAGCTCGGCATTGTTGTGCCAGAGCTCGATCGCTCCCATGGCTTCATCGGCATCGTTGCCGCACAAGAGGCCCACGACGGACTTGATGTTCCCTGCGGCAAACACCGGAATGGCGACGGCACAAGTCAGCCCGAACAGCCTCGCCTCGTCGGCGCGCCTGAAATAGGAAGCGGCGAAATCGGTCAGGATAATGGGATGACCGGCGGCCCACGCTTTTCCCGGCAGGCCTTCGCCGCGCGCGAACAGTGCCAGCTCGCTGATCTCTCGAAATTCCTCGAGGTCGTCATTGTAGATTCCGCCGGCATATTCCAGCGACGCACCGGCTTCATCGGGCGTCCAGAGTTCGACGGCGCGAATGAAAGACCGCATGAAAAAAGCCTGTTCGTTTCGCCCGGCGGCTTTCATCTTGTGCGATACGGTGGAGAAAGGCGCGCTCAAATTCTGAGCAACCTGGATTAACAATCAGGCCGAACGACCGGATGGAGGCAAAAGTGCCGCGCTATACCAAGAAGGACTTTCCGCCCCACAACGTCCGCCGCTTGCTCGAGCCCGGACCGATCGTGCTCGTCAGCTCCGCGCACAAGAACGAAACCAACATCATGACCATGGGCTGGCACATGGTGATGGAATTCTCGCCCTCACTCGTCACCTGCCTGATTTCGGCCGGCAACCACAGCTTTGATCTGATCCGCCAGAGCCGGCAATGCGTGATCAACGTCCCGACATCAGATATCGCGGTGACCGTGGTGAAAATCGGCAATTGCTCAGGCTCCGACACCGACAAGTTCGCCGAGTTCGGCCTGACGCCCAGGCCGGGCACGCATGTCCGCGCGCCCCTGATCGAGGAATGCTACGCCAATTTCGAATGCACGCTGTCGGATGCGAGCTGGGTCACGAAGCACAATGTATTCGTGTTCGAGGTGGTGAAGGCGCATGTGGCGACCTCGCCGAAACTGCCGAAGACGATCCACTATCGCGGCGACGGCGAGTTCATGATTTCCGGCGAGGAGACACGGAAGTGGCGGAAGTTGTTTCGGCCGGGGATGTTGTGAGGGTGCCCCCGGGGCGTTACAGCGCCGCAATCGCGGACAGGACCTCCGGCGGGACGTTGTGGTTGAATTCGTAGAAGTGCCCTTCGTCGATGCCGTGCTGGGCGAGCAAAGCGCCGTAGGCTTGGATCTCGGAGGCTTTCGCGCAGTCGATTTCGCCAGCCATCGGCATGACGGGTTTCCCCGCCGAGCCATAGTCTGCGAGACCGGTGAGCATCGACGACGCCGGCGTGCCACCGTGGATATCGACCGGATTGCCGTGACGGTCGCGCGCGCGCCAATAGGTCTGCGGATAGACTTTGTCGCTTGCCGCAAAGAACTTCGAAAACGGGATCCCCGGCTTACTCGCTGGATAGGTGGAGCCGGAGGTGGTGCCGAAGACGAAGGGGCGACCGGAGCGGGCCGCCGCATCCTTGATGGTCTTGCAGAAACTCTGCGCGAGAGCCGCGGTGTCGACGTCGGTCCGCTGCCAATCATTAACGCCGTCATCGTCGTCCGACTCGGGGTCCACGATATAGCCGTCGAGACCGGCGGGAATAAGCACGCTAGCAACGAAATCCGCCTGATCGGGCGCGCTGTAGTCCGGCGGCGAGTCAGTCGGCACGACCGCGGGCCAGCGCCAGCCATAAACCTTGATGTTAAGGGCGTGAAACGCTACAATGGAGTCCTTCAGTAGTGGCGAACTGGTGCGGATGCAAACCACGTTCGCCTTGATCATGTGCGCGGCCTGCGCCAGCGAGTTCTGCTCGGCCGGAGTATCCATGCTCACGGCCCAAAGTATCTTGCTCGAAAGCGGCATCTGGCAATCTCCTGAAAATATATCTTCAATTATTAGTTGTAAAATTAGAAAAAGGCAATTGCATTCCGGTTCGATTGCGTGACATGCGGCGAACTACCGTCCCTTCGCCTTACGCCACACGGCAAAATCCTTCAGCGTCTGCTCGTCCGTTGCGGGATAAAGCCCAACGATACTGCGGCCCTTGCCGACTTCCTCCGCGACGAAATCCTCGAACGCTGTCATCTCGAAGGTCTCGTCGGCAATCTCGGAGGCCAAGTGCGCGGGGATGACGATGACGCCGTCGCTGTCGCCAAGGATCACGTCGCCGGGGAACACCGGGGCGTCACCGCAGCCGATCGGAACGTTGATCTCGATAGCGTGATGCAGCGTCAGGTTGGTCGGTGCGCTGGGGCGGTGGTGGAATGCAGGAAAGCCGAGTCTCGCGATCTCGGCCGCGTCGCGAAAGCCGCCATCGGTGACGACGCCGGCGCAGCCGCGCTTCATCAGCCGCGTCACCAGGATCGCGCCGGCAGACGCTGCGCGCGCGTCCTTGCGCGAGTCCATCACCAGCACGCTGCCGGGCGGACAGTCCTCGATCGCCTTGCGCTGCGGATGGGAGCGGTCGCGGAACACGTCGATCTTGTTGAGGTCCTCGCGCGCCGGCATGTAGCGCAAGGTGAAGGCCTCGCCGACCATGGTCGGCTGGTCGGGACCAAGCGGATGCACATCCTGAATGCACTGGATGCGGAAGCCGCGCTTGAACAGCGCGGTGGCGACGGTGGCGGTGGACACTGTCTTGAGCTTGTTGCGGGTGGCGTCGCTGAGTTTTGACATTGTTTCGCGCTCCACCTCAATAAATCGCGGGCTCATCGACCGGCTTGCCGAAACCGGTCTCGAGGAAGTCGAAGTCGCAGCCTTCATTGGCCTGCTTGATGTGCTTGGAGAACATCCAGCCATAGCCGCGCTCGAAGCGGCGCTCGGGCTGCTTCCAGGCGGCGCGGCGTTTGGCGAGCTCCGCCTCGGCCACATCGAGATTGATGGTGCGCGCGGCGACATCAAGCGTGATCTTGTCGCCGTTCTTCACCAGCGCCAACGGGCCACCGATATAGGACTCCGGCGAGACATGCAGGATGCAGGCGCCATAGCTGGTGCCGCTCATGCGCGCATCCGACAGCCGCACCATGTCGCGCACGCCCTGCTTCACGAGTTTCGTGGGGATCGGCAGCATGCCCCATTCCGGCATGCCCGGCCCGCCCTGCGGCCCCGCATTGCGCAGGATCAGCACGTGGCCGGCTGACACGTCGAGATTGGGATCGTCGATGGCCTTCTTCATCGAAGGATAATCGTCGAACACCAGCGCCGGCCCCGTATGCTTGAGGAAGCGCGGATCGCAGGCAGACGGCTTGATCACGCAGCCGTCGGGCGCGAGGTTGCCGCGCAGCACGGCCAGCGCGCCTTCCGCATAGATCGGGTTCTGCACGGTGCGGATCACGTCGTCATTGTAGACTTCCGCATGCGCGATGTTCTCGCCCAGCGTCTGGCCGGTCACCGTGACGCAATCCAGATGCAGATGCTCCTTGATCCGGCTCATCAGGCCGGGCAGGCCTCCCGCATAGAAGAAGTCCTCCATCAGATAGGCGTCGCCGGAGGGACGGACATTGGCAATGACAGGCACCTTGCGGCTCGCCTTCTCGAAATCGTCGAGGCCGATGTCCGCCCCGGCGCGGCGCGCCTGCGCGATCAGATGGATGATCGCATTGGTCGAGCAGCCCATCGCCATCGCGACCGTGATCGCATTCTCGAAAGCCTTGCGCGTCTGGATCTGCTTCGGCGTCAGGTCTTCCCAGACCATCTCGACAATGCGGCGGCCGCATTCGCTCGCCATGCGGATATGGCCGGCGTCGGCTGCGGGAATCGAGGACGCGCCCGGCAAGGTCATGCCGATCGATTCCGCGATCGCCGTCATGGTCGATGCCGTGCCCATGGTCATGCAGGTGCCATAGCTGCGGGCAATGCCGGCTTCGACATCGACCCAATCCTTGTCGGAAATCTTTCCGGCACGGCGCTCGTCCCAATATTTCCAGGCGTCGGAACCAGAACCCAGCGTCTTGCCCTTCCAGTTGCCGCGCAGCATCGGACCCGCCGGCAGATAGATCGCGGGGATGTTCATGCTGGTCGCACCGAGCAGCAGCGCGGGCGTGGTCTTGTCGCAGCCGCCCATCAGCACCACGCCATCGACTGGATGGCCGCGCAGCAGCTCCTCGGCGTCCATCGCCAGCAGATTGCGATAGAGCATGGTGGTCGGCTTCAACAGCGATTCCGACAGCGACAGCGCCGGCAACTCGACCGGCAGCCCGCCGGCCATCAGGATGCCGCGCTTGACGTCGTCGACCCGGCTCTTGAAGTGCATGTGGCAGGGCTGCGCCTCCGACCAGGTATTGAGGATCGCGATCAGCGGGCGATCCTTCCACTCCTCCGGCGCGTAGCCCATCTGCATCGCCCGAGACCTGTGGCCAAAGGCGCGCAAATCATCGGGTGCGAACCAGCGCGCGCTACGCAGCGTTTCCGGACTCTTTCTTGCAGTTTTGTTTGTCATTTGGGCACCTGTTCCAGACCGGTTGGGGTCATCTCACATGCGGTCCGCAGGGGGCAAGTCCCGGCGCGCGCATGATGCCGGCGGCGGCGATGTGAAATTGAGCCCCCTTGACCCCTTCCGGGCTCTGTTTTGGGCCCTGTTTGCTTGGCCTCCGGAACCTGGAACCCGGACGGATCACGTTCACGCAGGGGCGAGATTGCGACCAAATCAAGGCTTGCGAAAGCCGCGCGATTCAGCACAATTCCTGCAACTTGCCGTTGACGAACCTACGGCGGCTCAGGGGAAGGACCTTGGCGAAGATTCTGGTCGTCGACGACGAGCCTGCCGTGCAAATGACGATCCGACTGCTGTTGGAACGGGCCGGGCATAGCGTGACGCTTGCCGGCGATGGCCAAAAGGGACTTTCAGCGTTTGAGAACGAGGATTTCGATCTATTGTTTCTCGACATCTTCATGCCGGGAATGGATGGGATCGAGACCATGCGGCACATTCACCGGAGGCGGCCGACAGTTCCGATCATCGTGATCTCCGGCCGTCCGCTTGTGCCGGAGGCGAGCCGGGAACCGGATTTCCTGGCGATGGCGATCAAGCTCGGCGCCGTCTCCAGCCTGCCGAAACCGTTCAAGCCGGCAGTCCTGCTGGAGACGGTCGAAGGGTGCCTCAACGCTCGGAAACGCAATGCTGCATCGGGTCCCTGACGGAAGCGAACGCTCATCTGCCTTGCCGGACAGTGCGGACACGGAGATCGACCGTGACGCACGTGGCCTGTCGCTGACCACGCAGCTTGCGATCGCGATGATCACGCTGGTCGCGATCGCGGTGTTTGCGGTCGGCTATCTCAGCTATCGCAGCCTGGAACAGACGCTGCTGCCGCGGGTGCTCGACCGCATCGAGACCCATACGAAGCTGATAGCCACCGACCTGCAAGCCTACGTCCGCGGCGCGCGGGCCGACGTTGCGACCATCAGCACCTATGCCGCGGCGCACGGCATGATGCTGGCCCACCTCAACGGAGGGATCGATCCGGAGGATCACGTTTCATGGGCGGCCTGGCGCCGACGCCTGGAGCTGCATCTCGTAGGCGACCTTGCAGTTAAACCTGGCTATTCGCAGTTCCGCTTTATCGGCGTCGAGGATGGCGGCCGCGAGCTGGTTCGCGTCGACCGCTCGGGCCCTGACGGGAGCATCCGCGTCGCAACGGAAGCCGAGTTGAAGCGAAAGGGCGACCGCACGTATTTCCAGGAAGCGATCAAGCTTCCCGCCGGAGACGTCTATGTCTCTGCGATCGACCTCAACGAAGGCACCAAGACCATCCCGACGCTAAGGGTCGCGTCGCCGATCTACACACCGGACGGGAAGCCATTCGGAATCGCCGTCATCAATGTCGACATGCGCGCCGCGTTTGAGCGTCTCCGCCAGCCAACGCGGCAAGGCGAGCACATCTTCATCGTCGACACCAAGGGCGACTATCTCGTGCATCCCGACAACAGCCGCGAATTCGGCTCACAGTTGGGCAAGCCGACCAACTGGCAGGCCGACTTTCCGTATTTCGCGCATCTCCTGGGAGGGACAGAGGGAGGCGCCCAGAGCGTCGACGACGAAAATGGCAGGCCGGGCGGTGCTGCGCTTGCGCCCGTGCTGCTCGCCGGCAAGGAGTGGCTTGGCGTCATCGAGACGGTGCCGAATTCGGTCTTCATGGCGCCGGCGAAAGCGATCCGCAACACCTCGCTCGTGGTCGGCCTGATCGCGGTCCTGTGCGCGGCGGCGCTCGCCGTGATCGTCGCGCGTTCGCTGACCAGGCCAATCCTACGCCTGAGCGCGGCCGTCGAGCAGATCGGCCGGCCGGGTGCGGTGGCCATTCCAGTCGAGGCCGGCGGCGAGACCGGGGTGCTGGCGCGGGCCTTTGCGCGCGCCATCGACGAAGCCAATGCGAAGGCTGCAGCACTGGAAGAGCGGCGCCGCATCTTCGAGACGTCGCAGGATCTGATCCTGATCAGCGATTCCGTCGGAACGCTGGTCCAGGTCAGCCCCAGCGCCGAGCCGATCCTGGGCTATCGGCCGGAGGAGATGATCGGCCGGAACGGAATAGATTTCATCCATCCCGACGACCTCGATCAAGCGCGCCGGGAAATGCGCGCCGCGCGGCACGGTGTGCGGCTGTACAACGCCGATTCGCGCTACATCCACAAGGACGGGCGCGCGGTGACGCTGTCCTGGATGGGCGCCTGGTCGGAGCCGGTGAAGCGGCATTTCTTCGTTGGCCGCGACATGACCGAGAGCCGGCACGCGCAGGAGACCTTGCGCGAAAGCGAGCAGCTCGCGCGCAACATCATCGAAACCTCGGTCGACGCCTTCCTGCAGATGGACGAGAACTGTGCGATCCGCATGTGGAACTCGCAGGCCGAAAAGCTATTCGGCTGGACGCGCGAGGAAGCGCTCGGCAAGGACGTCATCGACCTCGTCGTGGTTGGCGACGATCACGACGCGCTGAAGGCCGCGCTCGGACGCTTCCTGAGCTCGGGGCAGCAGCAGATTCTCGGACGCCGGCGCGAAATCCTGGTGCGGCGGCGCGACGGCGAGGAATTCCGGGCCGAGCTCAGCGTCACTGCGATGCGGACCCGCAACGGCGTGCTGTTCAACGGCTTTGCCCGCGACCTCTCCGACAAGATCGCCGCCGAGGAACGAATCAGGCAGTCGGAGAAGATGGAGGCGATCGGCCAGCTCACCGGCGGCATCGCCCATGACTTCAACAACATCCTGACCGTCATCACCGGCACGATCGAGATTCTTGCAGGGGCCGTGGCCAAGGAGCCGCAGCTTGCGGCGATCACCAAGATGATCGACGAGGCGGCGGCGCGCGGCGCCGACCTGACCCAGCACCTGCTCGCCTTCGCGCGACGCCAGCCGTTGCAGCCGCGCGAAACCGACATCAACATGCTGATCCTCGACACCGCGAAATTGCTGCGGCCGACGCTCGGCGAGCAGGTCGAGATCGAGACGGGGTTCAAGAGCGATGCCTGCGTCGGCATCGTCGATCCCAACCAGCTCGCCACGGCCATCATCAATCTGGCGCTCAATTCGCGCGACGCCATGCCTGGCGGCGGCAAGCTCACGTTGGAGACTGGCCTTGTCTATCTCGATGAGAATTATGCGGGCCAGAATGACGACGTCCGTCCCGGCCCCTATGCCGTGATCGCGGTAAGCGATACCGGCTACGGCATTCCGGCCGCGATCCTCGACCGGGTGTTCGACCCGTTCTTCACCTCAAAGGGCCCGGGCAAGGGCACCGGCCTCGGCCTTTCCATGGTCTACGGCTTCATCAAGCAATCGGCCGGCCACATCAAGGTCTACAGTGAAGAGGGCCAGGGCACGACCGTTCGCATGTATCTGCCGCCGGGCACCGGAACGGCTGCGTTGCCCGAATCCGAACCGGAAGCCGAGCATGAAGGCGGGCACGAGACCATCCTGGTGGTCGAAGACGACCGCCTGGTGCGGGAATACGTGCTGACGCAATTGCATTCGCTCGGCTATGTCACGATGGCTGCCGCCAATGCCGCCGAGGCACTCGCGCTGGTCGGCAAGAACGAGAAGTTCGATCTGCTGTTCACCGATGTGATCATGCCGGGCGCGATGAACGGCCGCCAGCTTGCCGACGCAATCCTCAACGCGCGGCCGGATCTGAAGGTGCTGTTCACCTCAGGCTATACCGAGAACGCCATCATCCATCACGGCAGGCTCGACCAGGGCGTGCTCCTGCTTGCAAAGCCCTATCGCAAAGCCGATCTCGCCAAGATGATCCGCAAGGCGCTGGAGGGCTGAGATCGGCTACTTCGTAGCCCGGATGAGCGACATCCGGGAAACAGAAGCCCCCGCATATCGCTGCGCTCATGCGGGCTACAATGACTGCAACAGGCTCCGCGCCCGAAGAAAGATCACGACGCGCGCTGCGCAGTCATCACGATGCGCACGAGATCGGCGGCGTTCTTCGCGCCCAGCTTCTTCATGATGTTGGCGCGGTGATCCTCGATGGTGCGCGGGGAGATGCCGAGCGTGCGACCGGCTTCCTTGTTGGAAGCTCCCGCCGTGAACTGCTCCAGCACCTCGCGCTCGCGTCGCGTCAGCGGCTCGCGCCCGGGGAAATGCATTGTGGCGATGTTGGAACCGGAGTTCTGCGATTGCCGGCGGGCATAGGCGTCGATCGCCTCGTCGAGCCGCGCCACGATCTCGCTGCCGCGGAACGGCTTTTCGATGAAGTCCAGCGCGCCGCTCTTGATGGAACTCACCGCCATCGCGATGTCGCCCTGGCCCGAGATCATGAAGATCGGCGCGGGATAATCCTCGCCATGCAGTTCCTTCAAGATATCGAGACCGCTCTTTCCGGGAATATGCACGTCGAGCAGAATGGCGGAGGGCGTACGGCTGCGCGCGACCGAGAGCAGTGCTGCTCCATCCGCAAAGCAGATCACTTCATAACCACCCCCCGAAAGCACCATCGACAGGGTATCGCGAACGGCGGGATCATCGTCGACCACGAAGATTTCGCCGCGGGGCGCTGGTTTATCAGCCATGTGGCATCATCCCTAGCCAATGAATCATGACGCACACTCGCCAAAACGGTAGCATGTCGGGTGCAGAATCCTCCCGTATTTGTACGGGACATATGCTTAACCCACAAGTAGCGAGCCACCACCTAGCCTGCAGGCAGGGAGAACAGCTATGCAGCACGCGGCAGACAGTGTGGAACGCTTCGAAGCACACGACAGTTTCGGGGCGATTGTCTCGGACCTGATCTCGCTGGTCGAGCATGTTCAGTCCAGCATCAACCTGATCGAGCGCGCGATCGCCCGGGAAATCACCGTCGGCGATCACGAGAATTCGAACGTCATCATATTGGATGATGTTACGCCGCAATATGCGAACGCGTCCACTGCGCTGAACAGCTGCAGCGCCGACCTGGGGCACGCGGTGCAGTTCCTGCTCGATGCCGGAGCTTATTCACGGAAACCGGTGCTGCTGTGGACCGGCGGCTAGAGCGCTGCATCGGTTACATCGGGAACCCGACTTTTTGCGCTGCAAAATAACGTTGACGTGAGGAAGGCTCGGCAGCCGCGCAAGGCGCAGCCTGCCCCGCTCAGACGACCGCGTCCTGGTTGGCCCCGCGTCCCTTCTTCTTCTTGCCCTTGAGGAACTGGATATCCATCTCGGTGCCGTTCACGCGCACCAGCTCACAGCGGCGATAGGCGAGTCCCGTCGACGACAACAGCAGGAAGAACTCCTTGAGGTTCAGCCCCTGGATTGAACCTTCCACGGTAAGGATCGCATCATTGTCGGAGATGGCGTTGAGCTGACAATCGCGGCGCCAGGTGCCGTCAATGGCCATGATGCAGACATCATAGCCGCGGCTGAAGGTCACGCGATCCGGGCCCTTGCTGTCTTCTGCCATCGGCTCAGCCTCCTGCTGCCATGGCAAGCTTCGGCCCCGCGGCGGGAACCGCCGGCCGGCCCGCCACGCGCGCATCGTTCGGCCGATAGAGGCCGCGCCGGTCGCCGATCGGCTTGAACGCTTCGGTCAACCCGACCACGGTCTCGGCGGCGCCAAGCACCAGGAAGCCGTCGGACTCCATGCCTCTGGCCAGACGGCCGAAGATGTTGGCCTTGGTCTCCTGGTCGAAATAGATCAGCACGTTGCGGCAGAAGATCACGTCGAAGCTGC
>Ga0210387_10000551_pt1 | contig 26657 bp, 21 predicted proteins | sample IncBWC7OmetaG_FD_160108 | JGI IMG/M metagenome (GOLD analysis project Ga0210387, IMG submission 160108) | Forest soil microbial communities from Barre Woods Harvard Forest LTER site, Petersham, Massachusetts, United States - Inc-BW-C-7-O ...
ACGGGTAAAGGACAGCCCTGTGTCCTTTACGATACCACGGACGCGTTGAGCCCACCAAGCCGGGCTCCGGCCAAAGACTGGCATCCCTCGCTCCGCTTTTTGGGCTCCGCTCGGTTGCGCGAGACTTTGGCCTAATCGGAATGAGCCCGCGAACAGGCGCTGCATCTTTTTGGGATTCCGCGCCTATTCGCTATCCGGCCCATACGGGTTTAATGGATGACGCGCGGCGTCACCTTCGCGCGTGATGGATTAGAACCTCACGGCTCTTACGGGTTTGACCGGTTGCCGCCTCACGGCGGCATTCGTCAGGCAGATCAGGCGTTTTACATGATTAAGGCATCAAACTGTGAGCGTAGTAGAGGGAAGTCACCTTGGGCTTGGCCAACCTTAGCTTGGGCGACAAGCACCTTGAGGTCATTGTCATCTAGTGTGATGACAAACCCCCTGTCGTCATCAGCTGTAGAGCGGCATTTCTTCAAGAATCGAGCTTTGTCCTGAAATGACCTGCAAATTAACATACCGACTCGGCCTCGATTCGGGGAAAAACGGGATGAGAGTTGGTCGAGTTCAGGGTTTCCCACGTCGTCTCCATAATTCTTACATTCGATCATAATCTTTGGGCAGGTGTAGTTCGCGGCAAGCCAGCCAAAGAAAACTCCCCGGCCAGTATTCGAATAAGTGAGGTCAATGCGCTTCAACCCTCCATGTATCGGATGCTGAGAAATTGGGTAGATGAGCCATGGGTGGAAAAGAGCGTTGAGAAGCTCCTCGATCGTCTTCTCATACTTCGTGGCATCTGCTTTCCCCGTAGGTGTATTGAGGACGTTTCCTAAAAGAACATCCCAGTCAGGCACCGGCTGGCCTAAAGTGGCAGCGACTTCGTCGTGAGTTAGAGAATCGAATGTTTTCCCCTGCTTATCTCTCCGGTATTCAGCAAGAACGTCCGGGTGCTTAATAGTTTGATCAAGTATGACACCTTTCCCTCCACCATACTTTTTCTTAACGTCCTTTTTGTATACCTTCTTTTCGGAGCCTTTACGTTTCTTGCTTTTGATCAGTCGCACCAGCTCAGAACCAGCAGCTAACTCGGCGGCTTGCAGGTGCTCGATGATGTAGCCGTTGTAATATTCACCGACATCATATTCCAATCGGTGCCGGACGACTATTTTTGGGACGAGTAGTATTTTTTTGCCGTTGGCCGTGGGAAGATCAACATATCCTGATTCCCACTGGTGCTTCACCGCACTCCACACCGGCCCAGAATCAAGGTTTGTGGTCAGCGGGATACCGACGGCGTCGCACATATCCTGAGTATATTTGATTAACGGGCCACGAATGATGTTCGATGTAATATCCGAAATTATGTCGGGCCCGATCTTGTCGATCAAAAGCATCGTATCTTCTATGTCTTCAAGAAGCCCTGTTGCGACCGCTCGGCTTATCTTCAACCGGCCCCACACTTCTTTCACAAGATAAGGCCCAAGCGCCCGTCCTTTCGAGCGTCCCTTAGAAAGACCAAGGTGCGTTTCATTCGGTTCTCTGAGTGGTTTTAGGATGCTAATGGCCTTTGCCTCGTCGTTGCGTTGAGCACAATCCAGTAGCGCTTGGAAATAATTTTGGACGAGCGAAACACATTGCTCAGTCCATTCTGACTCAACATGTCTGATAGCCCACGGGTCAATAAACGCCTTGAGATCATTGGCTACATCTACATCCACGAAGTCCAAAGTTGGCTGGGTGCGCTGAAGATTGAAGAATTGTGATACGCGCATAATTTTTTAGTGGGTTACCGACGCGTCTAAGGCAGCTTCCCATTTTTCAGTATCCGCTGTTCGACCTCGCTCACACCGAGAGGAGAGATGCGAACACGCCCTTGCTTTTCGTCGTATTCGACAAGTCGGGATTTATGAAACGGCCTCAAAATACGTGTCCTGAACATGGCCGGTGTGCTGTATTCGACCCAAGCCATCAAATCTTTCTCAGCAACCCAAGAAGGCTCTGTGTGCAACAGCAGCAAGGCTTGGTCGCCCTTGTCCATGTTGGGGTCGAGGACGCGCTTCCTGTCCTCTACGTTCCAGATCAATGGGTGTTTGCGCTCCACGAGCACATCGACTGCTTCCTGCGCCTCAGTCGTCGAAACACTGTGGAAAATGCGAATCAGTTCCGCGAGCACCCAACTTACCATCGCAAAAACAGAGGAAGCATCGAGAAAATTGGGGTCAACGTCTCCGCCTACATGACCGACACCACGATTATTGCGAATCTCGTAGAGTGGTAGAAGCACGCGCGGAATCAAAATACGTAAGCTCCGGTCGCCGACACGTGCAGGGTTCGGTGATGTTGCTTCCAACGCCCGACATGCGGCAACCATGTCGCGTGGCTTAGAGGGTCGCGCAGGGAACGTGCCGCTAATGCAGCCGTTAACGATGGTGTAAACGCATTCGCAGAACTTCCCGCCATTCAGTTCAGCTGGCTCCCAGCGGTGCTCAGCGTAATTTTTTACTATCTCTTGATAGCTCTGAACCAGCGGGCCTCTCAGACCGGCTGGTAGGGTGGCAAGTATTTTGACGGGGTCGATCATTCAGGCTTCTTGGTGATTTCCTTCACGAGCACGGCACCATGAGCCATGCCGGGCGCGGTCAGCTTCCAGCCTTTGTCCTTGGAACCAGTCAGTCTGTTGCCGACATCCCCCATATACACCGAATGATTCGCGCTGTTGTAGCACCCAAGCGTATTACAGAGAGCCCGAGCGGTTTTGTCGTCGAAGCTTGGCTCACCCGAGGACAACAGACTGTTGAGTCCCTGAAGGACGTATGCGTTGTGGGTTTTTGCCTTGTCGTTTTTCCCCGGGATCGATCCAGCGATGACTTCCGCGTGGCCGTTCTCAATGTGGAAGACTTGCTCCAACTCGGCCAGCTTGAGACCATTCTGCTTCATCCAGGTTTTGGCCTTGGCCGGAAGGTTAGTCGCGTCGCCGGCAGTGCCTCCATCATCAACGTCTGCATCTTTAGGTTTAAGTGGGGCCTGACTTTCACCCAAAAGGGTGAGCGCGGCCTGCACAATGCGCTGCCGGTCTTCAGAGGTAAATGGTGTCAAGAAGTCCACAATCTTAGCCACGACATCCGTCATTTTATGCTTTGCCATAGGTTTGCTTTATTAAGTTTTTAATTCTGCGGCGTATCGAGATAACGTCCCATTACCGAAAGTATTTCATCAAATCGAATGGAAGTCAATATGGAGCAACCCATTTAATTTCCATGCGAAAATAAGCTTCAAAACAGACAGGATGTTTGCGAGAGATGATATTCTCGGCGATAAGCTAAATCTGATACATCATGGCTAGGAGCAAGGCTTGCTTACGGTTTTTTTGCGTTACTCACGATGAGCTGCTCTGCGTCCGCGACGACACCATCAATGCCAAATATTCGTAACGCCTCATTTAGTAAACCATACTTCAATCAACAAAAATGACCGCCCAGTCCGTGTGTGTGAACCCGTGACCGTCGCGTGAGCGACGGGATGAGGGAGGTTGAAGGCGAGCAAGGCGTGAGCCGAAGCGAGCCTGAAACCGACCGAAGTCGGGGATGCCGAAAGGTGGGGAAAACTCGTTAAGACGCTGAGAGCAAAGGCTCAAACCGGAGCAGAGGGTATCCCCACCGTGGGGAAGGGTGTGGGGATACCCTAAGCGGACGGATTTTCGGAGAAAAATGTTCGAACTTTGTCCAATAGAGACCGCCAGTTCTCCCGTGAGGGAGAAAACTCGTTAACGGCAGAAACGGGTGTCGGGTCGGAATTGAATTCGGCAACGAATTGCCAAGGGTTTTTGAAAGTCAGCGCCAACGATTTTTCCGCCACCTGAAGCACTGCTGACGGAGCCCACGAAACGGATTTCGGCTCGCGGGGTTCTGATATACTACCAACATCATCCCATGCCGAAACGCTCACCTAAGAAACCTGTTAAAAAGAAAAACCCTGCTGCTATCGCGCTGTCGAAGCTTGGTGCTTCAAAGGGTGGCATCGCTCGCGCAAAAAAGCTCTCGGCGGAAGAGCGATCACGGATTGCGCGTCGCGCTGCATCCGCGCGGTGGACGAAGGAGGGCTAGGTTTTCTTGGAACGGTAATGTATGAAGACTTACTTTGCCTACGGCAGCAATTTGAACGAACGGCGCTTTAAAGCGCGGATTTCGTCGGCGCAGTTCAAGTCGCGTGCAACGCTGGCCCGCTATCGGCTCGTATTCGAGAAGCCGAGTAAAGATGGCTCGGGCAAGGCGACAATTGTCCATGATGATAAGTCTGTCGTTGAGGGTGCAATCTTCACGTATGCGGACGCGGATCACGGCGCGCTAAAGAAGTTTGAGGGCGGCTACTCGGAATCGCCTGTGACTGTGACGACCGACGCAGGAGAAGTGAGTGTTCAGACCTTCGTTGCGGATAGACACGATCCAGCGCTCAAGCCCTTCGATTGGTATGTTCAACACATAGTAGTCGGTGGGCGTAAGCTTGGGCTACCTGAGAAGTATCTGGAGGTGCTCGCGGCCGTGCCCTCAGCGAAGGATTCCGATGCGGAGCGGGTAGCAACAGAGCAAGCCTTCTTAAAATAATGGTCGGAGCAGAGCGGATTTCCGGAGAGATATGCTTGCACGAGCAAGCATAATTCTGTAAGATGAAATCATGAAACCTTCACCTAACATTTTTTTTGGCTATGCCCGTAAATCTACGAAGCAGGAAGACCGCCAAATCCTTTCCATCAAGGCCCAGTGCGATGAGCTAAAGATTCTTGCCGAGAAACAGGCGCTCGTCGTCCAGCACATGTTTAAGGAAAGTGAAAGCGCCAGCACTATCGGGCGGCCAGAGTTCAATGACATGCTTCGGCGTATCGAACGGGGTGAAGCCAACTGCATCGTAACGTGGAAGCTTGACCGATTGGCCCGCAATTTCGATGACGGTGGCAGGATTATTGGGCTACTTCAACGCGGAGTCATTCGAGAGATTCGCACGTTCGAGAAAACCTACCTGCCCACGGACAACGTTCTCAGGATCGCCCTCGAACTTGGGATGGCCAATCAGTATTCCCGCGATCTATCGATGAACATCAAGCGGGGCGTCCGGCAGAAATTGCGAAACGGCGTGTGGCCAAGCCGCGCACCCGTGGGCTACCTCAACGACCGGAACACTCGATCTATCGTCGTTGATCCTACGAAGGCACCGCTCGTGCGCAAAGCCTTTGAACTCTATGCCACGGGAAGCTATGCGCTTTATGAAGTCCGGGCACTGATGAACGAAGTCGGGCTTCTCTCATACGCGGGCGCACGTTTTTCGGTCTCCAACTACCAAGCGATGTTCAGAAATCCATTTTTCTACGGCGTCATGCTCTCATGCGGCGAGCTTTTCGAGGGAAAGCATGAGCCCATCATCTCAAAGCGCCTCTACGACGAGGTTCAGGCCGTCATGGAGCGAAAGAGCAAGGCCAAGACGCCTCAACTCAAACCCTATCTCTATCGCGGTCTTTTCCAGTGCGGCGAATGCGGCTGCGTCATCACCACCGAGACGCAGAAGGGCCACAATTACCTCCGCTGCACCAAGCGGGTCTCTCCCTGCACGCAAAAATACGTGCGGGAGGAGGCCATTGCCGAACAAGTTGACCGGATCATCGGTAAAGTGGCCCTTGAAGCCGCTATCGCTGATGCAATGGTCGCCGAACTGGAAAAAGAGCGCGAAACCTCGGCGCAAGCCCAGGAGGTTGCTTTCGCATCGACCAAAGCCGCTCTCGCGGCCTGCGAGAAGCAAATCGACCTCCTCCTCGACATGCGCCTCTCCGAGCAGATCGGCGAACCAGAATATGTTTCAAAGAAACACATTCTGGTTAACCGAAAGGCCGAACTCCGGGGCAAATTGGAGTCGTTTGAAGCCAACCGACGCAATCGGTTCGAACCGGCCATCCGGTTCGTTTTGGAGGCTAAACACGGGGCAGATTTGCTCGCCGAAGGAAATCAGGAGAAAAAACGCGATTTCCTCAAAAAAATCGGTTCGAACTTAAGGGTGGCGGAAAAATCGTTGGCGCTGACTTTCAAAAACCCTTGGCAATTCGTTGCCGAATTCAATTCCGACCCGACACCCGTTTCTGCCGTTAACGAGTTTTCTCCCTCACGGGAGAACTGGCGGAGAGGGAGGGATTCGAACCCTCGGTACCCTTTCGAGTACACATGATTTCCAATCATGCACATTCGACCACTCTGTCACCTCTCCGGGTGCACGAGCGGCGGGGCTGCAAGACCATCCGCCGCGAGTTGAAGGGTTGAGAGCAAGGCAAACGCCCGTCCGGGGTCAACGGAAAAGCCCATCAAGATCGGCCTGGTGATGCGGCAGCATGGAAATACAGTCAACGAAGAGGGCCTTTAAGATGACAGTCTGAGAAACAACTTTTCCCGTTTTAGTTAACGGTAGCCGCTGCCGTGGCTAGGCCACGAGCGTAAAATCGGAGTGCGCGGCAGAGCGTTATCCTTATTCGGGCCAAACCGGGCTTTGACACGGACGGCCCGTCACCCTGCGTTCCTGACATGCTGACAGCCGAGCCCAGCCCGAGGACTTGGCCAATCGGGTGGAGCACCTGCCACTTTGAGCCGTTCTCAGATAAGCCTTTTTGAGCAAAGCGTTTTGGACAGCTTTGACAATTTAGACACTCACTGACGGTATTGGCCGGTGAACGACGTACTTGCCATCGCGCACAAACTTCTGCCTTGGGCGGGATGGGCTGGCTTCGCTTTGGCCACGGCGAAATGGCTTCAGGATCGCCACGACAAACGGCGTGCGGACGCAAAGCTCGCTCTTAAGCTGGGTCCACGTCTACGCGTTGAACGTTTATTTGCAAATCTCGGATCGCTTGAAGACGGTCACCAACACGAGTTTGATCTTCCAAGCTCGTGGGTTTCAAAGCCGGGTGAAGCAACCGCAATACCAGATGCCCAAAGTACTATAATTTGTCTTCGTTTATCCAACGACGAAAACACCGTCTATCACCCGCGCCTCGAATCGCGGACGAAGATGTGGCTCAAAACAAGTCCGCAAGGAATTTATCCTGGGCCAGGTGTCGCTGATATTTGGTACAACTTAGATCGTTCCAGATTGGGACAAGTTGAACGTTTCACTCTTCACTTTGAAGCGGGTAGCGAAAAATTGCGTCATGTCTACGAGGCCCGCCACGGCTATTGCGAGTTGCGTCGCGTCGATCCGGCATGACACGCGTGACTCTGCCGTTACCTGCTCTGGGGCCATTCGAGTCTTCGATATGGATAGATCCAAAATTACGTGTCAATAGTACCACTCGTTCCGATGGCATCGTTTCCGCACACAGCGATGGCTTGCCAGAGGAAAAATCTGCGCTAAAGTTGAGCCATGTCCACCGTGGCCGAAATTGAGGCTGCCATCGAGCGGCTTTCCCCTCAACAGCTCCGGGAGCTGACTGACTGGCTGGCAGACCGAATGATCACCGGCGAAACGCCTGCGATGCTGGCGGCGCTAGACGTGGGTATTCGTTCATTGGAAACCGAGCCAACGGTGCCTGCTGAGGACGTGCGCAAAAAAATCAAGGCATGGACTACCGGGTAACGCTCGCCGCGCAGGCGGATCGGGACTTGGAAGAGATCGTGCGTTTTCTGGCGCAGAAGAATCCGACCGCAGCTGAACGGTTGGGTTATGCCTTGCTTGATGATGCGCTCACCCTTGCAAACATGCCACGACGCGGCTTGGCCGTACAGGAGCGGCCGGGGTATCATCGAATCCTGCACCGGCCGTGGTTTCTGATTTATTGATTTATTACCGGATCGACGAAGCACGACGATTGGTGGAGGTCGCGAGAATCTGGGACGCACGCCAAGACCCGGACACGTTCAGCCTTTAGGTTTGGATGACAACCCCGCCAGCGTGAAGTGAACACGACTGCTCCGCTGGCTTGCCATTGGTCCGATGGGACATCAAATGGCGGTCATGAAGGCAAACGAACTTCTCAAACGTATTTGGGTCGATGGGGCTCCGGCCACGCCCGCCATCCGCCGACGTCGCCTTATGTTTGCAGCTTTGATTGGTGGCGGCTTGCCTATTGGATATTTGGTCAGCGCAGGCTTTCTAGCTTTGTTGTTTCCCAAATCTGCTCCTCTTATAATGACCGTGGCCGTGCTGTTTCCGTTGGACGGCTACTTGGTTTGCGCTTTAATCTTGTTCCTGCGGCGGGGGGTTGCTGTTCCTCTCGGAGCGCCGCTTCTTTTTGAGGTGCTAAAATTCCTTTTTAGCGGGATCGGTGTCACCCAAGACGATAATTACTACACGAATAAATGGCCATATTATACCCGTGCTAATAATCCACTTTCGTTTTGGTTCTACATATCGTTCAACTTGTTCATTGTGCTATCTTTCACTGGTTCTGCTGTGTTCGTGTGGATCGAAATTCTTCGCTCAAAATAATCTCCAAAATCTATCCGCGCCTTTCGGCGTGATCCGCGGCAAGAATCGGCTGGCATGGCGAGGTGGATTCCGCTGACGGACGAATTGACGCCGCAGATGCGATAAAAATTGAGATAGGTTGCCCAAAGGTTGCCTGTGAATGTGTTTTTTGCTTCCCGTCGGTAAACTTGTGTGCATCTTGCTGCACGTTCGAAATTATTAACCACAAACTAAGTCCGCGTTTTCTGGCGACTTAGCTTCGAGGTGGAAGCCGGGTTCGAATCCCTCCCTCTCAGTCGTGCTTCCTTGACTACACAGAGAGTCTGTGCACCGTATCCTGATGCCCTCCAAGACCATTTCACTCGAAGTCGACGCCTACCTGCGCCTGAGAGCGACGCGTCGCGACGGCGAGTCATTTTCCGCCGTCGTTCGCCGCATCACGCTTCCTCCGGCCAAGGCCACGGCTGCCGATCTGCTGAAGGAAATGAAGGCCGGCGCCTTTGGTCGAGGTGCGAACTGGATCGCCATTAAACGAGCGGCGGCCGGAAGAAAACGGTCGCGCGACCTTCGTGCTACCTGATGCTCTTCGACAGCGAATTCCTCATCCACGCTTCCGGCCAGCGCGGCCGGAAGCAAAAGGCACTCACGGAGCATTTTCTGCGCGCGCACTTGGACGCACCGCTTTACACCTCCCGGATCTGCTGGGCCGAATACGCCGAGGGCTGTGACACTCCGGCCGAGGTTCAGGCCGGCTTGCATCTTTTCACCGTGATCGAGATCAATGAAAGCATCGCCTGGACCGTCTCGCGCCTTGGCCGCGAATTGCGGACAACGGGCAGGCATATCGGGGACAATGATCTCTGGATCGCTGCGACCGCTTTGGCCTTCAGCTTGCCCCTAGTCAGTCGGAACACTCGGCATTTCGATCGGGTGGCTGGACTCCAGATAATCTCATATTAGTTGACCGAGTATTACAACCGACTCCGCAACGAGTAACGTGTCCGCAACGTGCCCGAGGCCAACCGTGAGCGGGCGTTTATCAACGCTGCGAAAACGGAAGCCATGAACCAACCGGTGCGGCCCAACGGCGTTCGCATTTAACCGCGTCTTTCCCCCTTCTGACTCATCCCTAATTTTCTCCCCGTTCAAAAGCCCTTGCTCTTTGGTTTTCGCCACTTTGTCTTGTTCCGATGGCGAAAAGGCGCCCACCGACTTCAAATAAACGCCGGGGCCAAGCCACGCCAGGGCCAACCGTAAAGACGGCTGGGGCGACCAATCCTGCCCGGCCAAATTCACGCCAAGATTCGTTCCTGGATCGCTGGGGCGTGCTTTTGGCCAGTGCCATCATCGTGCTCGCTGCGTCAGTCGCCTATTACAACAGTTTCACCGTGCCGTTCATCGCGGACGATCGCGACGCGATCGCACGCAGCACAAGCATCAGGCACTGGGGAACGGCCTTGTTCCCGCCAGCCAACGCCGCCACCGGAGGCCGGCCGTTTCTAAATTTGACCTATGCGTTCAACTACGCCTTGGGCGGCTTGGATACCTGGGGTTATCATGCGTTCAATCTTCTCGTCCACACCCTGGCCGGCCTCACGTTATTTGGCGTGGTGAGACGCACATTGCAGCGGCCTGCCCTGCGCCAACAATTTGGCCCATCGGAGCTGCCGCTCGCCCTGTCGGCCGCCGTGCTCTGGACGGTCCATCCCTTGCTAACGCAGGCCGTGACATTTATTTCCGAGCGGGCCGAATCCTTGATGGGGCTCTTTTATTTGCTGACACTGTATTGTTTCATCCGCTCCGCGGACGAAACAGGCGGGAGGCAAGAGGCGAGAGGCGAAAGCCCACTTGTCCTCCGGCCTCTGGCCTCTCGCCTCTGGCCTCTCGCCTCCGTTTTTACCTGCCTGCTGGGCACCCTGACCAAGGAGCCGATGGTCACCGCGCCGGTGCTGGTACTGCTTTATGATCGCGTTTTCTTCGCTGGCTCCTTTCGCAGAGCATTGCAATGGCGCTGGCCTTGTTACCTCGGATTGGCTGGCACCTGGCCGTTGCTGGCCTGCCTTATGACCGGCTTGGGTCACCGGGGTGCGGGGTATGGCGCTGGAGTTACGTGGTGGCAATACGGCCTGACTTCATGTCGTTCGATCGCCCTGTATCTCAAGCTGGCGATCTGGCCGCATCCCCTGGTCTTCGACTATGGTTCCAAAGCGGCCATCGTTCAAAACGCCGCCGAAATCGCTCCGCAGGCTTTGATTCTCACCCTTTTGTTGGCGGCCACACTGTTTGCCCTCTGGCGCCGACCGGCGATTGGCTTTGCCGGCGCATGGATTTTTATCATCCTTGCGCCGACTTCCAGCGTTGTTCCGGTCATCTATCAACCTACGGCGGAGTATCGGGCGTATCTGCCTTTGGCGGGAGTGGTGGTGCTGATCTCGTTGGTCTTATACTGCATTCTCGGGAAACGCAGCCTCATTTTGTTTGCCATCATGGCTGCGGTGCTGGGAGGCCTGACCATCCGGCGCAACGACGATTACCGCAGCGAAGAGGCGATCTTGCGCGATACGATCGCCAAATGTCCGAACAACGACCGGGCGCACAACAATCTCGGGAATATCCTGGCCGGAGCGCCCGAGCACTTGGCTGATGCCATCGCCGAGTACGAGGCTGCCCTGCGCGCCAACCCACGCATGGTGGAAGCGCACAACAACCTTGGAAACGCTTTGGTCAACCTGCCGGGACGGATGCCGGACGCGATCGCCCAATATGAAACGTCCCTGCAAATCGATCCTAATTCGGCTGAAGCCCATTACGACCTGGCCAGTGCCCTGGTCGACCTGCCGGGGCGCCTGTCCGACGCGATCACCCACTACGAAGCAGCCGTGCGCCTCGAACCCAATTGGGCGGAGATCCATAATAATTTCGGCTATGCCTTGACCAAAGCGCCCGGACGCTTGCCCGACGCCGTCGCCCAATTTGAAACCGCCGTGCAGCTCGATCCCAACTCGCCCAAAGGTCACAAAAACCTGGGAAATGCCCTGCTCGACCTCTACGGGCGCGTGCCCGATGCCATCGCCCAATTTGAAATCGCCGCACAGCTCGATCCCAATTCTGCCGAAACGCATTTTGACCTGGCCAGAGCCTTGGCCAGCGAGCCCGGCCGCCTGCCCGAAGCCGCTGCCCAATACGAGGCCGGACTACGAATCGCACCAGACGATGCCCAGGCGCACGACAATCTTGGCCGTGTCCTGGTCGGATTGGACCGGCGGCCCGAGGCCATCGCGCAGTATGAGCTGGCGCTGCAGATCGATCCCGACGATGCCTACGCCCGCGCGAATCTGGACCAGTTGCGACCGGCGAAGGGAAAATAATATCCCGCCGCCTCATTCATGGTCTTCGCTCCTGGGTTCGAACTTGGAGGTGCGGGCCAGTTTCTCCCACAGGGCGCGTTCCTCCGCCGTCACCGAGACCGGCGTTCGGATCCGCGCCGTGGCATAAAGGTCGCCGCGGGTGCCGTCTTCCCGCGGCAGGCCGAGTCCGCGCAAACGCAGCTGGGTTCCGGCCGCAGTACCGGGCGGCACGCGGAGCGAGGTTGGGCCGTCGAGCGTGGGGATTTTCGCCTGCACCCCGAGCACCGCTTCCCACGGCGCAAGGTCGAGGTCGTAATAAAGGTCGGCCCCTTGCACGCTGAAGTCGGGATGCCGCGCGAGGCGCACCCGCAGGTAGAGATCGCCCGCGGCGCCGCCGCCATGCCCCGCCCCACCCTGGCCGGCCAGGCGGATGCGCTGGCCTTCGTGCACTCCGGCCGGGATGCGCACATTATAGGTATCCTTTCGTTCAGTACTGCCATTGCCACCCGGCCGCCGCAAGGTCACCTTGCGCTTCGAACCGCGCAGGGCCTCCTCCAGCGTAACGAGGAGGTCGGCTTCGACATCCTGGCCTTGGTGCGCAAACGCTTCCCCGTCGCCGTCCATTTGGCCCGGCGCCCGGCGGAAGGAGCCAAAGCCTTCCCGCCCGCCACCAAAGAACGACTCGAAAAAATCGCTGTAGCCGGTGCCGCCAAATTCGAAATCGGGCCCGCCCTGGGGCGAGCGCGTCCGGGCGCGATTGCCTCCACGGGGGACAGACGGGCCGCCGCCGTCCTGCCAGTTCGCCCCCAATTCGTCGTAGCGTCGGCGTTTCTCCGGGTCGCTCAGGACTTCGTAAGCTTCATTGATCTCCTTGAATTTCACCTCCCCGGCAGCCTTGTTCTTGGCCACGTCGGGGTGATGGATGCGCGCGAGTTTGCGGAACGCCTGCTTGATTTCCTCCGCCGGGGCGGTGCGGGGCACGCCCAACGTTTCGTAGTAGTCTTGGAATTTTACAGCCATGAGGATGAAGAGCCGTGCGGTTATAGCGGTTTAAAAACTAGCGTAGCCACGAAGGATCACAAAGAACACACCGAGTAACCTTCTTTTTCGTTCTATGTGATCTTTTGTGGCAAGAAATTCGTCCGGCCGCTTATCAAGCGTCCAAGCCCATCCTCGCCGTGGTCCAGGCGATATGGCTACGGTTTTATTTCAAATGCTCTAGCAGCCGGTTGGAGAATCGCATCGAGCCTATCTGCATTAGCCGGTTTTGCAATCCCGGCAACCGCACGGTGAGATTAAAAGCTCACCCCACTAACGCCACGGCTGCTGAGGCGCAGACGACACCGAGATAAACACCGGCAATCATGTCGCTGATGAAATGGTAGTCGGCGTCAAAGAGCCCGATTGCGACGGCCAGGATCGGCAACACACACAGCCACCGCCAACGGCGGGCCCGTTGCCACAGGACGGCAAACGGAGCCGTGATCAACGTCATGTGGCCCGATGGGAATGATCCCCAGCCCGTGCCGCCATGGAAAAAGTGAAACCCAAACTCGCCGTCCTTAATCCAGGAGGGGTTGTTGTCGATCCAGCTTTCCGGCCACGTCCGGCCAAAGACATACTTAAGCGCATTCTTCAGGGCGAACGCGAATACCGCAGCCAGGCAACAGGCGATCAGTGTCTTACTCCAACCTTTTGGCCGCCAGCCAAGCCCGGCGGCAAGGCCGGCGAGGACAAGACCGGCGGCGGACAGACCCACCATGGCCACCGGCAGGACAGGGTTCACCAGCCAGCTAAGCCACGGGAAAACGACGATGCCGCGAAGCGTGTCATGGGCCCAGTTCGAAGCCGGCCGGTCAACAAAGGCAATGGACAGGCCGACCAGAACAACCGCGAGCAGCCCTCCCCAAAAAAGCCGGCGAAGAGGATTCGAATTGGCGCGTGTGACCATGGTGCAAAAAGCAGAACACTCCAACAGGGGTCAAAGCGCAGTCAAATTATTCTCGTTCCCCTGCTTTCTTCACCGATGCATTCGATTTGAGATAACGCGGAAGAGAACGAAGAATAAGCATGAATCGGATCTGCCCGCCTGCGATGCGTAGTTGCCAATCCGCCCTTCCTGGCTGAAGTTCTTCCCTTTTATGAGCGACCTCGACGACCTTTACCAGCAGGTCATCCTCGACCACAACCGCCGGCCGCGCAACCGCGGCAAGCTGCCCACCGCCAACCGCGTGGCCCACGGCGACAATCCGTCGTGCGGCGACCAGTGCAGCGTCTTCCTGCGGCTCGATGGCGACCGCATCGCCGACATCGCCTTCGACGGCGAGGGCTGCGCCATCTCGCAAGCTAGCGCGTCGGTCATGACCACGCGCCTCAAGGGCAAAACCACGGCCGAGGCACAGGCGCTCTTCGACGAGTTTCACCAGGTCATCTCCACCGGCCAGGCGCCCGACGAATTCAGCGAGCTCGCGGCGTTCGCCGGCGTGCACGCCTACCCGGCCCGCATCAAATGCGCCACCCTCGCCTGGCACGCCGCACTCGAGGCGATCAAACAGCCCGACACGGCCAAACCCTGAACCGAACCGGTTTTTAACCGCGAATGAACGCTAATTGACGCTAATAAAACCAAAGCCTCGGATTTTATTTACCACAAACGGATTTAAACAGGAAACCCGGGAGCCAGGAATTAAGCACTGGTCATGGGAAATTCGTTATTCGCGGTTAATCTAAACGCTACCTTTTCATTTCATCTTCATGTCAACCTGGACCGATCTCCGCGCGCAGTTCCCGGCCCTGCACCAAACCATGCAGGGCGGCAAACCGCTCGTCTACCTCGACAACGCCGCCACCACGCACAAGCCGCGCGCGGTGCTCGATGCACTCGCACGTTTCTACGAGCGCGACAACGCCAACGTCCACCGCGGCCTGCACGCGCTCTCCATGCGCGCAACCGACGCCTACGAGGCGGCCCGCGCCCGCCTGGCTAAATTCATCAACGCCGCCGAGCCGGCCGAGATCATTTTCACGCGCGGCACGACCGAATCGATCAACCTCGTGGCCGCGAGCTGGGGCGGCACCAACCTGAAAAAGGGCGACGTCATCCTCCTCACCGAGATGGAGCATCACTCCAACCTCGTGCCGTGGCAGCTCGTCGCCCAGCGCACCGGCGCCTCGCTTCGCTTCGTGCCCGTGACCGGTGACGACGGCCTGCTCGACCTCTCGCAGCTCGACCGGCTGCTCACGCCCGAGGTCAAAATTTTTGCCTTCACCCACATTTCAAACACGCTGGGCACGATCAACCCCGTGACGGAACTTTGCGCGCGCGCCAAAAAAATCGGCGCCGTCACCGTCGTCGATGCCGCGCAGTCCGCCGGCCACCTGCCGCTTGATGTCCGGGCGATCGGCTGCGACTTCCTCGCTTTCAGCGGCCACAAGATGGCCGGCCCCACCGGCATCGGCGTGCTTTACGGTCGCCGGGCGCTGCTCGACGCCATGCCGCCATGGCAGGGCGGTGGCGGCATGATCGCATCGGCCGATTTCCTGGAGAGCCGGTGGAAGCCCGCGCCCGAGCGCTTCGAGGCCGGCACGCCCAATGTCGCCGACGCCGTCGGCCTGGCGGTGGCCTGCGATTTTCTCGACTCACTCGATTGCGCCGCCATCGCCAAGCACGACGGCGAGCTCGCCCGCGTCGCCTATGAAAAACTAATCGAACTGCCCGGCATCCGCCTGCTCGGCCCGCGCGGCGGACGCGGCGGCCTCGTGAGTTTCGCGCTGCACGATGTGCATGCGCACGACGTGGTGACGTTCGCCGACCAGGACGGCATCGCGCTGCGCGGCGGCCACCACTGCAACCAGCCGCTCATGCGGAAGCTCGGCCTCACCGGCACCACCCGTGCAAGTTTTTATGTTTACAACACGCCCGGTGAAATCGACGTGCTCGCGACCAGCCTGCGCCGCATCGTGAAGTTCTTTGCGGGATAATTTTTTCCACGGATTACGCGGATGAGCACGGATGGGTAGTAGGATATCCAAACCTAGATGTGTTTGGGATCAGTGACAATCAATGTACATCAGTGGTTAAAACCGGGTTCGAATATCCGCGATCATCCGCGGGATCCGCGGGGGAAACTTAGCGATGATTAGCGTCAATTAGCGGTTCTCTAAATCACGCCTTTCAAAATCAGCTGCCAAATTAGACCGAGCGCGCCGCCCGCGAACACGATGGGAATGATGCCGACCTTGAAGCGTTGCATGGCGAGGAAGGCCACCAGCGCCACCGTGAGCGCGAACCAGTCCACCGGCGCATTTTTTGGAAAAATCACGTGCCCGGCAAACCACACGGCGAGGTTCAAGATCACGCCCACCACGGCCGCCGTCACCGCCGTGAGCGCGGCATTCAGCCGGGGATGCCTGCGCATCCGCTCAATGTGCGGTGCGCCCAGAAAAATCCAGATGAAGCACGGCACGAACGTCACCCAGGTCGTCAGCGCCGCACCGAGCGTCGCCGCTAGGAGCGGTGGCAGCGCACCGGGATGGTTCCAGCCGCCGAGGAAGCCCGCGAATTGCAGCACCATGATGAGCGGGCCCGGCGTGGTCTCCGCCAGGCCAAGGCCGTCGAGCATCTGTGGCGCACTCAACCAGGAAAATTTCTCCACCGCCTGCTGCGCCACGTAGGGCAGCACCGCGTACGCGCCGCCAATGGTAACCATCGCCGCCTTGCTGAAAAAAAATCCCTCGCGCGCGAGCGCGCTGTTCCATCCCTGCCACAGTCCCACCGCCACCACCGGTGCAAACCAAAGCAACCCGCCCACGATCACGACGCGCAGCGAGTAAAGCCAGGCCGCGCCCGGCCTGTCCGCCATCTCGTCCGCCGTAGCTTCAGCGAAGGCGGAAGCCTTGGCTTTTCCGTGAACTCCCATCGGCACCGTGGACAGCTTGCTCCATCCAAAAAAGTTTCCGCCGAAGAATCCCAGCACGCCCGCCCCGAGCACGATGGCGGGAAACGGGGCATGCAGGAAAAAAATCGTTCCAAACGCCACCGCGGACACCGCCCAGTGCATGGGGGTCTTCAACGATTTTTTCCCGATGCGCAGCATCGCGGCGGCGACGATGGCGATGACGGCGGGTTTCAGTCCGTAAAAAATCGCCGCGATCCACGGCAGCGTACCGCAACTCACATAGATCAGGCTCAGCAACCACAATATCACCACAGACGGCAGCACAAAGAGCACGCCCGCGGCCAGCCCGCCACGGGCACGGTGCAGCAGCCAGCCGCAATAGATTGCGAGCTGTTGCGCCTCCGGCCCGGGCAGCAGCATGCAATAGTTGAGCGCGTGGAGAAAATGCTCCTGGTCGATCCATTTCTTCCGGTCGACGAGCTCCGCCTGCATGATGGCGATTTGTCCCGCCGGCCCGCCGAAGCTGATGAAACCGAGCTTCAGCCAAAAGCGCAGGGCCTCGCGAAACGTGGGAGCGGCAGACATGCGGAAAATGACGAATGCAGAATGACGAATGACGAGTAAAAACGCTGAAAGACGAACGCCGGATGACCAAATACCAACGAGTAGCTACCAATTACCAGGCCCCCCAATGACAAATGACCAGTAACCAATCACTCATCACGGTATCTTCAACTGCATCCCGATCTTGAGGTCATTTTCGCTTTTCATCACATCGCGGTTTGCGGCGTAGAGGTCGCGCCATTTGCTCCGCGTGCCATAATAATGCTGGCTGATGTTCATGAGGGTGTCGCCCTTCTCCACCGTGTGGGTGTGGCCTGACGCGACCGGGGAAAAGTTCATGACCGGACGCGCCGCGGGAGGCGCCGCGACCGGTCGTTCCGTGGCCATCGGGGCGCGTGTGATGACGGGCGGCGGCGTGTCCGCAGCCGTGTCGGACTCCGGCTGGGCGGGCGGCGGGCTGGTCCCGGCGGTCTCGCCGGCCGGTGCCGGCCGGTTGGCACGGAGCGCGGCAAGCTCGCTCTTGAGCGCATCGTTTTCCTTCTGCAAGCGGTCAACGACATCGCTGAGGTCGGGCTGCATGGCATCGCTACCGAGGGGTTGGCCGGGCAGCGTGCGCGCAAAATCCCGCATGCAGGCGACAATGCGCCCACGCACGAGACTGGCCTGCTGGCTGTTCGGGCTCAGCTCGAGATATTTTTTGTAGTAGTAAATGGCGGTGATCGGATCCTTGACGTGGTCTTGGTAAAGCAGGCCGGCTTCGAGGTGCGACTCCGGCGCCTCCTCGCCGCGCTTCGCGATAATTTTTAAAAACGCCCCCAGGGCTTCCTGGTCGCGGCCTTGTTGCTCAAGGGATTTGCCGCGCTGGTAGGCGGGATCGTCCTTCTCCGTCGCATAGGGAGATTCGTCGTTGCGCGCGCAACCGGCCAGCAGGATCAGGACACCAAACACAAGTGGAAGAAACGGACAATAACGGATCATCGGAAAAGAAATTGAACCAGAGGGAAAGTTAGACGTAACTTCCGCAAGCCGTTCAAGCAACTCAAACCCTAAATATGCCGCTCGATTCAAAATCCGCGCTCGCCCGCGCCCGCACCTGCCTCGCCATCGAGAGGGACGCGCTCGCGGCCACGGCAGACAGCCTGGGCGGGGAATTTGTCAGCGTCGCGCGCGCGATCGACGAAGTGACCGTGGCCGGCGGAAAACTGCTTTTCAGCGGCGTGGGCAAGTCCGCGCACATCGCGCAAAAGCTCGCAGGCACGTTCAACAGCACGGGCATCTCCTCGTGTTTTCTCGATGCCACCCAGGCGTTGCACGGTGACCTCGGCCTGTGCGCGGAGGGCGACCTTGCAATTTTGCTCAGCAACAGCGGCCAGACCGAGGAAATCGTGCGGCTCGTGCCCGTGTTGAAACGCTTTGGCGTGAAAATTATCGCGCTCACGAGCGCGACGGAATCGGACCTCGCCCGCACGGCCGATCTCAAGCTCATTTACCGCGTGCCCCGCGAGGCGTGCCCGCTCGACCTTGCGCCCACCGCCAGCACGACGGCCGCGCTCGCGCTCGGCGACGCGCTGGCCATGGTGCTGCTCGAGGGCCGCGGGCTCACCCGCGACGATTTCGCCAAGTTTCATCCCGCCGGCACACTGGGCCTGCAGCTCCTGCTCCGGGTGAAGGACATCATGCGCACGGGAGACCGCACGCCCGTCGCCAAGCACACCGTGACGACGCAGGAAGCCATCCTGGCCATGACCAAGGCCAAGGCCGGCAGCATCGCGCTGGTCGATCCCAAGACCCGCAAGCTCACGGGCATCCTGACCGATGGCGATTTTCGCCGCAGCGCGCTGACCGGCCCGGATTTTTTGAAGAAGCCGGTCTCCACTTTCATGACGCGCTCGCCGAAGACGATCACAGAGGACGCGCTCGTGGTCGATGCGTTGCGACTGTTCGGACAGCACAAGATCGACGACCTCATCGTGGTGGATGCGCGCGGCAAACCCGTCGGCCTGATCGACGGCCAGGACCTGCCGAAGCTGAAAATCGTGTAATATTTTGAGGTGGGGCGGGACCGACCCACCTCAAAATATCTGGCCTCGAGGTCGCGCTGCGCGGTCGGGTCGGCATTTTCCATGATGACGAGGCTCGCGCTCGTGTGCTGGCAGAAAACGGTGGCAACCCCGCGGACAAGTCCGCTGCGCGACAGCTCACGCGCAACGGCGTCGGTGATTTCGTGCAGGCCCGGGCCGCGCGGGCGAAGCGTGAGCGTGGCGTGGAGCACTTTGAACATCCAACATTCAACATCCAACGCCCAACATCCAAGTTCAAGCCTCCTTGAACGTCCCTTCTTCGCTCTTCGAGCTACGGAGGGCACGGCCAATACCCAACGCACCCGTGAACGTCCAACATTCAACGCCCAATATCCAACGGCCGATCTTAAATCTCAAATTTCAGATCTCAAATGCCCTGCAACTTAGCCACCGCCTGCCCCGAGCGCACTTTCGCCGGGTTTGGTCATGGACATGGGTTCGAGAGCCTTATCGAGCGTGGCGGCATCCATGAGTTTTTTCTCCAGCACGATTTCGCGGAGGGTTTTGTTCTTGGCCAGGGCTTCCTTAGCCACGGCCGCAGCCGCATCGTAGCCGATGTAGGGATTGAGCGCGGTGACAAGCATGAGCGAACGGTCGACGAGTTCCCGGCAGCGGGCAGCGTCGGCCTCGATGCCGACCAAGCACTGGCGGGTGAAGGCGCGTGCGCCGTTGGCGAGGCAGTGGATGCTTTCGTGCAGTGCGTGCGCCATGAGCGGGATGGTGACGTTGAGCTCGAAATGTCCGTCGCGCCCGCAGGTGGTGACGACCTGCGACAGGCCCTGCACGTAGATGCAGACCTGCACGAGCATCTCGCTCATCACGGGGTTGACCTTGCCGGGCATGATGGAGGATCCGGGCTGCGTGGCGGGCAGACGGAGCTCGGCGATGCCCGAGCGCGGACCGGAGCCAAGCAGGCGGATGTCGTTGGCGATCTTGGTCAGGCTGGCGGCAATGGTGGCGAGGTGGCCGGCCACCTCGACCGCGTCGTCGCGGCCGCCCTGGGCCTCGAAATGGTTGGCGGCCTCGCGGAAGGCCACGCCGGTTTTTTCACCGAGGATGCGGCAGACTTTTTTCGGAAACTCGGGATGGCAGTTGATGCCGGTGCCGACGGCGGTGCCGCCGATGGCGAGTTCGCCGAGCGCGGCGATGGATTTTTTCGCGCGCTCCACGGCCTTGCGCGTTTGCGCGGCATAGCCGGAGAATTCCTGGCCGAGGGTGAGCGGCGTGGCATCCATCAGGTGGGTGCGGCCAATCTTGACGATGCCGGAAAACTCGGCGGATTTTTTCTCGAGCGCCGCGGCGAGTTCGCCGAGCGCGGGCACGAGGTTCTCCCCGAGCGCGACCGCGACGCTGACGTGGAGCGTGGTGGGGATGATGTCGTTGGACGACTGGCCGAGGTTGACGTCGTCGTTGGGGTGAATGGGTTTCTTCGAGCCGATGGGATGGCCCGCGAGCTGCGCGGCGCGGTTGGAGATGACCTCGTTGATGTTCATGTTGCTCGAGGTGCCGGAGCCGGTCTGGAAAACATCCACCGGGAAATGCGCACTGAGTTTGCCGTCGATGATTTCGCGCGCGACTTGCTGGATGAGCTTGCTTTTGTCCGGGCTGAGCCGGCCCAGTTCTTCATTGGCCAGGGCGCACGCGAGTTTCACGAGTCCGAGGCCGCGAATAAAGCCCTCGGGCATGGGGCGGCCGCTGACGGGAAAGTTAAGCACGGCGCGCTGGGTGGATGCGCCGTAAAGGGCGTCATCGGGCACCTGCATCTCGCCCATGGAGTCTTTTTCAATTCGCATAGTGGCGGAAGGCTTACCATGCGCCCACCGCGTGGCCAGAGGGAAAATTAGAAAGCCCCACCTTGGGAGTGGAGCTTAAGCACACTATGAGAGCGCCGCGGCCGTTCAGAACTTGATCGATACGACGGTGCCATTGGCATCGAGGCGGCCGGCATCATCGGCAAGGCCATCGTCGCCCATGCGGGTGGCGAGGCGCTGATGCATGAGGGTCACAGGGTCGACCGTGCTGACAAAGCGCGCATCGGTCAGCGCCGCGAGCATGCGGGCATGCCGCGTTTCACTGGGCGAAGCAACTTGGGCGAGTGGATCGGCCGTGCGGCGGGCCTTGACCTCGCCCATCGATTCCAAATTGGAAGCCGGCCGGGGATTAGCAAAGCGCTCATCGGCAAAGCTGACCGACATGGAATGCTCGGACAGCGGGCTGGTTTTGGCCGTCTCAAGCGTATCCGCCAGCCAAGTGATGGTCGTGGGAATTTCGTGGGTGGCCGCGGGAGCCGCCAGGTGGCTGGCGGGCGGCGCCGAGGCAACGGTCGTGGAAACGGATTTCTCGTGCACTTCTTCCAAGACCGATGGCTGCACGACAGGTGGCTGCGAAACCACCGCGACATCGATCCGCAGCGCAGCGGGCGCGGGTGCAATTTTCGCCGCGGGAGTGCTCAATTTACTGGAGCCCGCAATTTCAACCACCGGCGTGAAATATTGGTGCGCCGCCACGAGGGCAAAGGCGAGCGCGGCCGTGGCCCCGATCGGGAGATAGGAGAAACGCGCCAGCGTGCGCGCAGCGGAATGCCACCAACGCTTCTTACCAACCAACGCGGCCAGTTGTTTGGCCTGAAGATCGCGATCAAACTGGCTCCAAAACTCGGCGGGGGGACGCTCAGCGCGCTTGAAACGCAGCAGGTCTTCGAGGGTGACGTTGTCAGGCGGCAGCTGGCTCATTTACGCAAATAGGGTTGAAGCTCCGCCTGTAAAAGCTGCTTGGCATAGTGCAGGCGTGAACGCACCGTCCCGACCGAACAGTCCATCACCTCGGCAATCTCAGCATGGCTGAGTTCATCAATTTCGAATAAAGTAATCACGGTACGATGGTTGATAGACAGTTTTTGCAGCGCATCGTTCAATTTTTCCTGCAGCTCCTTAACAAAGGTATCGCGCTCCGCCCCGCTTTTATCGGTAAGCGCGGCAATGATTTCGGAGTTTTTTCCCTCCTCGACGACTTTTTCGAGGCTGAAAAAGGTGCGCAGGCGGTTTTTGCGCAAATGCGTCACCGTTGAGTTGACCGCGATGCGGTAGAGCCAGGTGAAAAAAGTGGCATGGCCTTGGAAACGGTTGATGGACTGGAAGGCCTTGATAAACGTGCCCTGCGCAAGATCGGCCGTGTCCTCACGGTTCCCGGTCATGTTGTAGATGACCGAATACAGCCGTTCGCGGTATTTCAGGATGAGGCGGTTGAAGGCCGCGACATCGCCGGCCTGCACCTGTTGCACCAGGGCGCGATCGGCGTCAGCTTCCTGCTGGCGCTCGGGATTCGCGACGAATGCCTTGGTGATGGCCTTGGATGCTTCCATGCTGGATCCAGTTAAAGCAAAATTGACAGGGCGCGCAAATGGAAACTGCGCTTAGGTGGCAAAATCGCGTTGACCGAGACGCCCACTTCTACCGATGCAGGTGTCAATCAAGGATTGAATGAGAAAACTATCTTTAGCTGGCCGATATTTACGGGTGACCAGTTTTCGAGTTTGTCGTCGGACCATGGATAGTACGGCCCCGATCCGGAAATCGTGTTTGCGTTTAGCGCCTGCAGCCGTGGCCTCACATCATAGCCTTCTTTATAGAGTATATTGTAGAAACCCGAGGCGATAAACTTCAGCTGACCGGCTGTCGCCGGTGCGAAATTATCCGGATCGTGGCCTGGAACAAACACGGCGATTGGATCGACTCCGCCGTAAGCCGCAGTCCAGTCGGACTCCTGCAAGTTGTACCTCGCCGTAAGATAGGCTTTGGCCTGGGTGGCGACGTTTTTCAGCTGGCCGACATTGACGACGGCCCAGTTGTCGGTGGGCGTGCCGTCGAAGATGCTCCCTTGGGACATCCACCAACCCAAGGGAGCATTGCTGGGGGCGCTGGAAGCTGGAATACTCTGGGATTGCTCTGCACTGGTGGCCACATTGCCCGCGAGATCATGCGCCTGGGCTTGATAGATTAGGTTTTTGCTGCCACTTAGCGGCCAATTGGCGCTAATCGTAAACTGCCATTGGTTGCCGCTCACATTCGTCATGGGTGCATAGCTTGTCCAATTCCGGGTCGTATCCCCACTGATGCACCAGTGCAAGGTCGGCACCTGCCCGGCGGTCCCGCTTAACGCGTCGGTCACGGATACGGTCACCGTTACAGGCGCATTGGCCTGCGACGGGATGGTGGCCGGCGAGAATCCCCACCCGCTGATGACTGGAGGTACGGTATCGACCATCAAAGTAAATACCGATTGCGGGCTCCAGTTAGCCGCCGAGTCCACCGCCCTCATGGCAAAAGTGTGTTGACCATCACCGATGTTATTCCACGCGAGGCTCGTGCCGTAGACGTTGACGGTGGTTCCGGCGTTCGCATCTTCGGCATAACTGTAGCCGGCGATAGGCGCCGCACTTTGCGGCGCGCCCCAAATCATGGTCTGGCTGTTTATGTTTGTCCAAACGCCGCTTGCGGCATTGCTGGCAAGGATCGTCGGCCCGTCGCCCGGCCCCGAGGCCGTCTCGCTCGTGCCGAGCAGTTGGCCGGCCGCATTATAGTTGAAAGTCAGCGGCTGGGCGCCCGATGGCGTGATGGTCTTTACGTTTCCGAAGGAATCGTATCCGTAGCCGGTGGTAACCGGCGTGGAGCCAATGACGCCGGGCTGCGTCAGGGTGTTGGTAACGCTGGTCACCTGGCCATTGCTGTTGTTGTAGCCGTAGGTTGTCGTTTGCAGGACATTGTTCTGATTGTCCGTCTGCGTGGCCGTATGCAACCATTGGGTGACGGGATCATAATGGTAGGTGGTCGTTCCGGTCGGGGTTTGCACACTCGTCAGGCGATGGAGTGAATCGTAGTTATATATTTGTGACACAGGCAAATTAGTTCCTGGAATAGTTGCGCCGGGAATGGTCACGCCCGGAATGGTGACGGTCTGCAGATTACCATACTGATCATAGGTGCAACTGGACTGAACGCCCGTTGGATCGGTGACACTGGTAACCCGGCCGAGAGTATCATGTCCAATGCCCCAACTATGGAGGAGCGGATCTTGGACGCTGTTGAGGTTGTCGTTGCCGTCATAGCCATAGGTCACATCGATGTTTGCGCCTTTGAGATAGCGGCGCAGGATGTGCGGGTTGTTGTGACTGGTGGTGTAATAGAAATTTGTGGCGCGGCCTATGCCATCGGTGATTTGGGTGGGAAGATTGGTTGTAGGGTCATAACCAATTTTGGTCGGCTGAGCCCCAGCCGCAATCATGACTGGATCATTGATCGTGGTTGGCTGCCCCAAATTATTGCGCAAAACTTGGATGGCCGGGCGCCCCGGCGTGGGCAATTGGACACTGTTGGGCAACAGGGAATTTCCCGTGTACCCGTAGCCGGTCGTATGTCCCAGCAGGTCCGTCACCGCGGTCGAGCGGCCCTGAGTGTCGCTGTTCTTTTGCGCCGTGCCGAGGCCCGAGCCGGCCAGCAAAGCCGAGGTGGTACGGCTGCCGTCAGGGTTTTTGACATAAGTATAGTTTGTGGAATTGCCGTTTATATCGAAACGATTGGCAGAGCGACCCTTGAGGTCGGCATTGGTGGCGAGCGGCGTCGTGCCGTCCATCCGGGTGACGGTCGCCAGCTGATTTTGACCATTGTAGCTATAGCCGGCGATCTCCACGTTGGTCAACTTGTTCACTACGCTGGTCAGAAGGCCGTTCGTGTAATGATAATCGGTTTCCTCGTTGCTATGGCTAGAGGTATTCGGCCCATTGACGCCGGTGAGCAATCCGCTGGTAGAATCGTAGCTCAAAATAAGGGTTTGGCCCGCATCATCGGCAATGGTGGCCAATTGCCCGTTGGTATAGTTGTAGGTGTGCCAATGGCCGTGCCGGTCGATGGTCTCCAGAAGATTTCCATTGGGGTCAAAGATCAGTTGCGAGCCATCGGGCAGCGTGGCGGTGTAGTAGAAGCTGCCGGAGGACTGCGCCAAGGTCGCGCCGCTCTGATGAGTGCCGGGCGTGAACGTCGGCAGATCGCTGCTGTTGAGTCCGGTGATCGTGTCGGTCGGATTGCCCTGCGTGTTGAGGCCATAGGTCAAGGCGAGCGACGACGTAAAATCGAGGTAACTGCCGTTGGAGAGATCGACCACGCGCACCGTGCCGGAATGGAGATACGTGTCACCGTTGGTTGCCGTGGCCAAGGAATAGCCTCGGGGATCGGTCAAGAGATGATATTGGTCGAACCAGGATGGAGCGGAAAATTGCAGCATATAGCGCACGTCGCGCCAGCCGGGACCAAGATTGGTCGTGCCAATCCAACTGCTCTGGTAATAGCGCGTGAAATCCAAGGGGAGCTCGCCTGGACTGGCGAAGGAGAGGTCGGTCTCGGCGAGATTGACATTGCCGTCCTGGTAGTCGTGCACGAGCGAAGTGGACACCGCGGTCACGTTGCCCTGCGAGGTGCCGTTCACGCTCCAGACCTGGCCGGGAACATCTTGCGTGGAGCTGGACGTCGAGGCGGGCCGGGCCGAGGTAACCGCGGTGCCCAGGCTTTGGGCGTTGCTGGAAGGAACATAGCTGTTCGGCTTGTGGATTCTGACGCCGCCAAAGATCAGGTACCACGGGACGCCCGAGGGCGCTTCATTGTAGGCCGTTGCAATCGACAGCGGCGTCTTGGCCACCGGCGGCTGGTAGCTGCCCATCCACCAATTATCCAGGGGAATATTGTTATCGTGGAAGAAACGGGCCAGACATACCGCCTGCATCGCCTGTTGGAGCATGGAGAAGATGGGCACGTTGTCGATCTGGCTGGGATTGACCGGGTCTTCCACGGGGAACGATTGGGTGGCAAAGCTGCTGTAATTGTTGGTGAAAAAGGTGGCGAAGGCGCTGGCGGACAGATCGGACGGCTGGCCTTGCAAATAGGCCTCCGTCAGCAATTGCACCGTGGAACTTTGAAAGCCGATCGTGGCCTGGCCGCTGACGGGATCGACGTAAGATTGAAGCGTCATATCGTTTGGCTCGAACCACATCCGGTTGTAGCCGCCCGCCGTGTCACCGAGAGATTGGGACAGTTCGATGAGGTTCTTATAGCCGGGCACGTTGACGTTTCCGCTGGTGCTGCTGTATCCAGCTCCGGTCAGGTTGTCTTTGCCGACGGCGAGGCATTTCATCACGCGGTCGGCCTCGTACATGGCCCAGCCGAGCTTGGTGCCGTCCACCCGCCCTCCGTACTCGCGATGTTGACGGGCCGGGATCACCGCTATGCCGTTGACCACAAGATTGCCGCCGGTCGAGTTCGTCAAATAGACCGGCCAGTAGGAGG
>Ga0210387_10000553_pt1 | contig 26630 bp, 20 predicted proteins | sample IncBWC7OmetaG_FD_160108 | JGI IMG/M metagenome (GOLD analysis project Ga0210387, IMG submission 160108) | Forest soil microbial communities from Barre Woods Harvard Forest LTER site, Petersham, Massachusetts, United States - Inc-BW-C-7-O ...
CCTTGTGCAGCTCATATTCGGGCAAACGGAACGCGGCGAGCCAATTGATGAACTCCGGCGAGAACATGTGGGTCTTGCCGTAGAAGGTGTTGCCGGCGAGCCAGATCAGCTCCTTCTTGGTGAAGCGGATGGTGCGGGCATGGTCGAGCTGGGCGCGCAACTCGCCCTCGTCGATGATCTCGGCAAGGCGGACATGGCGCGAGCGGTTGATGACCGAAAAAGTGACGTGCTGGTCGGGATAGAATTCCCGAATCATCTGCACCATCAATAGCTTGTAGAAATCGGTATCAAGCAGGCTGCGCACGATCGGATCGAGCCGCCAACTGTGATTATAGGTCCTGCTCGCAATGTCGGTGACGGTCATGGCAAAGGTCTAACCCGGGGCTTTCAGGACAAAAAGTCTAACCCGCCGGGGGCGGGGCAACCAGTGGGTTTGGCAGGGGGCTAGCGTGCATCTTCGAGGATCATCCCGGCCCCTTTTTCCGCAATCATAGCGGTCGGGGTATTCGTATTGCCCGAAGTGATGGTCGGCATCACGGAAGCATCGACGACGCGAAGGCCGCTGATCCCGTGGAAGCGGAGCCGCTCGTCGACCACCGCATTGGCGTCGCTGGCGGTGCCCATTTTTGCGGTGCCGACGGGATGGAAGATGGTGGTGCCGATGTCGCCGGCGGCTTTCGCCAGCGAGGCATCATCGTCGCCGACCGACGGCCCGGGCAGGAATTCGACCGGGTGATATTTCTCCAGCGCCTGCTGCTTCATCAGGCGGCGCGTGGTGCGGATCGCATCGGCCGCGACCTCGCGGTCGTCATCGGTCGCGAGATAATTCGGCGCAATGACCGGCTTCTCGTCGACCTTGACCGAGCGCAGCCGCACGCTGCCGCGCGAGGTCGGCTGCAGGTTGCAGGCCGAGACGGTGATCGCCGGAAAACGATGCAGGGGATCGCCGAACTTGTCGAGCGAGAGCGGCTGTACGTGGAATTGGATGTTGGCGCGGGCGCGGCGCGGGTCGGAGCGGGTGAAGATGCCGAGCTGCGACGGCGCCATGGTCAGCGGCCCGCGGCGGCGGAAGGCGTAATCGAGCCCCATCAGCGCACGGCGCGGCAGCGAGTAATAGGTCTCGTTCAGCGTGCGCACGCCATTGACCTTGTAGATCGCGCGCTGCTGCAGATGGTCCTGCAGATTGCGCCCGACACCAGGCCGGTCGAGCACGACATCGATACCAAGGGGTGAGAGCCATTCGCCAGGGCCGATGCCGGAGCGGTGCAGCACCTGCACCGAGCCGATCGCGCCGGCGCTCAGGATCACTTCGCCCTTGGCGCGCGCTTCGATCACCTCGCCGTTCTGGATAAGGCGCACGCCGACTGCGCGGCCGTTCTCGATGATGAGTTGATCGACCAGCACATGGGTTTCGAGCCGCAAATTGGGCCGGTTCAGCGCGGGCTTGAGGAAGCCGCGCGCGGACGACCAGCGGCGGCCGCGCTTCTGGTTGACGTGGAAGTAACTCACGCCTTCATTGTCGCCGGTGTTGAAGTCCGGGATCTTCCTGATCCCCATCTCCTGCGCGGCTTCGCCGACGGCATCCAGAATGGCCCAGGACAGCCGCGGCGCCTCGATGCGCCAGCCGCCGCCTGTGCCATGATGCTCGCTGTCGCCGAGGAAGTGATCTTCGAGCTTTCGGAACGCCGGCAGCACATCGCCATAGCCCCAGCCGGTGAGTCCGAGCTGGCGCCAGTGGTCGTAATCGGCGGCCTGTCCGCGCATCGAGATCATGGCGTTGATGGCCGAGCAGCCGCCGATCACCTTGCCTCGGGGATAGGACAGCGCGCGGCCGTTGAGGCCGGGCTCGGCTTCGGTCTTGAACATCCAGTCCGAGCGGGGATTGCCGATCGCGAAGAGATAGCCGACGGGGATGTGGAACCAGATCCAGTTGTCGTTGCCGCCTGCTTCCAGGATCAGCACGCGCTTGTTCGGATCAGCCGACAGGCGGTTGGCCAGGATGCAGCCGGCCGTGCCGGCGCCGACGACGATATAGTCGAAATCACCTTCGAGTTTCCGCGGCATTTTCTTAAGCGCTTCCTTGCCTTCGTCGTGCTTTTGCAACTGTTTTAGTCAGACGCGGACGGCCACTACAAGCCCAGCCTTGATGGTCTTTGGACCTGTTGGGTGGAATAGATTTTGCGTGCTAAACAGAGCGAAGCCCAAAAAATGAACAGCCGAGATTACCCATGCCCATCGTGAACCGTGTCGCCGATCTGCAGCCCGATATCCAGGCCTGGCGGAGGGACATCCATGAGCATCCGGAACTGCTTTATGATGTGCACCGCACTGCAGCATTCGTCGCCGACCGCTTGCGCGAGTTCGGCTGCGACGAGGTGGCGACCGGGCTCGGCAAGACCGGCGTGGTCGGCGTCATCAAGGGCAGGAAGCCGGGCGGCGGCGACGTCAAGGTGATCGGGCTTCGCGCCGACATGGATGCGCTGCCGATCGAGGAGGCGACCAATCTGCCCTATGCCTCCAAGATTCCAGGCAAGATGCACGCCTGCGGCCATGATGGCCATACCGCGATGCTGCTTGGCGCGGCGCGCTATCTCGCCGAGACGCGCAATTTCGCTGGCGATGCGGTGGTGATCTTCCAGCCGGCGGAAGAGGGCGGCGCGGGCGCCAAGGCCATGATCAAGGACGGGCTGATGGACCGTTTCGGCATCGAGCAGGTCTATGGCATGCACAACGGCCCGGGCATTCCCATCGGCTCGTTTGCGATCCGGCAGGGGCCGATCATGGCCGCGACCGCGTCCGTCGACATCAGGATCGAGGGCCATGGCGGACATGCGGCGCGGCCGCACAAATGCATCGACTCCGTGCTGGTGGGCGTGCAGCTCATCAACGCGCTGCAGCAGATCGTGTCGCGCAACGTCGATCCGCTCGAGGCGGCGGTGGTGTCGATCTGTGAGTTCCATGCCGGCAATGCCCGCAACGTGATCCCGCAGACCGCCGAGCTGCGCGGCACCGTGCGGACGCTGACGCGCGAAGTGAAGGACCTGATCGAGAAGCGCGTGCACGAGGTGTGCGCGGGCGTGGCGCAGATGACCGGCGCCAAGATCGATCTCATCTACGAGCACGGCTATCCCGTCACCGTCAATCATGCCGCGCAGACCGATTTTGCGACCCGGATCGCAAGGGAAGTCGCGGGCGAGGCCAATGTGCATGAGATGGCCCCGATGATGGGCGCGGAGGATTTCTCCTTCATGCTGGAGGCGCGGCCCGGCGCCTTCATCTTCTGCGGCAATGGCGACAGCGCGGGCCTGCACCACCCCGCCTATAATTTCAACGACGAGGCGATCGTCCACGGCACCTCGTACTGGATCAAGCTGGTGGAAAACACGCTCGCGGCGTGAGCTATCCAGGAAGTAAGAGTATGAGCGTGGACATTCGCTCGGCAGTCGACTTCTACGAGCGGCATCCGATTTCCTGCGAGATCATCCTGGCCAAGCTGAAGGCGAGCCGGGGTCATCTTGACGGGCTGACCCCGGACGAATTGTTTCCGCACGACCAGGATCACTATGGTGGCCTCGCCGCCAATGATGTGCTGGCCGCGCGCGCCGGCATCGGCAAGGACACGCGGGTCGCAGATTTTTGCGCCGGTCTCGGCGGCCCATCGCGTTACTTCGCGCACCGCTATGGGGCCGACGTCACCGGCATCGAGCTGACACCAGCCAGGGTAAAAGGTGCGGAAGAGCTGACCCGGCGCGTCGGCCTTGCGCACAGGGTGCGTGTCATTGAAGGCAATGTGATGCACCTTCCGCTGGCCGCTGACAGCGTCGATGTCGTCGTCAGCCAGGAAGCGCTGCTTCACGTGCCGGACAAGCCACGCGCACTGGCGGAGGCCTATCGCGTCCTGAAGCCGGGAGGGCGCATCGCCTTTACCGACTGGGTAGCCCACCGTCCCCTGTCCGACGCTGATCGGGCGCTGATGTGGCAGGGCATGGCGGTCGCCGATCTATACGATCTGCCGACCTATGCCGGGCTGGTGCGCGGAGCCGGTTTTGTCGTGAATGCGGTCGAGGATTTGACGGCCGAGTGGAGCGAGATTCTGGTCCATCGGCTGGCGATGTACCGCAAGCTCCGCGAGGAGACGCAGGCCGCAGGCACGCCCGCCGGACACGACGCCTTCTATGAAAGCTATGTCCGTCTCGTCGATCTGGTGAACGAGGCCGTCCTCGGCGGCGGTCGCTTTTCGGGTCAGAAGCCGGCCACGTCGTAGCCCGCATGAGCGCGAGCGACATGCGGGGCTCCCGGGTGTCGCTTTCGCTCGCCTGGGCTACGAAGCTTGGATGATCCGACCAACGAAGGCCCGCGCTGATAGCGCGGGCCTTCGTTTTATTGAGTTGCTGCTTGCGCTCAGAAGACGTTGGCGAAGCAGAAGTAGAGGAAGCCCGAGAGCATCATTGCGATCGGCAGGGTGAGCACCCAGGCCATCGCGATGTTGCGGATCGTCGACCATTGCAGGCCGCTTCCATTGGCCGCCATGCTGCCGGCGATGCCGGACGACAGCACGTGTGTGGTCGAGACCGGCAGGCCGTAACCGTCGGCTGCCGCGATCGTCGCCGCCGCCGTGATCTCGGCGCAGGCGCCCTGCGCGTAGGTCAGGTGGGTCTTGCCGATCTTTTCGCCGACGGTGACGACGATGCGCTTCCAGCCCACCATGGTGCCGAGGCCAAGCGCGATCGCCACCGCGATCTTCACCCAACCCGGGATGAACTTGGTCGCGCTATCGAGCGAGCCCTTGTAGGCATTGAGGGTGGCCACGTCGTCGGCCTTCAGCTCGGCTTCCTTGTCCTTCATCAGGAAACGAATGGCTTCGGAGACGAGATACATGTCGTTACGGGTGTTGCCCACCTGATCGGACGGAAACTTCGCCATCGAACCATATTCGCTGACCTGCTTGCCGATGTCGGTCACCAGCACAGCCAAGGACGGGAAGGTGCCTTCATTGATCTGGCGCGTCGCGACATAGCTGGTCACGGCCGGACGCGGGTTGCCGAGAACCTGGTAGCCGGCAGCCTTGGCGTTGATCACCTTGCTGGCGGCTTCCGAGTTCTTGATGAACGCCTCGATCTGGCTCGCAGGCATCGTGCGGTTCAGCGCGTAGGCGGTGGGCACGGTGCCGATCAGGATCAGCATGATCAGGCCCATGCCCTTCTGGCCATCGTTCGAGCCGTGGAAGAAGCTGACCAGCGTGCAGGTGAGGACCAGGATGCCCCGGATCCACAACGGCGGCGCTTCGTTGTTCTTCGGTTCGCCGAACAGAGCTGGCGTGATCCGCACCAGGACCGTCTTCAGGATCAAGAGCAGGATCGCCGCCAGCGCGAAGCCGAACAGCGGCGACAGCAACAGCGCCTTGGCGATATTGCCGGCCTGCGACCAGTCGACGCCCGAGGTGCCGTCGCGGCCGCGCATCAGCGCGTTGACGATGCCGACGCCCATGATCGAGCCGATCAGGGTGTGCGACGACGAAGCCGGCAGCCCGAGCCACCAGGTGCCGAGGTTCCAGATGATGGCCGCGATCAGGAGCGCGAACACCATGGCGAAACCGGCGCTGGAGCCGACCTGCAGGATCAGTTCGACCGGGAGCAGCGAGACGATGCCGAAAGCTACCGCGCCGCTCGAGAGCAGAACGCCGAACAGGTTGAACATGCCCGACCAGACCACGGCAATGTGGGCCGGCAGCGAGCGGGTGTAGATCACGGTGGCCACCGCGTTGGCGGTGTCATGGAAGCCGTTGACGAATTCAAAGCCGAGCGCAATCAGGAGCGCGACGAACAGCATGAGATAGGGCAGGTACGATGTAACCTTCGTGCCGGTCGCGTCGACGTCGGAATAAATGCTGTAGGCGACGAACAGCAGCGCGGCCGCGACGACGCCCAAATAGATGATACCGGTCAGCGGATGGAAGCCCTTGTCGAGCTCAGGCCCCTTCGTAAGGGCAGGTTCGATTGAACCGGGTAACGCTACGTCGCTCATGGAATTTTCTCCTAGTCCCCAATGCCCCGATTTTGATCGATGCATGTGACAGGCGGGTGAAATGGGACGGTATGAAAATGCACAGTCCCCACATCGTGAGGATGCCTGCGACTTTGCGGTGCAATAGGGACTGGAATCAAGCCGCGCGTGCGGCTTTTTCCAGAAACTTGTCCGCGATTTTCAGGTCATCGACGAAGCGTGCGAATTCGTGACGCTGGGCGGCTTCGTCGGGCAGCCGCAGCAGGTAGGACGGATGTACCGTCACCAGCGCCTTCATGTTCGCATCGAGATCGATCAGGCGGCCGCGGTTCTTGTTGATCGGCATGATCTTACCGAACACGCATTGGACGGCGGTGGCGCCGAGCGCGACGACCAGCCGGGGTTTCACCGCGGCCAGTTCCTGCTCGTACCACGGCCGGCATGCCTTGATCTCGGGCGAGGTCGGTTTCTGATGCAGGCGGAATTTTCCGCGCGGAAAAAATTTGAAATGCTTGACCGCGTTGGTGACGTAGAGCTGCCGGCGGTCGAGACCGGCTTGTTCCAGCGCGCGATCGAGCACTTGCCCGGCCGGTCCCACGAAGGGACGGCCGGCGAGGTCTTCCTTGTCGCCGGGCTGCTCGCCGACCAGCATGATGCGGGCGGTGAGCGGACCTTCGCCGAACACGGTTTGGGTCGCGTCCTTCCAGAGCGGGCAGGCGTGGCATTGGCTTGCCTGTTCGCGCAGGCGGTCGAGATCGGGGCGTGCGGTCATGATGTTTCCTCCTGTCGCTCTTTGCCAAGTAGGCGTGGGTCTTGAAGGTTCCTTCGAAGCCATTGGGATTGCTGGCGAAAAAACATCATGCGATCCCGATTGACTCTCTTGGCAATGTTAGCTTTATATTAGAACATATCATGAACAATCGGGCCAGTCCCTGGTTCTCAAAAAACTGGCAAAAAACTGGGATGGCTCCATCGGATTGAGGGAAGCGGCGCATGATGAGCGCACGCATGAGCACGCTTGCGACTTTGCGGGGGCGGATCGAGCGGATCGAGACGCCCGAAGGTGCTGGTCATGACGCCGGCGCGTCGAACCGCGTCGCGCTCGGCCATGCGGAAGCGGATGCCCTCTTGTACGGTGGGCTGGCTGTGGCCGCCATCCACGAAGTGTTTTCGGAAGGACGTCAGAGCACGGCCGCGACCGGCTTCATCGCAGGCCTTGCCGGCCGTGTCTCGGCGCGGCGGCCGCTGGTGTGGGTGCGGCAGGATTTTTGCGATTTCGAAGCAGGCAGCCTGTCGATGCATGGGCTGGTCGAGCTCGGTCTCGACCCGCGTTGTCTCGTCACGGTGCGCGCAAGCGATGTCGAGAGCGCGCTACGCACGGCGGCCGACGCGCTCGCCTGCGATGCGCTGGGCGCGGTGGTGCTGGAAGTCTGGGGGCAGGCGAAACAGCTCGATCTGGTTGCGAGCCGCAAGCTGACCCTGGCCGCGCAAGCCTCAGGGGTCACCGGATTGTTGCTGCGGATCGCAGCCGAGCCTTTGCCCTCGACAGCGGAAACACGATGGATCGTGCGCGCGGCGCATTCGCCGCCCGAGGCGCCATCGGGCGCTCCATTGCCTGCGGCAGCTTGGGGCTCGCCCTGTTTCGACGCCGAGCTCATCCGCAACCGTCATGGCCCGACCGGGCGATGGATCATGGAATGGAAATGTGATGAGTGCCTTTTCAGCGAAGCGACGGATTCTCAGCCTCTGGCTGCCACGCCTGCCCATCGACCGCATCAGGCGTTCGCTTCAACAGGACGACGGCTCGCAGGCTAAAGACGACACCCCCAGCGTCGTCGTCGCCAAGGAGCACACTGCGCTTGTCATCTACTCCCTCGACGACGCAGCCGCGCGTTATGGGCTCACCGTCGGCCAGCCGCTTGCCAATGCCCGTGCCATCTGTCCGCATCTGGAAGTGTTCGATGCCGACCCGGCGGCGGATGCCAAAACGCTCAATGACATCGCCGACTGGTGCGACCGTTTCACGCCGCTGGTTGCGCTCGATTGCCCGCTTGGGCTCTATCTCGACATCACCGGCTGCGCCCATCTGTTCGGCGGCGAGGCTGCGATCCTGCGGCATTTATGCGACGCGCTGACCGCGCAGGGGTTTGGCGTCAGCGCCGCGATCGCCTCGACGCCGATCTGCGCGCGGACCATGAACCGCCATGTGCGTGGCATGATCGTTGCCGATGGCGAGGAGGCGGACGCTGTCAGCCCGCTGCCGGTGTTCACGCTTGGCGCGGATGAGGCGATCAGCGGTGGGCTGCGCCGCGCCGGGCTCAAAACCATCGGCGACGTCGCCTCGCGCGCCCGCCACGAAATCACCGCGCGGTTTGGCGCGGCCTTCACCGCGCGGCTGGAGCAGGCGCTGGGTGAGGGCGATGCCCCGATCAGCCCGCGCAAGCCGCTGCCGGATTACATTGTCGAGCAGCGCTTTGCCGAGCCGGTCGCGACCGAAGGCGTGATCGCGGCGACGCTGTCGCGGCTCGCGGTGACGCTGGTCGCCTCGATGGAGAAGCAGGGCAAGGGCGCGCGGCGGCTGGAGGCGAGCTTCTTCCGCACCGATGGCGTGGTGCGCACGCTGGTCGTCGATACCGGGCAGGGGGTGACGCGGGGCAGCGTGATCGACCGCCTGTTCCGCGAGCGGCTGGATAGTCTGAGCGATCCCCTCGATCCCGGTTTCGGCTTCGATCTCCTCCGTCTGTCCGCCAGCCGTACCGAGGTCGTGGTGCAGCAGCAGCGCGGTCTCGACAGCCACGTCCATGACAATGACGACCTCGCCGCCCTGATCGACCGCATCGCCGCGCGGATCGGGGGAAAACGCGTGCTCGTGAATCTGCCGCAGGATACGCATATTCCGGAGCGCGCGGCGCTGGCCGCGCCCGCGCAACATCATCTGGCCGCTGCCACCGTCGCCGCATGGCCGGAGCGGGCGGTGGGCGAGCCGCCGCTGCGTCCCTTGCGGTTGTTCGAGAAACCCGAGCCCATAAAAGTGCCGCTTGCGATGGTGCCGGACGGCCCGCCGCATCAATTCACCTGGCGTCGCGCGTTGCATGCGGTGGTGCGGGTCGAGGGACCCGAGCGAATCGCCATGGAATGGTGGCGGCAGGACGGCAAGGCGCTGACACGCGATTATTTTCGCATCGAGGATGCGGAGGGCCTGCGCTTCTGGATCTTCCGCGACGGGCTCTATGAGAGCGAATTGAAGGACGAGGAGGGCAGGCCGGTTCCCGCCAACTGGTTCGTACATGGGCTGTTCGCATGATGGAGTACGCCGAAATCGGCATCACCACGAACTTCTCCTTCCTGCGCGGCGGCTCGCATCCGCAGGACTATGTGCATCAGGCGAGCGAGCTGCATCTTGCCGCGATCGGCATCGCCGACCACAACACGCTCGCCGGCATCGTGCGCGCCTATAGTGAATTGGAAAACCCGGACGTGCGGCACAGGGCAAAACTCCTGATCGGCGCCCGCATCGTCTTCATCGACGGCACGCCTGATATCCTGGTCTATCCGCGCGACCGCGCCGCTTACGGCCGGCTCTGCCAATTGCTCACCCGCGGCAAGATCGGCGACGACATCGAGAAGGGCGAGTGTCTGCTGAAATTCTCCGATCTCCTCGAGTTTGCGCAAGGCCAGCTCCTGGTCCTGGCTTTGCCCCACCGGTTTGATGCAGCCGCTGCAACGGACGTCCTGGAGCAGTTGAAACGCAGCGGCGCCGATGGTGTGTGGCTCGCGGCAAGCCTGCTTTATCGCGGCGATGACCGCCGACGGCTTTCGCAGCTTCATCGTCTGGCGCTAGCGACCCAGGTGCCGCTGCTTGCGACCAACGAGGCGCTCTACCATCACCCCGAGCGCCGGCCGCTGCAGGACGTGCTCACCTGCATCCGCGAGAAGACCACGATCGAGGCTGTCGGCACCAGGCTTCAGGCCAATGCCGAGCGGCATCTGAAGCCGGCTGCCGAAATGGCGCGGCTGTTCCGCGATTTTCCCGATGCGATTGCCGAAACCATGCGGTTTGCGAACCGCATCAATTTCTCGCTGGATCAGTTGAAATACCAATATCCGGACGAGCCGGTGCCGCCGGGCAAGACCGCGCAGCAGCATCTGGAAGATCTCACCTGGGCCGGCGTCGACAAATGTTTTCCGCAAGGGATCAGCGAAATACTCCACGCCACCCTGCGCAAGGAGCTCGATCTCATCGCCGAGCTGAAATACGCGCATTATTTTCTCACCGTGAACGACATCGTGCACTATGCGCGCTCGCAGAACATCCTGTGCCAGGGCCGCGGTTCGGCGGCGAATTCGGCCGTGTGCTATGTGCTCGGCGTCACCTCGGTCGATCCGACCAAGGTTGATCTTCTGTTCGAGCGTTTCATCTCCAAGGAGCGGCTGGAGCCGCCCGACATCGACGTCGATTTCGAGCACTCTCGGCGCGAGGAGGTGATGCAATATGTCTACCGCCGCTACGGCCGCCACCGCGCGGCGATCATCGCCACCGTCATTCACTACCGGCCTCGCAGTGCGATCCGTGACGTCGGCAAGGCGCTGGGGCTGACCGAGGACGTCACCGCGGCGCTGGCCGATACCGTGTGGGGAAGCTGGGGCGACGGCCTTTCCGAGATGCAGGTCAAGCAGGCCGGCTTTGATCCCCAAAATGCGATGGTGGTGCGCGCCGTCGATCTCGCCACCGAGCTGATCACCTTTCCGCGGCATCTGTCGCAGCATGTCGGCGGCTATGTGCTGACCCAGGACCGGCTCGACACCTATGTGCCGATCGGCAATGCCGCGATGGAGGACCGCACCTTCATCGAATGGGACAAGGACGACGTCGACGCCCTGCACATGATGAAGGTCGATGTGCTGGCGCTGGGTATGCTGACCTGCATCCGCAAATGCTTCGACCTGATCGATCAGCACAAGGGCGAACGCTGGAAGCTGGAAACCGTCCCGCAAGACGACAAGCAGGTCTACGACATGCTGTGCCGCGGGGAATCGCTCGGTGTGTTCCAGGTCGAGAGCCGCGCGCAGATGAACATGCTGCCGCGCCTGAAACCACGCACCTTCTACGACCTCGTCATCGAGGTTGCGATCGTGCGGCCCGGGCCGATCCAGGGCGACATGGTGCATCCTTATCTGCGCCGGCGGAACGGCGTCGAGAAGGAGAAATACCCTTCGCCATCGCCGCAGCACGGTCCGCCGGACGAGCTCCACAAGGTGCTGCACAAGACGCTCGGCGTGCCCTTGTTCCAGGAGCAGGCGATGCGGATCGCGATCGAGGCGGCCAAGTTCACCGCCGAAGAGGCCAACGGGCTGCGCCGCTCGATGGCGACCTTCCGCAACCTCGGCACCATCGGCAAGTTCGAAGACAAGATGATCGGCAACATGATCGCGCGCGGCTACGACCCGGCCTTTGCCAAGAGCTGTTTCGACCAGATCAAGGGGTTCGGCTCCTACGGCTTTCCGGAGAGCCACGCCGCGAGCTTTGCCCAGCTCGTCTATATCTCCTCATGGCTGAAGCACTATCACCCCGACGCGTTCTGCTGCGGCCTCCTCAACTCGCAGCCGATGGGCTTTTACGCCCCCGCCCAGATCGTCGGCGACGCCCGCAAGAACGGCGTCGAGGTCCGCGAGGTCGATGTGTCCTTCAGCTTCGCGCAGAACACGCTGGAGCAGGGCGATGGGAAATATTGCGCGGTGCGGCTCGGCTTTCGCCAGATCGACGGGTTTTCGTGGAAGGACCAGGATGAGGAGCGGTTGAAGCAACAGCAGGCGAGGTCCCGCACTAATGCCTCCACATCGTCATTCCGGGGCGGCCCGGAGGGCCGAGCCCGGAATCCATATCCACCGGCTGTGGTTATGGATTCCGGGCTCGTCGCTGACGCGACGCCCCGGAATGACAATGAGGTGGAATTGGACGACTGGGCCGAGCGCATCATCGCCGCCCGCAACCGCCGGCCCTTCACTTCGCTCGAAGACTTCGCCCGCGACACGGCGCTACCCAAGCGCGCGCTGATCCTGCTCGCGGACGCCGACGCGTTCCGCTCGCTCGGGCTCGACCGGCGCGAGGCGCTATGGGCGGTGCGGCGGCTGCCGGATGACGTGCCGCTGCCGCTGTTCGAGGCCGCCGTCGCGCGCGAACAGCCGGACGAAAACGCAAAGCCGCTGCCGCTGATGCCGTTGCCCGAGCAGGTCGTCGCCGACTACCAGACCATCCGCCTCTCGCTCAAAGGTCATCCGATGCAATTCCTGCGCGCGATGTTTGCACGCGAGCGCGTGGTTCCCTGTCACGACATCTGCCATCGCAACGAACGGCTTTCCGTCCGCTGCGCCGGCGTGGTGCTGGTGCGGCAGCGGCCGGGCAGCGCGAAGGGCGTGGTGTTCATGACCCTGGAGGACGAAACCGGCATCGCCAACATCGTGGTGTGGCCGAAGGTGATGGAGAAGTACCGCAAGGAGGTGATGGGCGCGCGCCTGATCCTGGTCGAAGGCTACATCCAGTCGAGCCCCGAGGAGGTGACGCATCTGGTGGCGCAGCGCCTGATCGACCGCTCGCACGACCTGATTGGGCTCGCCGACGACGCGCTCCGCAAGCAGACGGCGCCGACAGGCCCCGCGCTGATCGAAGAGCTCAACGACGACCGCCGCGACCACCCGGAAAACCCCGCGCAGAAAATCCGCCACCCGCGCAATGTGCGCCTGCTGCCGCGGTCGCGGGATTTTCACTAGCGTAGGGTACGGAAAAGCGGCACCGTGGATTGGTCTTGATACCGGTTCGCGAGGCGAGGAATGAAAGCGTATCTGGTGCTCGACTTGTCGGTGAATGACTTCGGCGGTTTCCGAAAATACATCGCTGAAATCCCCGCGTTCATCGCAAGGCATTCAGGGAAATATATCGTTCAAGGGACCCGGCCCACGACGATCGAGGGGGACTGGAAACCAGAGCGCATGGTCATCCTCGAATTTCCTGCCCGCGAAAACGCAGAAGCGTTTCTGAGCGATCCCGAAATTCAAGACCTGTTCAAGGTTCGCCACGATACGACGACGAGCAAACTGGTGCTCGTCGACGGATGCACGTAACCGCAATCAAACCCTCATTGCACGGCCGACGACCGAGCCGAGCTTTGCGCCCTGGGCTGCGCGGGCCTCGCAGCCGCCGGCTGGCCCGAGGCCGGGAACGGGACTGCGGAGGGCGGTGTGAACGCCATCTTCTGTCTGATGTCCATCTCGATCGCCAGCAATGTGGCAAAGCTCTGGGCCATCAGATCCTGTCTGGCGGCGAGTTGTTCGATATTGAGCCGCAATGTCTCGAGATTATATGCCGCGGCCGGCTGCGCTGCGTTCGGCGATGCGGAGCCTGGCCATCTGGTCGGTGGCAGCAGCCGGGCCAGCGTTGGAGCCTGGGTCGCCACCATTCCCGTTGCCACCTCACCATAGGACTGCCAGGCGAGCGTGCCGCCGATGCCGATGAGGAGCGTCACGACAAACCGGATCCCGGTACGGAACATCCGCCTGATGATCGACGGCCGCTGGCTCTCTGGCTGATCGCCCCTGCGGCCGAAGGCATGAAGGGTATGGACTGACGCCGTCGCCGTCCGCATGCCGTTGCGCTGATCGAATCTGCCATCTGAAGCGTGTGGAGACCTACCGGGCGCAACTTGCCCGGCCGTTCGCCGCTCCGTCTCACCCTGTGGTCCCTGTGGGGGCATCATGTCACGCCGCCATATTGACTGACGGGTCCATCAGCGCCGCCCGGGCAAGGACATCCGGGTCCCGCTCACCGGCGAGGGCACAGGCCAGGATGTTTTTGGCGATCTCGGCCCGATTGTAGGGCGTCCGAAGATTCGGCGGCAATGACTGCATCACCTGATCCAGGACTTGTCCGAGAAGTGAGAGGTCTTCCGGATAATAGACAGCGCCTTCGGACAACATCTGCGTTGCTTTTCCTTCGTTGTCGTCGCGCTGTCCCTTAATGTTCGTTCAGCCATTTGTTCGTGTTAGGGCAGAAAAGGGACCGTCCGTGCATCGCCCTTGGGCGGAAGCTGGGCAACGCGCTCGCCGGCACGTCTCGCACTTGCAAAAGACGTAGCTGCAACTTATGTACACGTCTCACTTCGCCAAACGAGCGACCCAGGCAACCAACATGCGGCAATCACAGCAAGAACAGATGCTGATGACGGAAGGGCTAATGCCCTTGTCCGCCGCTATTCTGCTTTGGGACTGACCGAACCTCTCATTTGACATCGAGAAGCGGCCCGGAGCGGAAGCGGCTCCTGGCGCCGAACGAGCTCTCGCGGTGCCTTGAGTCGTGCAACCACAGCACGGGAGCTCAAGCACCACAGGTGTCCCTATGTCCAAAGAGAAGTTCACCCGCCTCAAGCCCAACTGCAATGTGGGCACGATCGGCCACGTGGACCATGGCAAGACGACGCTGACGGCGGCGCTGACGAAGGTCTCGGCCGATCACGGCTGGGGCGCGTTCGTCTCCTACCAGGACGTCGCCAAGGCATCGGCTGCGCAAGGTACGCGCGACGACTCGAAGATCCTGACCATCGCGACGAGCCACGTCGAATATTCGACGGCGGCGCGCCACTATTCGCACGTCGACTGTCCGGGCCACGCCGATTATGTGAAGAACATGATCACCGGGGCGGCGCAGATGGACGGCGCGATCCTGGTCGTGTCCGCCGTCGACGGGCCGATGCCGCAGACGCGCGAGCATATCCTGCTGGCGCGCCAGGTCGGCGTGCCGCGAATCGTGGTGTTCCTGAACAAGTGCGATGTCGCCGATGATCTCGAGCTCGTCGATCTCGTCGAGATCGAGGTGCGTGATCTGCTATCGAAGTACCAGTATGACGGCGACAACGCGCCGGTCGTGCGCGGCTCTGCTATCAAGGCGCTGCAGGGCGAGACGGGTGAGCTTGCCGATCAGGCGATCGTCAAACTGTTCGAGGCGCTCGACAGCTATATCGAGCTCCCCGAGCGGCCCAATGATCGCCCCTTCCTGATGCCGATCGAGGGCGTTCAGACGATCTCCGGCCGCGGCACCGTCGTGACCGGGCTGATCGAGCGCGGCACGGTCAAGCTCGGCGACGAGGTCGAGATCGTCGGCCTCGGCGAGACCCGCAAGTCGGTCGTGACCGGCATCGAGAGCTACCGCAAGCTCCTCGATCAGGGGATGGCCGGCGACAATGTCGGCTGCCTCCTGCGCGGGGTCGAAAGGAGCGCGGTGCAGCGGGGCCAGGTGCTGGCGCGGCCGGGTGCGGCCAAGCCGCACAAGTCGTTCCGCGCGGAAGTGTACGTGCTGACAAAGGACGAGGGCGGGCGCCACACGCCCTTCTTCGGCAATTACCGTCCGCAGTTCTACTTCCGCACCGCCGACGTCACCGGCACGGTCCAGCTCGGCAATGGCGCCGAGATGGTGATGCCGGGCGACAGTGCCGAGCTCACGATCGAGCTCAACAAGGCGATCGCGCTCGAGGAGCGTTCCCGCTTTGCGATCCGTGAAGGCAACCGTACCGTCGGTGCGGGTATCGTGACGGAGATCGTGGACTAGAGCATGATCCGGAAAAGTGCGTAGCGGTTTTCCGAAAAGATCATGCTTGAGAATGTAACAGATGGGGGCCGGGCAACCGGCCCCCATTTTTTGTGGCGCTACGGCCGCGCGTGGGGAGTCCGGGTGCGGTCTTGCGCCGGCCACTGCTCGGAAAGCTCCGGCAATATGCACTCCTTGCCGGTCATCCGCTCCACCGTCATCGCATAGACGGTGATGATATCCAGCCGCGGGAAGAAGTTCTTCGGCCGGATCGAGTTCGGCTTGCCGTATTTTTCCATCAACCGTTCGCAGAACCACTGCTTGGTCGCGGTATCTTCCGCGATGCGGATGGTGCCGAACAGGATGACGCTGCGGTAGGCGAGACCCGAGTCGCATTCGAAGCGGCCGTAATCGAAGACTTCATCGGGCTCGTCGAGCTCGAAGCAGACCCGCGGCTCGCGCCGGAGGTTGGATTGCAGATGGCCGCGCGCGCTGGTGCCGTGCAGGAAGACCTGGTTGTCCGCCCAGACATAGAGCATCGGCACGCAATAGGGATAACCGTCCTCGCTCATGGTCGCGAGCCGCCCGGAAAAGCCGCGATCCAGCGCGCGCAGCATCTCCTCGTTCGTCATCGCCAGGTCGGCGCGGCGCAGGTTCGGGGCACTCATGGCCATTCTCCTTGGATCGACTGCATCGGCTGGTCGTGCGCCTTGCAATCGCATCATGCGTCACGCATAACGTGACAAGTGGTCCTGTCGAAAGGTCCACTTGGGACAAATCTGACATACCATTCGGATCGTCGATTTGCCGGCCGCGGGGAGAGGTGGCGTGAAGGAGCGTCGGCGAAGCTGGGCAAATCTTTATGCATGGCAGCTCAGCCGCAGCGGCGACGCGCCGCTGTTCCGTCAAATCTACCAGCAGCTTCGCTCGGCGATCCTGTCGCAGCATTTGCGGCCCGGCACCAAGCTGCCATCGACGCGACAGCTTGCCGCGCAGCTCAAGGTCTCACGCTCTGCCGTGGTCTCCGCCTATGAGCAATTGCTGGCCGAGGGCTATGCCAGCGGCAAGGTCGGCTCCGGCAGCTACGTGTCGTCGGACCTGCCCGAGCCGGTCGAAGGAAGCAGCCCGAAGCGCGGCAAGCGGTCTGCCGCGACAGCCAAGCCCGAAGCGTTCCTCTCGAAAGACTTCGTCGATGTCACTGCGCAGGACGAGGAGCGTCCGTTCAACCTCGGGCGGACCCTGGTGGATGCCAGGACGACGGCGCTGTGGCGGAAGTCGAGCGCGCGGGTGTTTCGCCTCCTCGGCCACGATCACTTCGGCTATACCGATCCGCGTGGCTTGCCCATCCTGCGCAAGGCGATCTGTGAGTATTTGCGCGCCGCGCGCGCCGTCCGCTGCGAGCCGGAGCAGATCGTCGTCACCGCCGGCACCCAGCACGCGATCGATCTCGTCATCCGCGTCCTGCATCGGGGCGATCTGCAGGCCTGGATCGAGGACCCCGGCTACGCCCTGACCCGTCACGCCCTGATCGCAGCCGGGGTGAAGACGCGCGCCATTCCGGTCGATACCAGCGGCATCGACGTCGCGGCCGGAATCAAGTCAGCGCCAAAGGCGCGCGCGGTGTTCGTGACGCCCTCGCATCAATTCCCGACCGGTGTCCTACTTTCGATGGCGCGGCGTCTTGAGCTTTTGAGTTGGGCGCGTGAAGCCAAGGCGTGGATTGTCGAAGACGATTATGCCAGCGAATTTCGCTATGGCGGTCGGGCGCTGGCCTCGCTGCAAGGCCTCGATGAGGGCGAGCGCGTGATCTATGTCGGCACCTTGAACAAGGCGCTATTTCCCGGCCTGCGGCTTGGTTACGCCGTGGTGCCATCAGCGCTGCTCAAACCATTCGTCACCGCCCGCTATTTGACGGACCGGCAACCGTCGAGCCTGGCCCAGGCCGTGGTTGCTGATTTCATCGAGGAGGGACATTTCGCGGCGCATCTGCGCCGGATGCGCCTGCAGTACAAAGACCAGCGCGATGCGTTGGTCGCGGCTTTGCGCGATCGGCTGGATGGCGACATCATGGTTGATCCGCCCGACCAGGGCATGCATCTCGTCGCCTATTTGCGGCGAGGTCTGAAGGATGCGGCGATCGAACGCGCGGCCCGCGAGCGCGGCGTCATCGTTCGCGCGATGAGCAGGTTATATGTCGATGCTTCGCCGCGATCGGCGCTGCTGATGGGCTTCAGCGGCTATCCACGGCAGATGATCCAGCCCTCGGTCGAGCGATTGGTCAAGGCCATGCGGTCCTGATCTTCGGCCATCTCGTTCATCGCTGCGGTCCCGACAGGCGGATGTCCTGTTCGGCGCGGAAGACATTGCCATATAGATTCGCAATCCACTGGCGTCCGCTCGACGTCATGTTCAGGTAGCGGATCTCGGCCTTGACATGGGGCGCGACGCTGTCCCAGTAGAACTGCGGATAGCGATTGACGATGTCGGCGGGTGAATCGTAGCCGAGCTGACGGTTGACGCCGACCTCCTCGAACTCATGATAGAGCGCGTTGGTCTTGCGCAGGTAGTTCGGGTCGCCGAGCTGCCCGATGAAATCCGCCGCTCGAACGATCTCGGCTTCGACGCCCCATTGCTGGCCTTCCACGGGCGGAAATCGCGTTCCCTCGATGGCGGCGGCAACTCGCTTCGCGTCGACTCCGGGGAGGCCTGGCATCCTCTCCAACACGTAACGTTTCGACCGGTCGACGTGGTAGGGCATCAAGGCCGCGTCCGACGCGCCGCGCTGCAAAGTCACCTTGTTGCCCGTGGCGTCGATCACGAAGCCGTCGGCGTCGTCCTCCGAGAACAGCCCGCGCACATAACCGATGTCATGGAAAAGGCAGGCAAGGATAATATGCGCGTAGTCATCCGCCGTTACATTGGTGTTGAGCGCATGCCCCCTGAAGATGTCGTGTCCTGCAAGCGTCACGAGCATCGTGTGCTCGATATTGTGATAGAGGGCGTCGCTGTTGCCGATGCATTCCAGTGCAATGCGTGCCGCGTTCGGCACAATCTCCACCAGTTGCGATTGCGAGGTCCCGAACCGGCGGCGCATATAGGAGCCGAGAAATTCGTCCAGAGCCTTTACCGCCAGTTCCGGCACAGTGATCATCGGCGCTGCTCCCGCTCTTTTCGCGTTAACTCCCGACTCTCCACGGCATTGCAGAACACGCGCAGCATAGCGCAGGTTGGGGGCGACAACCAAAAAATCTGTATCTGGCGCGGCTTCGCGCCGCCTGATACCGCTGCACTGCGCTGCGTCAGGCTGCTACAAGCCGCCTTGATTTCCCGACGACGGATGGCTTCGTCGTCTGCCGGCAAGTCACGTTGCAAGTCACGTCGAACGAGGGAGCACCAGTGCACCGCTACGCTGAAGCGCTCGCAAGCGCGCGGGGACAATTAGCGGCCGAGGCGAAAGCCTTCGTGACGCCGGGTTCCCGAATGGTGGACGAAATCGAATGCGTCCTCTCGGTGGCGCTCGCGATCATTCTCGGCCATCTCTTCGGCGCCAAAAATATCTCCTGGGCCGCGTTCTCGGGCTACATGGTCATGCGCGGCCATGTCTCGGAAAGCCTGCGGCGCGGGATCCTTCGAATCCTGGGGACAGCGTGCGGCGCAGCAATCGCGGTCGCGACCTTTCCGCTCCTCGCATCCAATGTCTTTGCCTTGTCCGCCGGGCTCGCCCTGATGGGTTGGTGCTCGCTCTATGGAGCCCTCACGCACCGATACGCCTACGCTTTCCTGTTCGTCGGTCTCACCTATGCGATGATCGCTCTCGGATATCCGGCCACCCGCGCCGACCTTCTCGATTTCGCGCAGTCGCGAATATTGGAGGTCTTTGCCGGCACCATGGCCTGCGTCCTCGTCAGCACAGTCTCGACGCTGACCTTGCGGAAGAGATGGCCGGCCGTCCTGCCGCCGACCCCTGTCATTGTCGGCTGGCATCCGGATGCGGCGCGGCACGCGGCCCAGGGCGCGCTGGCGATGGCCTTGCTGCCGCCGCTCCATGAACTATGGCGACTGCCCGAACTCGCGCAGGCCGCGGTCGCGATCATGGCGGTCATGATGGTCCCGGTCAGCCGCCTCGGCAGCGGAGGATTCATGCCGGTCAGCCGGCGGATGTTGCTACGGGTGGTGGGCTGCGCCCTTGGCGCGGCGCTCGCCACCGCATTCCTGCTGATAGGGCGGGGATCCGCACCCATTCTCATTGCCGGTTCGCTGCTCGGCGTGATGCTGGGCCGGCATATCGAGAACGGCGCGAGCCCGATCGCCTATAGCGGCACGCAATTCACGCTCGCGATGCTGGTCGCGCTGGTTCCGGACAGTTATATCGCACCGGACCCCGACGCCGGCATTGCGCGGCTCGCCGGTACCGTCATCGGCATCGTCATGCTCGAGCCGGTGCTTGCCGCCTTCCACATTTTCAACGGGAAGAAAGCCACGGGGGCAAAGGACGAGGCATCCTGATCCGGCCGATCCTCGCCAACGGAGAGAAAAAATCACGGCCCCGATGCAACTGGCCGCCAGGTCTCTGTGACAAGGCGTGGCGGGCAGATGCGAACGAAGGTCAGGAAAACAGAATACGATCCTTGATCTTGTAGGGGACCGTGAAGTCGTCATCCCACCACGGCTTTTCGCCGGCCGCGCGTGGCGGCTTGGCGAGATGCAGCTTCTGGCCGGCTTCGTGCGCCTTGTTCTGGGCAACCCGGAACGAGTAATGGTCGAAAATGCTGAGCGCCTCGATCATGTAGGACACCGCGATGCGCCGGTCCCGGACGACCACGAGATTCTCGCCGTTCTTGCGATCGGCGGGCGTGGAGAAATTGTAGGAGCCGAGATAGACGCGCGCCGTCGGCTTGTCGAAGTCGATCACGGTGAACTTGTGGTGCATGCGCGTGCCGCCGCCGCCGGAAGGCTCGGACTTGAAGGGTTCCGGCACGTTTTCGCTGAGCTGGGCGGCGAAGACCGGCGCAACATTGCCACTGGGATCCTGCACGTCGAGGCCGCCGCCGACATGCTTGTCGGAAATGCCATAGACGAAGAGATTGTCATTCTTGGTGACCGCCGTGATGGCGTCGCGCACAACGCCCGGCGTTTCGTACAGGAACGCGAGCGAATAGAGCAGCGACGACGTCATGGTCTTGATGTCGTCGGCGATCCCGCCGAGCTTGGCATTGGCCGCGCTGTGCGGTGAAAACGCCACCTTCGCGTCGATGTTGGGAAAGCCGAGGTCGTTCCAATCGGCGGATGGTGTATCGTCGAATTGGCCGACGTTGTTATTTTCCACCGCAAAGTAGGCGTCGAACGCATCGGAGGCCAGCTTGACAGCGGTCTGGCTGGTCAACACGAACGCATTGTTGGCCTGCACATAGAAGCCGCGCCAGGAAAGATTGGTCGAGCCGAACACGACCTTGTTCACCGGCGCGCCGACTGCAATGGTCTTGTTGTGCTGCAGGCTGCCCATGTGTTGTCGCTTCACATTGTCCCGCCCGGCGGACGCGACCAAGCGCTTCTCGCCTTCGCTTTCGGCGGAATTGCCGTGATGCGATCCGCTGTCGTCGATGATGATCTTGAGGGAGCTTCCAAGTTTCTCCAGCCGGTCGACGATTTCGGGCAGGTTGAAATCGTAGGCGACGACGCGGACCGGCGCCCTGGCGGCGATGGCCTGGTCGAGCGTCTCGAGGATCGCGGCACGGGCCTCGAAGCCCATCCAGGCCAGCGCCTGGTCAGTGTCGGGATGGGTCGGCTTGAAGTCGAGACCCTTGGCCGCGGACGGCGCCACCAGCGTGTTGATCGGGCCGTCCTTCATGTAATGGTCGACGAAGGCCTGAGAGGAGACGAAGCCGCGCGTGAAGGTGACGTTGGCGATGCCGGGATAGGTTTCGCGGGCGAGCTGGATGGCGGCCTGCTGCGGCGGCCCTTGCGTGAGCTTGTCGTTCGCATCCATGAAGATCGGCGTGACGCGATAATTGAAATCGCCGGCGAGCTCGGCGTTCTGCGGGAAGTGTACCCAGCGGAATTTCTGGATCGGCGCTTGCAGCGTCGGCAGCGCGCCGGGAACGACGTTGCCATTGGCATCGAGAAAGTTGAGGCGGTTGGTCAGCGGCACGAATTGGCCGCCGGGCGCCTGACACTCGATCGCGAAGCCGACAAAGTTCGGCGGCGGTTTGCTATCCTTCCAGTTCATGCCGAGCAGCGTCATGCCGTCGCCGCGGTGCAGTTTAAGCGTGAACGGCGCACCCGCATTCGTTCCCAGCACCTCGAAACCCGCCGAAGCGCCTGCCGGCAGATTCGAGGGGGCGGGCGTCGTCTGCCGCGGGGCAGGAGGGGTGGTAGTTGGCGGCGTAGCCACCGGCGCGGACGGGGCGGTTGCCTGGGACTGGACAGGCTTCTGCTGTGTGGGCTGGGTTTTGACCTTGGTGCCAGACTTGACCTTGGCTCCAGACTTGGCGGCCTGCCGCTTGGTCTTGGCCGCCGGTCCTGACTTCGCCGGCCCTGACTTGGACTTGGCGCGCTTGACCTTCTTCGCGCTGGATTTGGTTTTGGCCTTCTTCGCCTTTGCCTTTTTTGCCTTGGCTTTTGTTTTGGCTTTTGTTTTGGCCTTCGCCTTTGCTTTGCTCTTCTTGGTGGTCTTTGCCTTGGCCGTCATGGACTTCGACTTTTTCCTGGCAACCATGTGTAACCCCCCCTTCGACGAAAATGATGGCCGGCCAGGCCGCTTGAGACTACTGGCCGCAACCAAACGAATGAACAGGTCTGGACCGGTTATCGAAGATATTCGCGCTAAAATTGTATCATACCACCGGACGGCACTGGAATATTGTGAACTGGCCCACAGAGGTCAAATTGACACGTGCGCCCGTCTGTGCAGATGCAATTCACGCGACGGACGAATCGCTCAATCCAGCCTTGATTTCGTAGCGCAGGATTGCTTCGCTTTCATGATGCGATCACCCCGTGAAATCCTGATCGATCTCTGGCGCACGGCCTCGGGCGAGGCTTCCGCGCTCGATGCCGTCACGCTAACCGGCGAGGAGCCGGTGCTGCCGTCCTCGTTCCGCGTCGCCGCGGCGGCACAGGTCCCGATCGCGGCGAGTGCGCTGGCTGCCGCCGAAATCTGGAAGCTGCGCGGCGGCGAGGCGCAGGGCGTTTCCGTCGACATGCTGCACGCCATCGTCGAATGCCGCTCCGAGCGCTATTTGCGCGTCGACGGCAAGCCGCCGCCGGCGACCTGGGACAAGACCGCCGGTGTCTATCGCACGCGCGATCAGCGCTACGTGCGGCTGCACACGAACTTCAAGCATCACCGCGCCGCCGTTTGCAACGTGCTGCAATGCGAGCCTGAGCGCGAGAAGATCCAGGCGGCGCTGATGGGATGGGACGGCGAGGCCTTCGAGACCGCGGCCTATGCCGGCGGCGCCGTGGTCTCCCTGATGCGCTCCCATGACGAATGGATGGCGACGCCGCACGCGAAAGCGCTGGCGGCATTGCCGGTGCTGACCATCGAGAAGATCGGCGAGGCGCCGCCCAAACCGTGGACGAAAGGCGACCGTCCGCTATCCGGCGTGCGCGTGCTCGACCTGTCGCGCGTGATCGCAGCGCCCGTCGCCGGCCGCACGCTCGCCGCGCACGGCGCCGACGTGCTGCTGGTCTATGGTCCCAACCTGCCGGCGATCCCCTGGCTCACCATCGATACCGGCCGCGGCAAGCTCTCGACCTTCATCGAGCTCAAGAGCGACGAGGGGCGGGCAAAGATGCGCGAACTCGTGGCCGGGGCCGATATCTTCTCGCAAGGCTTTCGCCCCGAGGCGATCGCGGCCTGCGGCTTCTCAGCCGAGGAGGCGGCGAAGATCAATCCGGGCATCGTCTATGTCACGCTGTCGGCCTATGGCCATGCCGGCCCGGGGTCGGGACGCCGCGGCTTCGACTCGCTGGTGCAGACCTCGACCGGCTTCAATCACGCCGAAGGCGTTGCCGCCGGCGTCGAAGGGCCGAAGGAATTGCCGGCGCAGATGCTCGACCACGCCACCGGCTATCTGATGGCGTTCGGCGCGATGATGGCGAAGGCGCGCCAGGCCCGCGAGGGCGGAAGCTGGCATGTGCGGGTCTCGCTCGCACAGACCGGCCGCTGGCTGTGGAATCTCGGCCGCGTGCAGGACGGTTTTGCGCAGGCGGATCTCAAGTCCGATGCCATAGCGCCGTTCATGGAGGACATGCCGTCCGGTTTTGGCACGCTGAACGCGGTGAAGCATTCGGCGATCCTCTCGAAGACGCCGGCCTATTGGGAGCGGCCCGCCGTGCCGCTCGGCACCGACAAGGCGGAATGGCCGGCGCGATAGCAATTTCCTTCGCGACTTCCTATCTGCGGGATTGATCGCGCTGACGCGAGAGGTTCCCATGCTCACAAGGACGTTGCTGATTATCGCTCTCGGTGTTTCCTGCTTCGCCGCGCCGGCATTTGCAGGCGGCAGCGTGCGACCGCGCCACGCTCCGGCCGTGAAACATCATGTCGCAGCCGACCGTGATCCCTATGCCGATCCGGCAGGGCCGTACAAAGCCGACAGGCTTTCGGCCCGTCCGGACCAGCCGATCCTCGACATCCCCGGGCAAACCACCGTGCTGACGCGGCAAGTTCTCGACGACAAGAATGCGACGAGCCTGAAGGACGCCATGCGCTCGACCGCGGGCGTGACGGTTGGAAGATAAGCCCCAACTGCGTTGCCTTCGTCTCAGCGTGAGGCAGGCTACAAAACTCCCGCACATGGCCGGCCGCGATTGACCCCGGCATAGGAGCACTCGACGGCTTGTGGGCCGGCCAGTCGCATCAGGGCGCGATGCGCAACGCAATTCCCCTCGCTGCCGGGCGCCAAGGTGTTAGATTCGTCAAATTGAAACAGAAAAGTCTAGCCTGATATCGGGAGGGAGCACTTCATGAACGTCCGTAAGACCGTCACGTTTGTCGAAGAGATAAATAGCGAGTACGGCATCAACGTCAGTCCTCCGCTGCGACGTGTCGCGATCGCTGCGGTTTTCGAGAATCCACTCGCCGGCAAGGCGCCCAATACCGACCTCAAGCCTCTGATCGACACCTCGGTCGAACTCGGGGCTTCTCTCACCAAAGTGGCGCTGGCTATGCTTGGAACGAGTCCGGCACAGCTGCGAGCCTACACCAAGGCGGCGCTCGTGGGCATCGGCGGCGATCTGGAGCATGGCGCTGCGATGATCCATCCGAGACTCGGCATGGCGATGCGTCGCGCGATCAAACGCGGTCGCGTCATCATTCCAGGGCACGCCAAGGTGGGACCGCCGGGTACGACTGTCGATCTGATCTACGGGCCACTCGACGACGGCTGGGATCTCGATGCGTTTGATTCAACCCCGGTGCTTATCCATGATGCGCCGCGACCCAACGAGATTGTGCTTTGGATCGGCTACGCCACAGGCCCGCGGCTGAACGCCCGATGCAAGGGGCCGGATCAGCAAGAGGTCGATGAACTGGTCGCGTCTTTTGGTCAATCCTGAGACGAGCACCCTTGTTTTCTGGACGAGTTTTATGCGGATTTGGAGACGGCCATGAGCAAAGCAATGACGCTGGAGCGTGCCACTGAATTCGGATCAGCGTGGAATAGCCGTGATCCTGATCTTGTGACGAGTTTCTTTGCAGACGACGGTGTCTACCACGCCTCGGTTGGACCGGATCGCCTTGGGGAGACTTATGCCGGCAAGGAAGAAATTCGAAAGGGCGTGAAAGCATTTTTTGAACGGTTTCCAGACGGGAAATTCGAAAATCTCAAGGTGGTGGTCGCTGGCGACATTGGATCGTTCGAATGGGATTTTGTCGCGACTGATGCAAACGGAAAGCCGGTCACGACAGCCGGATGTGATCTTCTTCGCTTCCGAGGTGATGAAGTTGTTCTCAAGAATGCATTCCGCAAAGTCAGGGGCTGACTTGACCTGACTCGGGCGGGCGACATTCCTGGGCTGAGGTCTTTGCCGACCCCAACACTACTGCGCCTGCGAGGTGAGCCTTGAATCAAGCTCCGGACTACAGACGACCAATCCATCATTCGCCAATCTTCTGGATCGGCATAGCGTTGTGCCTGGCAGCAATCGCAATCTACCTTTGGTCCGATGACCTTTCGTGGCGACCGCCAGGCCCACGGTGAAGAATTGCGCCGGTGCTACTGCGCCTGGATGCCCACGGCGCGAGCGACGTCGGTCCAGCGTTTGACCTCGCTTGTGAAGAACGCCTCGAAGGCCGCTGGATCGGTCGCCATCGGCTCGACCGCCATCGCCGCGATGCGTTGCTTGGTATCCTCGATCGCCATGCCCTTCGCAATGGCGCGGTAGAGCGTGTCGATGGTCTCAGCCGGTGTGCCGCTTCGCACGAGAACGCCCTGCCAGGCCTGCACTTCGAGGTCGTTGCCGTATCCGAGCTCGCCGATAGCAGGCACATCGGGAAAGCTCGCGAGAGGCTTGCTCGACATCACCGCCAGCGCACGCAGCTTGCTCTCGGAGATGAAGGACCTGGTCGTCGGTGTCGGCGTGTCCCATGTCAGCTCGACGTCGCCCGAGAGCAGCGCCTGCACGGCCTGCGCGCCGCCGCGATAGGGCACATGCACGAGCTCGATGCCGGCCTTGCGCGCGAACAGCTCGGCACCAAGATGGGCCGAGGAGCCGACGCCGCCGGTGCCATAGGTCACCGTGCCGGGCTTTGCCTTCGCAGCGGCCACCACGTCGGCGAGGCTGTGATAGGGCGACATCTGCGACGCGAACACGAACAGCGGCACGCTGGCGACCTGCGACACCGCGGCAAAATCCCTGACCGTATCGTAATTGAGCTTCACCAGCGCCGGTGCTACGGCATGCGAGAAGATGCCGAACAGCAGCGTGTGGCCGTCGGCCGGGGCCTGCACGACGGCGTTCGCGGCGATGCTGCCGCTGCCGCCGGGACGGTTCTCGACGATGACGTTCTCACCGAGGATCGGGCCGATCGCCTGAGCGACGATGCGGG
>Ga0210387_10000554_pt1 | contig 26619 bp, 22 predicted proteins | sample IncBWC7OmetaG_FD_160108 | JGI IMG/M metagenome (GOLD analysis project Ga0210387, IMG submission 160108) | Forest soil microbial communities from Barre Woods Harvard Forest LTER site, Petersham, Massachusetts, United States - Inc-BW-C-7-O ...
CACGGCTGCTGCGTCGCCCGCGACGTCTGCGGCGGGATCTGCGGCGGCATCTGCGGCGTTGCCGGCCGTTGCGCCTCAGACAGCGCCGGTCCCTGCGCCCAAATTGGCCTCAGTCAATGCGCTTCTTCAGGCCAATGAGGCCAACACCACGGACGCGGCGGCTTTCCGCCGCCTGCTGTCATTGTGGGGAACCGCGCTGTCGGACGACCGGAATCCCTGCGGTCAGGCCGCCAAAGCGGGCCTCTCGTGTTTGGAGCAGCGCGGCTCCTGGACTCAGGTCAGAACGCTGAATCGGCCCGCCATCTTGACGCTGACCGATGAGCGGGGTCAGCGGCATCGCGTCGTACTGTCGAGTTTGGACGACAAGACCGCGACGTTGAACTTGGGAGAGCATAACGAGAAAGTATCAATCGACGATCTTTCGCGGGACTGGTTCGGGGAATTTACCGTCGTTTGGAAGCCCAAGACTTCCCGCACCCGGCCGCTTTCGTTGGGAATGCAGGGGGATGAGGTTCGCTGGCTTCGCCGCAGCCTGAATGCCTTGGCGGGCGGTGCTTCGGATCCGGAGCACGCCGACGTGTACGATCAAGAACTGGCGATCGCGGTGCAGAATTTCCAGCGCGAGCATCGTCTCAATGTCGATGGAATTGCCGGTGTGCAAACCCAAGTCGTGCTCGACACCGCGTTGGCCGATCCCAGTTCACCTTTGTTGCTGTCCAACGCTCTTCGCGGCGGCTAGGAATTTCCATGTCCTTCATTCTCGATGCATTGAAGAAATCTGAAATCGAACGGCAACGCCAATCCCAACCGGGATTGATGGATACGCCGGCGGCACAGCGGCGCGGCCGGCTGCCGCTGTGGGCGATATTGCTGGGTGCGCTTTTGGCCATCAACGTCGTCGTGCTCGCCGTGATGTTGCTGCGAAGCGGCGCGCCGGCGGCAACATCGACCCCCAAAAAACGCCCGGCCGAGGCGGTTGCCGAGGACAAGGCACCCGCGGTAGCGGATCACTTCAGTCCCTTGGGACAGACTCCGGTATACGCGCCCGAAATTCCCGTGACGCCCGCTGCCGAAGATTCGACGGGCACCAGCGCTGCATCTCAGGTCCCGCCTCTCGTCGCACCGCTTGCCGCGCCGCTCGGCACCCCTCATTCCATTGCTCAGCGTTCCGCTCCGCGGCCCGCACTGCGCCGGCCCGATCCGGTGCTGATCGATGAAGATGCCAAAGCCGACAACGAGGAAGTGCTGCCCTCGATCAACGAAATCAACCTGACGGGTGCGCAAGCCTTGCCCGAACTGCATCTGGATGTGCACGTCTACGCGACCAGGGCGGGCGATCGTTTCGTGTACATCAACATGCGCAAATATCATGAAGGCAGCTCCCTGCCGGAAGGACCTGTCGTCGAGCACATCCGGCGCGACGGCGTGGTGCTGAACTTTCAGGGCTTGCGCTTCATATTGCCGCGGCAATCATAATTTGCGATTTTCAGCCAAGCGCCGCAGCGCGTCGCCCGTCATCCGGTAGTTGACCCAAGCCGCATCCGCCTGCGCGCCCAAGCGTTCATAGAAATCGCGCGACGGCCGGTTCCAGTCGAGAACCTGCCATTGAAAGCGGCCGCAATCGCGCTCCAGCGCCACCGCCGCCAGATAACTCAGCAGTGATTTGCCGACGGCGCGGCCGCGATACGCCGGGCGCACAAATAGATCCTCCAGGTACAGCCCGGGTTTCCCGAGAAAAGTCGAGAAATTATGAAAGAACAGGGCGAAGCCGGCCGGCTCGCCGTCGAAGCGGGCGATGACCGCCTCGGCTCCGGGCCTCGGTCCGAACAGCGCTTTGTCTATCGACGCCTCGGTGGCGACGCTCTCGTGCCGCAGCTTCTCGTAGTCGGCGAGCTCATTGATCAGGGAAAGAATCAGCGGCACATCCGAGGATTTGGCCGGTGAGATGTCAAGACCGGAAGGTTGCGGCATGGAGGTTCAAGCCCTGTGGGCGCGTTAGGCCCGATCATGCGATGATAATCCCATGCGCAAGATTTTAACGCTGACCATGAGCGGTTTGGTGACCGTGTTGCCGTTGGCCTTGACCGTGTATGTGATTTGGTGGCTGGTGCATACGGTCGAGAATTGGCTGCGGCGTGCGTTGATCGCAGTGGGCATCGTCAGCCCCGAACATTATTGGCCGGGCTTGGGTTTGATCGCAGGTTTCCTGCTGCTGCTGTTCGTCGGCAGTGTGGTGAACGCCTACGCGGGCAGAATCCTGCTCAAGTACTGGGATGATTTCTTGGGCCGGATTCCGTTTGTGAAGACCCTGTACGGCGGATTTCGCGATGTCGTGAGCTTGCTGCCTTCCGGCAGCGGCGAGAAGCGCGACTTGCAGCGGGTGGTGCTGGCCCGGTTTGCCGACGTGCACGCCATCGGCTTCGTCACCCGCGAAGATGTGCCAACCGTATTGTTGGCGCACGGCGGCCAGGATTGGGTGACCGTTTATTTTCCGATGAGTTATGCCTTTGGCGGCTATACCATCTATCTGCCGCGGGACCGCGTTCAGCCGCTGGACATTTCGGTTGAAGATGCCATGCGCCTGGCGATCACCGCGGGATTGACGGCAGCCGGCAATCGCAGCCATCTTTAGCGGCCGGTTTGACGCGTGGTCAAACACAGTCTGAAGTTTCTGATTCTGGGGTTTGCTGTGTTGCACGCCGGCGCAGCATTGCCAAACACCGCGACTTCGGTGAATACCAAGTCGGAAGCCTACAAATTCCAGCTCTGGCGAAGCGATGCCGTGGCGGCGCTCGCGGCTCGGCCTGACGCGAATTCCCTGGCAACCGCGGCCGCGTTGGGTTTTACCAACAGCTACGCCGTGCCGTCGGCGGCGCCCGCGGCGCTGCAGCTCATCGACCGCGCCAGCGATTTGGCGCCGCAGAATGCGGCCATCGGCTGGCTGCATCTGCAGTTGTGCGCCGCCGCTCCCCTCTGCGATAGCCGCGAGGTCGCAATCGTCCTGCGCTGGATTGACCCGGATAACGGCGCGGCCTGGCTGTCTCAATTGTCGACCGCGCACAAGGACAAGGACACGATTGAAGTCGATCGCGTGCTGGCCGACATGGCGCGCGGTACGCGCTTCGATCTGTACTACAACCAACTCATGGTGCTGATGTTCGATGCGCTGAATGGCGTGCGCCGTGAGTTGCCCGGCGGCGTGGTTGCATCGGATACCGCGAAATTGACCGCGCTCGCCGGCGTGGCCAATGCCGAGATCATTCCGCCTCTCTCCCCGTTGATCGATTCCTGCCGGGAGTCGACGAATTTTAGCGAGCGGCGCGAGGATTGCTTGAAGCTGGCAAAAATCATGCAGAAGGGCGACACGGTGATCGTTCAGATGGCGGGTTTCGGCATCGAGAAGCGCTTGGTGCCGCCGGATAGCAAGGAGGCCAGGAGCCTCGCCGAGCGCAGGCGCCTGCTGGAATGGCGCTTGGGCGCGGCGGGAAAATTGGATTCTTCCGTTCTGCCCTGGACGCAAAATGCGCGGGCGCGAACACGGCTTGCGGAAATGCGCTTGAGGCCGCGCGAAGAAGATGTTTGCATAGCGCTGCTGCGGAAACACAAAATGGCGCTCGAGCCGGCGGAGAATCAGCGATGATCGATTTGTACTACTGGCCGACCCCGAACGGCCACAAGATCACCATGTTTTTGGAAGAGATGGCCATGCCGTACACCATCGTGCCGGTGAACATCGGCAAGGGCGAGCAGTTCAAGCCGGAATTCCTCGCCATCTCGCCTAACAATCGCATGCCGGCGATCATCGATCACTCGCCGCTGGAGCGTGGAGCGCCGATCTGCGTATTCGAATCCGGCGCAATTTTGTTGTACCTGGCGGAGAAGAGCGAGAAATTCATTCCGAACGAGTCCCGCGGCCGGGTCGAGGTGCTGCAGTGGCTGTTCTGGCAGGTGGGCGGACTTGGGCCGATGCTGGGACAAAATCATCATTTCACCAGGTATGCGCCCGAGCAGATTCCCTACGCCATCGAGCGCTACGTCAAGGAGACCAATCGCCTGTATGGCGTGTTGAACAAGCGGCTTGCCGACCGGGAATTTGTCGCAGGCCCCTATTCCATCGCCGACATGGCGTGTTATCCGTGGATCGTGCCCTACGAAGCGCAGGGGCAAAAGCTCGAGGACTTTCCGCATCTCAAACGCTGGTTCGAGGCCATCAAGGCGCGCCCCGCGACGTTGCGCGCTTACGAAAAAGGCGCGGCGATCAGCAGCAACACCACCATCACCGATGAGGCCAAAAAAATTCTCTTCGGTCAAACGGCGCAGACGAACACGCGGACTTAAGGCGATTTCACGTCGTGCGCCTTGAACCACGCCAGGACATATGCCGCCTTGTCGATGAGCAGGCTCGGGCGCGCGGAAATGTCATGCGATGCGTTCGGAACACGCACGAGCGCGGTATCGACCTTGCGAAGTTTCAGTGCCTGATAGAACTGTTCGGCCTCGCTTGACGGCGTGCGGTAGTCCACCTCGCCCGTCATCAACATGGTCGGCGTCTTTACGTTGCCGACGTAGGCCAGCGGCGATCGTTTCCAATAAGCCTGCATGTCGTCCCAGGGAAATTCGCCGAACCAGTAGCGGTAGAAATAGTTGGTCATATCGCCGGTCAGCACGAAACTGGTCCAATTGATCACCGGCTTGACGACCACGGCGGCTCGAAAGCGATCCGTGTGACCGACGATCCACGCGGTGAGCACACCGCCGCCGCTGCCGCCGGTGACGAACAGGCGCGATGTGTCGACGTAGCCGCGCCCGACCACCGCATCGACGCCCGACATCAAGTCGTCGTAGTCCTTGTTGGGATAATCATGATGAATGAGATTGGCGAATTCCTCGCCGTAGCCCGTGCTGCCGCGCGGATTCATGTACAGCACGACGTAACCCGCCGAGGCGTATAGCTGTATTTCCGCGGCAAAGCTCGGTGCGTACATGGCGAATGGGCCGCCATGAATTTCCAGTACGAAGGGATATTTCTTCGCGGGATCGAAGCCGGGCGGCTTGACGATCCAGCCCTGCATGCGCCGGTGATCGGCGGAGGAGTCGAAGGTGATTTCCTCGAGCGCACCGATGGTGCGCTGTCCAAGCAGATTGTCGCTCAAGGGCTTGAGCGTCGTGATATCGCGCATCGATGTGCCGGTGGCCAGCACCGCGGGAGCCGTCGCGCTGGCCTTGGTAAAGCTGAATCGGCCGTTCGCAGAGATCGAAAACGAACCTCCCGAGTAGGGGCGCGAAACATCGTTGCCTCCCACCCCATCCGCCAGAATGCGCATCTTGCCCAGAAGATCGATGGCGGCAATCTTGGTCGAGCCGTGGTCGTCGTATTGGAAAACCAATTGTTTGCTGTCGCCCAGCCATTTCGGCGACGCCGCATCGCGGTCGAGCGACGCGGTGAGCGAGTGCGAATGACTGCCGTCGCTGTCCATGACATAGAGCTGCGTCGCCTGATAGCCTAATTGCTTGTCATCGAAGCCCAGGTAGGCGATGTGCTTGCCGTCCGGCGAGGGCACGGGATGGCGGTCCGGGCCGCGCCGATCGGTCAGCGCGTGGATGGAGCCGTCCGCGAGGTCGACGCGGTAGATCTCGCTGTCCAGCGGGTCGTAGTCGGCATCGGCGCGGCGATTTGCGCCGACCAGTACGCCGCTGCCATCGGCCGTGAAGGCCGGCGGACTTTGATGGTCGAAGTCGCCTCGCGTCAATTGGCGCGCCGCGCCGCCGTCCGCGGACACGACAAAGACCTGGCTGAACGAGTTCGGCAAATAGCCCTCGCCGTCTGCGCGGAACACCATCCTGTCGATCAGCTTGGGCGGATCTGCCCACTTGGCGTTTTTGGGCGCCTCCGGCAACTCCACCTTCAGCGGCTTGCGCTCCTGCGCCACGGCCATGGTGAAGGCGAGCCATTTGCCGTCCGGCGACCAGGCCAGGCCGCCGGGCGCATCGGTAAAGTTGCTGATCGGAGCGGTGATGCCGCTGGCCGTCCAATACATGAAGAGCTGCGCGGAACCATCCGCGGCGCGTCCGATGTAGGCGATGCGCGTGCCGTCCGGCGACCAGCGCGGTGAGCCGCTGGTCGGTGCACCGGATAAGGGGCGCTCATTCTTGCCGTCGACCCCGACCAGCCAGACATTGCCGCGGGCTCGATCGGTCTTGATGTCGTAACCCATGCGCACATACGCGATGCTGTGCCCGTCAGGCGAGACTTGCGGATCGGCCGCCCACTGAAGATCGAAGACGTCGAGCGGCTTGAATGCCGGTTTCTGCGACTGCGCCTGAGCCTGTGTGCTCATGCTGAGAATCAGAATCGTCGCGGCGCATAATCGCCTCACTGATAATTGCCGAACTGCAAGTCGCTTAAGCATTGATGATCTCTTTGCCGGCCGCCCAGCAGTAACGTTGATGTTCATTGACGATTCCCACGGCCTGCATGAAGGCGTAGCAAATGGTTGATCCCACGAATTTAAAGCCCTTTTGTCTAAGGTCCTTGCTCATCGCATCGCTGTGTGCGGTCGATTGCGCAACGCCGCCGAGATACAACGGCCGGCGGCGCAGCACCCTGCCGCCCGTGAACTGCCATAGGTAGTCGCTGAAAGATCCGGTAGAGGCGCGGATCTTGAGGTAGGCATCGGCATTTGCGATGAAGGCTTCCACTTTCAGGCGATTCCTGATGATGCCGGGATCTTGCAGCAGTCGCCGGCGTTTCGCGGCGTTGTAGCGGACCATTTTCTCAGCGTCAAAATGATCGAACGCCTGCCGGTATGTCTCGCGCTTGCGCAGCACCGTGATCCAGCTCAAGCCCGCCTGCGCCCCTTCCAAGCACAGCATCTCGAACAAGGGTTGATCCGCGCGTACCGGAACGCCCCACTCGGTGTCGTGATAGGCAACGTACACGGGGTCCTCCGGACACCATGCGCAGCGCAGCTTGCCGTCGGCATGGCGCTGGGCCTTCAGTTTTCGACGATCCACAGCCGCTGGCGATCAATGCGATTTGGCAGCAATGACCTCGATTTCGACCAGCGCGCCGGGAGCTGCGAGGGCGGCGACTTGCACGGCGCTGCGCGACGGCTTGTTGGGCTGTTCGGCGGTGCCGAAGAATTGCTTGTATCCCACCATCATTCCGGCGAAATCCATTTTATTGTCCTTGGCTGGATCGCCGACCAAGAATATGGTCATTTTCACCACATCGCCCATGGTGAGTCCGAGTCTGCCGAGCGTGCCTTTGATGGCGTTGAGCGCGCCGACGGTTTGAGTCTCCGTGTCGCCAAAGGCGGCCACACTGCCCTTCGGCGCGTCCTTGTTGATCACCGGCGCCAAAGCCCCGCTCAAGAAATACGTGTCGACGCCGGCTTTGACCGTGACCGCCGAGGAAATCGGGAAATCGTTGCCATCCGGCAGCGGCAACCGCTCGACCTTCTTTTGATCGGCGGCGAAGGCAGGCGCTGCCGAAACCAATACGAGAACACCCGCGGCGAGAATGAGCTTGCGCCCCTGGATCATGCTAAACATCGCATCCCCTAATGATTTAAACGTGCGGTCGCACGGCGTGACGGACGTGCCTTATAAACCAATTCAATGCAATCGACTCCGCGCGTGCGGCGCGCAGTGCTGCGGATTTCGTGCATGAGCTTGAGCAGCACGCGGGTGCTCAAGTCCGCGGTCAAGCTCCATCGCGGGTCGACCCCGAGATGCAGCACCGCGAATCGTTCATGTGCCGATCGAACGAAGACCGCGACCCCCACGGGTCTGCCCTCATCGGAAACCGCGAACAGAGTTTGCACGCCGGCAATGTCGCCGACGCGCACGCGCAAGCCGCCGTCCTGTTCATAGATCTCGGGCACGCCGTAGGTGTCGATCGACTGTTGAATGCCCACCCGTACGCGATGCTGGTTGACGTTGAAGAACAGCAGCTGTTCGAGGGCCGGTCGCTGATCTGCAGCTAGCTTCGACGTAATGCCGATTGACGCGCCCAATGAACCCCCGAGCATCTTCGCCTTAAATGAGCGACCAGTCACAGAACGGTGTTGACGCAGTGCAACAGAGGTTGTCTGGACCTCAAGACCCCGTATCGTATAGCGTCGCCCGCGGAATGACACTAGCCCAAGCGGCCCACAATATTGCTGCAGTGCAGTATCGTCAGTCAGTCCAAATTGGGTTCTTCATGCGAGGAAACAATCGGTGCTAGCTTCCGACGAAGATGGCGGCACGCTGGAAGCGCTGAAATTCAGCCTCGCAAGCGACATTGTCGAGCTGCTCGTCCTCACCACCGACGAAGTTTTCCTGCAGACCCTGCGCGAAGCGGTCGGCGGTGCACGGCGCCTATGGCATGTCCTGTCCGCCGACAAAGTCAGCGATCTGTTGGTGGCCGGCGAGGTCGGCATCGTGGTTCTGGATGCGCAGGCACTGCATGAGACGGCAGGCGTATTCGTCGAGCAGATCAAGCGCCAATTTCCCGATCTTGTGATCGTCGCAGCCGGTCACCGCGACGACGAAAATTCGCTGGCGGGATTGATCAGCGCGGGATCGGTTTATCGCTTCATCCATAAACCGATGTCCCCGGCGCGGGCAAAATTGTTTGCGGAAGCCGCCATCAAAAGGTACGAGGACCAGCGGCGCCGGGCCGCGCAAGCCCCGAAGCCCAGTGGAGCATCGCCCTCGAGCCGCAACTGGCTCGGCGGCGCCATAGGGGCACTGGCGCTGGCCGCCGCCGTTGCGTGGATGGTGCATCGAAGCGGCGATGAAGAAGCCGCTGCGCCGCCGGCGGCTGAGGCAGCCAAGCCGGCTTCCGCGGAAGCTTCCGCGATGGCGCGCGCCGCAGCCGCGCTGGCGGCCAACAGGCTCACCGAGCCACCCGGCGACAATGCATTGGAACTTTATTCGGGATTGCAGGCGCGCAATCCCGCCGACTCGAGCGCCCGAGCCGGGCTCTCTGAAGTCCGCGAGCGGCTGCTGGCGCGTGCGGAAAATGCACTGCTCGAGGAGCGATTGGATGAAGCGGCGGCAGCGATCGAAACGGCGCGCAAATCCGGGGTCGAAGGCGGCCGCATTGCTTTCTTGACGGCGCAGCTCGCCAAGTCGCGCGATCAAATCAAAACCGCGCAGGCGCAAGTTCAGAAGGCCCGCGCACGCACCGAGCCCAAGGCCGAAGAGGATCGCGTAACGACCTTGCTCAACCTCGCGGGCCAGCGCATCGCCAGTGGGTCTTTGCTCGAGCCGGATCGCGACAGCGCGCGCTTCTACGTACAGGAGGCACTGCGCGCCGATCCGCAAAGCACCGCGGCGCTGGACGCGAAGCGTACGCTGGCCGCGCGACTGCTCGAGGATGTGCGCAGCGCCATCGACCGCCGGGAATTTGCGCACGCCGCGGCGTTAATCGAGGGCGCCAATGGCATCGCCGTCACCGCGAACATCGAGTCGGTGCAAGGCTTGCTCGCCGCCGCGCGCAAACAAGTGGAGGTCGACGCCTGGGGACAGCTTCTGAAAAATGCCAATGAGCGGTTGCTGCAAGACCGGCTGATCGAACCGGCGAACGACAATGCAAAATATTACTACCTGACGCTCAAGGGACTTGATCCAGGGAACGCCGCTCTCAGCTCGGTGATGCAGGATCTTGGAACGCGTTTGGCAAGCAAAGCGCGGCGCGCGTTGATTCTCGGGCAGGTCGACGCGGCGAAGAGCTGGCTGGACGAAGCGGGTGCGATCGGCTTCACCTCCGCGGAGGTCAGCTCGGCGCAGCACGATCTCGATGCGGCTCTGGCCAAACGGAACTTCATGACGAATTTGGTCCCCGCCAACCAACTCTCGCTGTTGAAATCGGTACAGCCCGCCTATCCCTTCTCGGCTCAAGCCAAGAAGCTGGAAGGCTGGGTCGACGTAGAGTTCACGGTGTCGGAAGCTGGAAGAGTGAAGGACGTTGCGGTACGCGCGGCCAGCACTCCGGGCGTCTTCGAAGATGCCGCGGTCAAGGCCGTATCTCAATGGCGCTATCAGCCGGTTTTGCGCGATGCCAAGCCTGCGCCGGTGCGCACTCAAATCCGAGTTCGCTTCACCCTCTCTTAGGCCGACGAACTACGGGCGCGCCGCGCGCGGCGCGCACCAAATCAAATCGCGTCGTTTGGAAGCGGCTAGCGATTCAGAGATCCGAGCGGATTGTCTCTCTCGCGTCGCTTGCGTTCCGCAACTTCTTCGCGATCCACGCAGACATTGATGGGCGCCTTGATGCCGATACGAACCTGAGCGCCATTGACTGCCATGACGGTCACTTCCACATCATCACCGATTCGCAACGATTCACCCGCTCGCCGAGTCAGAATAAGCATGGCGCATTTATACACGCGGACAAATTTTTTCCTGTGAGGAATACTTTTAATCCGCTGTAGGACTGCACCGACGGACCCGCAGCCCGGTCGAATCGCGGCTAGCGTTCGGCGACGACCCGTTCAACCATGTTTCCCGGCACACCCCAATTGCTGACCGTGGCCTCATAAAAAGCCAGCTCAACCAACAAATCTTCCAGTCGCTGTGCTTTGCCCATGGCAAAACCCTGGCCGTAATCCACGCCGAGATCCGCCATGCGCACGCGCAACACATCGGTCTCGACGTATTCCGCAATCGTTTCCATGCACATCACTTTGGCAAGCTGTGCGATGGCCTTGATCATGGATTCGGAACGCGCATTGGTAACGGCATCGCGCACGAAGCTGCCGTCGATCTTGATGTAATTGACCGACAAATCCTTCAAGTAAGCCAGCGAACTGACTCCCGTGCCGAAATCATCGAGCGCGAACTGGCAGCCCAGCTCTTGCAGCGTGCGCATGAAAACCTGGGCCTTGCCGAGATTGCCGATGGTCGCGGTTTCAGTCAATTCGAAACACAGCACGCCGGGCGGCACGCCGCTCGACTTCAGCTGATCGATCACGAACCCGAGGAACGAGTCGTCCTGCAGCGACTGGCCGGAAAGATTGATGGCGAACCGCGCGAATTCCTCGCCCACCGAGGCGCTGTGTGCACCGAGCAGTTCGCAGGCGCGGCGCACCACCCAACGATCGATCGTCGGCATGAGCTGGTAGCGTTCCGCCGAGGAAAGAAACTTGCCGGGAGGAATCATTTCGCCGCGTTCGCCGAGCATGCGAATCAGCAGTTCGAACCGCGGCCGGCCGTAGTTGCCGCGCAGCGGCAGGATGGGCTGCGCATCGAGCCTGAATCCATCGCTGTCGAGCGCCTCCCGCAGCTTGCCGATCACCAGGATGTCGGTGTGCCGCCGGATGATGCTTTGGTCCGAATCTTGAAACATTTCCACGCGATTGCGGCCGCGGTCCTTCGCTGCCTTGCAGGCGATTTCCGCCGTGGCCAATGCGTGCGCGAGCGGATTGTCGGAACGGCCGATCGGCGCCACCCCCAAACAAACCGACACCTCGAATGAACCTTGGCCGGCGCGGGGCACAATCTCCGCCGCGGCGGCGCGAATCTGCTCGGCGATGACGGCGGCCGACTCCATGCTGGCGTTCGGAATGAGCGCCGCGAGCCGATCTCCGGAAATACGCGCAGACAGCGCTTGCGCCGGCAGCGTCTTGGCCATGCGGTCCGCGACGCTGACAATGACGTCATCGCCGACATGCATGCCGAAGGTTTCGTTGATGACATGCAGCCGGTCGATATCGAGATACAGGATGATATGCGAATCCGCGGTTCCCGCCGCTGCCAGCAAGCCGCCGGCATGCCGCTCGAAAGCCTGGCGGGTCATGAGGCCGGTGCTGGTGTCGTATTGCGCCTGGATGATGCTCGTCGATCGCTTCGCCAGCATTTCCGCGACACGAGTTTGCGGCGCGTCGAAATCCGGCGCGCTCGGCGGATTGAACAGCGCCAGCACGCCCATGACGCGGCCGGAAGTGTGGCGTATCGGGCAGGCCAATATCTTGTACGGCGCGGCCACGTCGGTCGCGACCTTGGAGATATGATTGATGACGATGGTGCGCTGTTGCATCTGCATCCACGCCGTCAAATGGTGTTGCGCCCGCTGCAGCGCGTCAGCGGACATCGGCGTGCCGCTGCGGGTCATGGACACGGAGACGTTTTTATCCGGCACCCACAGTGCTGCCAGCGCGCAGCCCATGCGATCGAGCCCGGTCTTCAATATTTGAGAAAATTCATCCGCGTCGGTCCCCGCGGCCTGATTGGAAGAAATCTCCATCATCAGTTCGAGATCGCGCTCTTTGACGTTCAGGTCCCGTTCACTGGAACCCAATTTTGCGCGCAGTGCCAATTCGCGGCGCAGGCACTCCAGAGCCGGCTGAACCAGCTGGCGCACGGTCGGCAGCGGACGCGGCTCGATTTTCGTTCCCGCGAGCCGAACCACCAGGCTGACGATACCCAACAATTCGATGTGCTCGCCGCGTATGGCGAAGGAGTAGACGACTCGATCCGCATCGAGGGTTCTGGCGATGCCCGGAAATTCCCCGCGGTCCGACAGAGCGTTCGCGATTGTATCGTTGATGACGTCAGGTTCGTCGCTCAAATCCAAATCGTCCGAGGACCAGACGAGGTTGGAATATCCGTCGTGCACCACCACGCCGCGCAAGCTCGGCATGAGCATCCGCAACAAGCGCCCATAGGGCTCGAAGGACGCGTCCGTGACGGGATTTTCGACAGCGTTCGACCTGATATCCAGCACGGAGCCTGCTCGGGGTTTGCTTGAATTTGAAGTCACGGATCAATGTGCTGCAAACCCCCTGCCGCAGCTTTGACGAGCGTCGCAGTTCAACGTAAGAATTCGCGGGATCGCGTGTTGGTTAGCGGCAAAAATGCCTGAAAATTGACAATATGTAACGCTTCTTGTGATGCATATCGCGGTTCGCCTCGGGGCTTGAGGTCAGCCCCTGCCCGAGGGCCTCAATACCTTGAGCAGGAAGCGGCCGCCGGGAATGCGCACCAAACGGAATACCCTGCGCCAAAAGCGCCGCGTATCCGCGTCGATACTGACCAGGGGCAGGCTCTCATACAGAAGCCCCAGCGGCTCATGAACTATCGCGGTCCCGGCTTCCACGGTGGCGACTCGATCACCCGACATGAAAGTGAGCAACGCTCGATCTGCATGCCACTCGATACCGAGGTCGACAATGGGCGTCTTTCCGAATGCCCGCGCCGCGCCGTGTTCCGCGTCCCGCAAGAACACCTGCATGTCGTGCGGCGCCGCGCGGGTCAGTCGCCATGCGCCGTTCCTTAGATCCTGCGGCATAAACGCACCGGAAAAATTGCGTCGCATCTTTGGGCTCATTGCTGCATCCTAACCGCGATTTGACTGTTGGCGCGCAAGGATCTGGCATTGGACGAGCCGATAAAATTACTTCCCGGACAGGCCTTCAGCAAGAGCGGCAGGCCGCGGCTCGACTACTTGGCCGTGGCCACGTTGGCGTTTCCCTTCATGGTCAACAGTGCCGTGCAAGCGGCGCTGAACGCCACCGACACCTGGTTCATCGGCCGCGTATCGCCCGCCGCGACGGCGGCGATCGGCGCGGTGTACTGGCCGGTATTGGTGTTTGTGCTGCTTTTTGGCGGGGTCGGCCTGTCGGTGCAGACTTTGGTGGCACAGGCCTACGGTGGGCATCGCTACGTGCGGGCATCGCAGGCCACCTGGACAGCACTCTGGGCGTCGCTGTTCACAGTCCCCCTGTTTGCGCTGCTGGCCCTGACGGGCGCGCAAATTTTCGGACCGTTCGGACTGCCGGGCGAAATCATGCACCTGGCGCTGACCTATTGGTATCCGCGCATGCTGGGTGCGCCTCTCGGCGTGGCCCTGTGGGCGGTGTTGGGTTTCTTCAACGGCATCGGCCGCCCGACGGTCACGCTGCGAATCGCCGTCGGCGTGGCGGTGAGCAACGCCCTGTTCAATCAGCTGTTCATGTTCAATCTCGGCATGGGAGTCGCCGGCTCGGCGTGGGCAACCAATGCCGCGCAACTGGCCGGCGTTGCGGCGGCGCTCATCTGGTTCCTGGGGCCCGCGACACGCAGGCAGTATCGATCGCACCTCACCATGCGGTTTCACGGCCGGAATCTGTGGCACCAGCTTCAATTGGGATTTCCGATGGGATTGCTCATCGCAGCGGATATTCTCGGTTTCGCGCTGTTCCAATTGATGCAGGTGCGATTGGGTACCGTCGATGGCGCGTCGACCCAAATCGTCATGATGCTGACGTCTTTCTGTTACATGCCGGCTGTAGGCATTGCCATGGCCGGCACCACACTGGTCGGACAAGCCATCGGGGCACGGCACCGGGATTGGGCCTTCAAGGTCGGCAACGGAATCGTCTTGATTGCGGTGCTGTACATGGGCGCGATCGGCGTGTTGCTGGCCGCTTTGGGGCCGTGGGTGTTGCCGTTCTTCACCAACCCCGCCGACAGCCAAGCCGCGGCCGTGGTGCGGCGCGGCTGCGGCCTGTTATGGATTGCCGCCGGATATCAATTGTTCGATGGGCTCAATATCAGCAGCAGCGCCATATTGCGCGGCGCGGGCGACGTGCGGCTCCCGGCGCTGATGGTTCTCGGCCTATCGTGGCTGATCTTCGTACCGCTCGCGCACAGCCTGTCGTTCGCGAAAGGTGAGGGCTGGGTTGATTGGCTGCCGCAATATGGGTTGGGTGCGGTCGGGGGCTGGTTTGCGGCTTTGATCTACATATTTTTCTTGGGATGGGTGCTATTTTTTCGCTGGCGCTCGCGCGCGTGGCAGCGCATCTCGCTGCCTCTCAATTGACGAACGGGATCATGCTCGCTTTTCATCGTATCGCTCTTCATCGCATTGCTGTCGTCTGCATTTGCTGTACCGCGCTGCACTTGAGCTCGACCGCCGCGGTGCCTGCCGGCATCACGCAAGCGATTGCGGCTCAACGCCTGCCTGGAAGCGCGGTCAGCTTCGTCATCCTCGAGGCCGACTCGGGTCATGTCGTGATGAGTCAGAATGCCGACACGCCGCGAAGCCCCGCATCCACGATCAAGACCGTGACCACTTTTGCGGCGCTGGACATGCTGGGACCCGCCTTCGTCTGGCAAACCCGCGCGTGGACTCACGAAGGCGATTTGTTTCTGCAAGGCGGCGGCGATCCATACATGACGATGGAGCGGTGGTGGAGCTTTGTACAAGGCGTGCGCGCTCAAGGCCTGAAGTCGATTCGCGGCGACATCGTCATCGACGATACCGCGTTCTCCATGGGCAGCGAGGACCCAGGCGCCTTCGACGGGCGCCCGAATCGCTCCTACAACGTCCTGCCCGACGCGTTAATGGTGAATTTCCAATCGATCGACTTCAAGCTGGTTGCCGATGCCGACAGCCGGCAAGTACAGGTCATCGCGAGCCCAACCCCCGTCAATCTCGATGTCGAGAATCACATCCGCTTCGCGCCGGGCCGCTGCAGCGGTTCCGCGGGCAGAGTGGATTTTCAGGTGGCCTCCGCCCAATGGGACCGGGTGGTGTTTTCCGGCGCGCTGTCGCCGCACTGCGCGGCGCGCGACTTTGCTCGTGTGCTGCTAAAGCCCGCCACCTATGCCTTCGGCACCTTCGTCGAGTTGTGGCGCGAATCCGGCGGCGAATTCACCGGTAAGTTGCGCATCGCACCCACGCCTGCGGATGCCAAGCCGCTTTTCAGCTTCGATTCCTTGAGTTTGGGCGAGATCGTGCGCCTCACCAACAAGCACAGCAGCAATCTGATGGCGCGGCATTTGCTTCTGACGTTGGGAAAGGAACGTTACGGCGAGCCGGCGACGGTGGAGAAAGGCGCCGCCGCCATCGCCGACTGGGGACACGAGCGAGGATTCGACCTGGCCGGCGTGGACATCGACAACGGCTCCGGCCTGTCTCGCAGCACGCATATCTCCGTTCTGCAGATGGCGAGTATTCTCAACGCCGCGTATCACAGCCGGTTCGCACCGGAATACATGGCATCCTTTCCGTTGGCCGGCATGGACGGCACCCTGCGAGCGCGAATGAAAAGCAGCCCGGCAGGCTCGGTGCGCCTGAAGACCGGACACCTCGACAGCGTCAGCGGCGTCGCCGGGTACGTGACCAATTCGGCCGGCAAAACCTATATCCTGGTTTCGTTGGTCAATCACGTCCGCGCGGACTTCGGGGCGGCGGAGCCCGTGCATGCGGCTCTCGTCGCATGGATACTGGGCAATCTCTAGCGTCGCGCGCGCTCCATTTCCCAGAGTATTGCAGTGACGTTCTTGCGCACCCAAATGCCGAAGCCGACATAGCTAAAGGATTTGTCCAATCGCCGCCGGTACCATGCACCGCTGCGCAGATGCACCGCGCCATCCGTGCGGCTGCGATCGCAATTCTCCCGCCAATCCTCCGTGGTCAATGCCGACACATACAGGGCAGCGCGTGTCAGTTTGCCCATGTTCACAATCGCGCGTGCGGCTTCGGAGTCCGACAAGTATTGTAGAACGTCGTAGCACACCACCAGATCGAAGGGCATACGCGGCGCGAAGTCGGTGATGGAGCCCTGTATCCAACCGAAACGGCCGCAAAGGTACCGACTCGCTTCCAGACCCACGTAGCGCGCGCGGGGCAGAAGATCTTGGAAAGGCTTGCGCATGAGACCAATGCCGCAACCTGCGTCCAGAATGCTTCGAATGGGAATCTGGCACTGTCGCAAGACGCCGGCAATCAGCGCCGCGCGACTGCGCATTTCCGCTGCCGTGACTACCCGGGTCGAGGCGTTCAAATAGAACTTGCGGAAATAGGCGACGTTGAAATTGTTCGAAAGGCCGGCGGCGTGTACCGTAACAGGCTTTTTGAGCTTGCGCTTTTTCCGCTTCCGACGTACCGAGGTTTCACCCATGCTTGAGAAGATTCCGCGCAACGAGGTCTTGCGCGCCATGATAGTGGTCTCGATGATTCTCTGCTCGCCGGCCGCTCTGTTTGCTGATTCGCCGTCCTCGAGCGGCGGGATTCCGACCATCGAAGCGAAAACCTCGGGGCTGCGCCACATGCCCGGCTTTCTGCCGCTGCATTGGGACGCCAAGGCCGGCAGGCTGTACTTGGAAATTCCTCAGCTCAATACCGACATGCTGTATTTCGATTCGCTCCCCTATGGGACCGGGTCCAACGATTTGGGACTCGACCGCGGCCAGGTGTCGCGCGCGAAACTGGTTCGCTTCGAGCGCTTTGGTCCGAGAATCCTGTTGGTGCAGCCCAATGAATTCTTTCGCAGCTCCGCACGCGATCCCGCCGAGCGGCTGGCGGTGCGGCAATCCTTTCCGGAATCCGTTCTCGGCAGCTTCGCGGTGGTGGCGGAAAATCCGGGCGGCGCGGTGAATGCAGGCGCCGTCCTGGTGGATGCCACGGATTTTTTTACGCGCGATGTGCATGGTGTATCCGATGCACTGGTCAAACAGGGACCCTACAAGCTCGATGCCGCGCGCTCTGCCATCGCGATCGATGCGACAAAAGTGTTTCCGAAGAACACCGAAGTCGAAGCCGTTCTGACTTTCGCCTCGGATGCGCCCATCCGCGGATCATTTGTCGGCGATGTCGCGCCGGACGCGCATGCGCTTACCCTGCGCGAGCACCAGTCGTTCCTCGAACTGCCGGGCCCCGGCTACACGCCCCGCCGCTATGACCCGCGCGCCGGGTACTTTCAGTTCGAATATCGCGACTACGCGGCCGCGCTCGGCGCGCCATTGGATCAAAGGTTCATCGTGCGGCATCGTTTGATCAAGCAGGACCCGAGCTGCACGCAGGCGTGCGCGGCGGTCAAGCCCATTCAATATTACGTCGACAGCGGTGCGCCGGAACCGATCCGCTCGAGCCTGGTGGAAGGCGCGCGCTGGTGGGACCAGGCATTTCAGGCGGCCGGCTGGGCTGCCGGCACGTTTCGGGTCGACGTTCTTCCCGAGGGCGCCGACCCCATGGACGCGCGGTACAACATTATTCAATGGGTGCATCGCTTCACGCGAGGCTGGTCCTACGGCCATCCGGTGGCGGATCCGCGCACGGGTGAGATCATCAAGGGCAATGTGACCTTGGGCTCATTGCGCGGCAGGCAGGACTATCTCATCGCTGAAGGCTTGCTCTCGCCCTACGTGACGGGCAAAAAGATCACGCCGGAAAATGATCCCATGCTGGCCATGGCGCTGGCGCGCACCCGACAGTTGGCCGCGCATGAAACGGGACATACGTTGGGGCTGGCGCATAATTTCGCGGCCAGCGCATTTCCGCATGGACCCGCGGAATCCGTCTCGGTGATGGACTATCCCCACCCTTGGGTAACGCTCGACAAGGAGGGCGTGCCGGATCTGTCTTCGGCCTATGCCGTCAATATCGGCCTGTGGGATAAGGCTGCGATCGACTACGGCTATCGGCAATTCGCCGACAGCGCCCAGGAGGCCATCGGACTCGAGGCCATTTTGAGCGGCGCCGCCAAATCGGGGCTTCTCTATATCACCGACGAGGATGCACGGCCTGCCGGCGGCGCGCATCCCCATGCGCACCTGTGGGACAACGGCCCGGATGCCGCCGATGAACTGACACGCATCTTAAAAATTCGCGCATCGGCGCTGGCTCGGTTTGGCGAGAACGCGATCCCGATGGGCGCCCCCTTGGCGCAACTGCAAGACACGCTCGCACCGCTCTACTTGATGCATCGCTACCAATGCGAAGCCGCCATCAAGGTCATCGGCGGCCTCGACTATCGATACCAGGTGCGCGGCGACGGTCAGAGCAATGCGGCCATCGTTTCCCCTGAGGAACAGCGCAAAGCCCTGCGAGCCGTGATCAAGACTTTGTCCGCGCAGATGCTCACTCTTCCCGAATCGCTGCTGAAATTATTGCCGCCGAGGCCGCCGGGCTTCGAGCGGACGCGCGAATCGCTGCCCTCTCAGACAGGGCTGACCTTCGATCCCATCGCAGCCGCGGAATCCGCCGCAGACTTGACCTTGAGAACACTATTCGACCCGGAGCGGGCCGCGCGTCTGGTCGAGTACAACGCCCGCGTCCATACCCTGTCGCTGGATGAAGTGATCGACGCAACACTGCAGGCGAGCAAGCCGCCTCCTTCATCATCCACTGCTCGTGAGGGCATGAGCGGCGAGGTTCAATCCGCCGTTTACGCGCGGGCCGTCGAGGCTCTGTTGAATTTGGCCGCTGACCCTTCAGGGTCCGTCGCCGTGCGCGCCATTGTGTACCGGAAACTGAATGAGATTAAACGGCGAAACGATCCGAACTCGCCGCTCGATGCCTATCTCACGCATCGGATTCAGCAGTTTCAAACCGATCCGGCGAAATTCGTCGTCGCGAAACCGATCGAGGCGCCGCCGGGCATGCCCATCGGCGACGATGAAGACTTTTGATCCGCCTGCCATCGCGGATATCCATGACATGACCCGGGCCGGCGCCGCTCCTACGGGTTGGTCGACAGCACGAAGGCGTTCACCGTGTTGCCGGCGGGGACGATCAGCAGTCCATCGCCCGCGGAGAGGCCGGTCGCACCCTGCGTCGCACTGCCGCCGGTTGCGGGGCCCGCGATCGCGGCGCCGAGATTCTTCGTCCAGAGCTGCGCGCCGGTGGTGGCGTCGAGGGCATACAGGTTGCCGCTCGAGGAGCCGATGAACACGTAGTTGTTGACCACGATCGGCGAGTTTAACAAGGCTCCGTCCCCGGCGAAGCTCCACAGAATCTGATTGTTGCTCAGCGCAGTGCCCTGCAGCGTGGAGTTGCTAAGGGTGAAGACCGTTGATGCCGAAATTGCCGGCGGTGCGCTTGCTGAAAACGCACCCAGTACCTGTCCGGACTCCGTCGCATACACGTTTCCGGCGTAAAAGCCGGGACTCAGTGGAGCGTACATCCTGCCGCTGCCCACCACCGGAGTATTGCCTCCGCCGCCTTCGCAACCGGTGTTGTTGGACCAGATCACCGTACCCGTTGCGGGCTGCAGGTCGTACGCATAGCACACCGGGGCGGCATAAACTCCATCCACCGTGACCGCCGGCGCGCCGTTCGTGCCCGAAACGTATTGTTGCCACGCCTGCGCGCCATTGGTTTCGTTGAATGCCGTCAAGACGCCGTCGTCGAGCGTGTATACGAGACCAGCAGCGGCCACCGGCGGCGCTTGCGTTGCGAATTGGCCGGGAATTGTCGCGCTCCATATCGGATTGCCGGTGGCCGCGTCCAGGGCCGATAAGATACCGATCGAGGAGAAAGTCCCGCTGTCGACAAAGATCATGCCGGCGTCATACGTGATTCCCGTCGCGCCGGCGAAAGAGATCGGTCCCCACACGGTTGCGCCGGTCGTTCCGTTGAGCGCAGATAGCTGACTGTTGCCGTTGACGCTTGCCGTCACATAGACGACTCCACCGACGATCAGCGCGTAGGACGGCTCACCTCCTATGTCCACGGACCAACTCACGGACGGCGGCAGCGTGGCCGATTTGAAGGCGACGAAGCCGCTGTGGCCATTGTTGATTTGGTAGGACACCGCATCGATCGACGGCGCGATGATCGTGAGGGTCAGCGGCGATGAGGTTCCGCCCTGGTTAACCGGATTGACGACGGTGATCGATGCGCTGCCGATGGTTGCCACCTGCGTAGCGCTGACAGCGGCGCTGAGGGTTGTGGCGGAGCCAAACGTCGTGGTCAACGCAGTACCGTTCAACTCGACAGTCGAGCTGGGCGTAAAGCCGGTGCCGAACACGGTGAGCGTAAAGGCAATATTTCCCGCGGGTACCTTCGAGGGGGAGAGGGAGGATAGCGCGAGCGCGGGCAGCGGCTGGATGACGAAGCTGGAGGCGTTCGAGGGAGCGTTACCGGACGCCGGATCCTCGACGGTGATGCTCGCCGTCCCGGCCGCCGCAACATCTTGCGCGGTCAGCTGCGCAACCAATTGACCTTGGTTATTCAGGGCCGTTGGCCTCGAACTGCCGTTGAAGTACACGATGGCCGTCGAGGTGAAGAACTGACCGCTCACCGTGACCGCCAGTGCGCCCTGCGCGGCGAATACCGTCGCCGGTGCGACGCCGGCGACTACCGGAACGGGGGTTGTGAAGGTGAGCGTTAGAGCGTTTGACGGAACGAAGCCGGACGACAGATCCTCCGCCGTTACAAACGCCGTTCCGGATGAGTATACGAACGACATCGGCCCAACCGTCATCTGCGCCGAGGACACGTACACCGAGGGAACCACGCTGTTATTGATCAGCACAAGGGTCGACGGGGTGAAGCCTGTTCCCGTCAAGGTCAAAACGCCGGTGCTGAACGCGGGTAGCGAAGACGGGGAAACCGAAGTCAATGACGGCGCCGGAGGCGCGCTCGCCACGGTGAATGCGCTGACATTTGATGTACCGTTTGCGGCCGTATCGTTGAGGACCGTCACCGCCACACTTGCGACCACAGCGATTTGCGACGCCGTAACCTGCGCGGTCAATTGCGTCGGCGAATCAAACGTCGTGGGAATCGCGGTGCCGTTCCACAACACTTTCGCCGTCGGTGCAAAGTTTGTGCCGGTGATGGTCAATTGGAAACCGGGGCTCCCTGCGGTCAGGCTCGACGGTGCAAGCGAGACAATCGTCGGTGCCGTCTGGTCGGTGACCGTGAACTGCACGACAGCGGAGCCCGCGTCGCCGCTGGAGGGATCGGCGGCGGTGACGGAAGAGCTTCCCGGAGTCGCCAGATCGGATGCCGGTATCGTCGCCGTCAGCGAAGTCGTAGAAACATAGTTGGTCGTTAACGCCGTTCCGTTCCATTTCAGAACTGATGCTGTCGTATATCCGGACCCGGTTGCAGTGACGATCAGATCTGCGCTCCCGGCCACTGCCGTATTCGGCGCGAGTGCCGTCAGGATTACGGAGGGGGGCGGTGTCGGCGGCGGCGGAGAGGAACTGTTGCCGCCACCACAGCCCGCGGCAACGAGCCCGAGCAGTGTTACAGTCGCGCACACGCGGAGCAAGCCAACGCCACAGTACGTCCCTGTCATAATGTATCTCCCTTTTATTCGCTATCCCGGCGTTGACGACCTCTTACTATCGGGTCGTTCTCTTGATGTTTACCGATCGGAGCACTGAATGCAAGCCGGCTCCCCCATCATGAGGGAAGCCCAACCCGCAGCGCGGTCGCGTATCGAGGCGGTCGATCTCGTGCGCGGACTCATCATCATCGTGATGGCGTTGGATCACACGCGCGATTTCTTCGGCGACCTGGCGTCGCAGCCGACCAATCTTGCGACCACGACGACGGCTCTGTTCTTCACCCGCTGGATTACCCACATCTGTGCGCCGGTTTTCTTCCTGCTCACCGGCACCGGCGCGTATCTCATGCTTCGGCGCGTGTCGAGGCGCGAGCTGTCGCGCTTCCTTCTCACCCGCGGCGCGTGGCTGATCTTCCTCGAACTGACCGTAATGCGCTTCGCTCTGCAGTTCAATATCGATTACCACGTGACCATCATTACCGTGCTGTGGGGCTTGGGCTGGGCGATGATCGTGCTGGCGGGGCTGATCTGGCTGCCTCAGTGGGCGATTGCCACCATCGGTGTGCTCATGGTCGCCGGTCACAACGCGCTGGATGGGGTTGAACCGGTCACGTTCGGTGCGCTGGCCCCGATCTGGTCGATCCTGCACGCGCCGGGAGTCATCCTCGAAACCGGCCGGTCCGTCGTACGGGTTTCGTATGTGCTGATTCCTTGGGTAGGAGTGACGGCGCTGGGCTATGTCCTCGGACAGGTCTATGGCTGGGATGCGAATCGCAGACGCGCCACGCTGTTGTGGTTCGGCATCGCGCTCAGCGCCCTGTTCGTGGCGCTGCGTTTCGCCAACGTGTACGGCGATCCGGTGCCGTGGTCGCCCGAGAAATCAGCGCTGTGGACGATGATATCGTTCCTCAATACCAACAAGTACCCACCATCATTGCTGTTTCTGTTGATGACGCTGGGACCCGCGCTGCTGCTCCTGCGCGCGTTCGACCACGGCGTTCCGGCACTGCTGCGACCGGCCTTGATCATCGGCAGGGTGCCGCTGTTCTTCTACGTCTTGCACTTCTACCTGATTCATCTGCTGGCCGTCGTCGCGAGCTACGTGCGCTACGGCGAGACAGCCGAGATGTTCCAGTCGCCCGACGTCGGCCATTTCCCGTTCAGCGAGCCTCCGGGCTGGGGAAGCAGCGTGCCGGTGGTGTACCTGCTGTGGGCACTTGTCGTCTTCACCATGTTCCCGCTGTGTCGCTGGTACGCCGGCGTGAAGAGGCGACGCACCGATTGGTGGCTCAGCTACCTTTGAGTGACATGCATATGTACGCCCGGCCATAGGCTTCCGACCAATGCGGATCGCTCCGTTGCGACCGGACCATAAAAAGACTATATTAAGTCTTGCAATCATCTGGAGAAAACCGTGCGCTATTCGACCCAAATCAGGCCTATTAGCTACCTGAAAGCGAATGCCGCCGAGGTCCTTCAGGTGCTGGAGGAGCAGCGCAGGCCCATGATCATCACGCAAAACGGCGAAGCTAAGGCCGTCATTCAGGACGTTGCCTCTTACGAGGAAACTCAAGAGACGCTGGCGTTATTAAAGATACTGGCGCTCGGCAGCCAACAGGTTGAACGCGGGGAAATCACGCCGATCGGGGAGGTGGCGAGTCGCCTGCGCTCCAAGGCTACCATCCCCTGATGTCCCACCAGGTCTCGCTGACGAGGGATGCAGAGCGCGACCTGGAAGATATCTACTTTTACATCGCTGAGCACGACTCCCAAGCCGGTGCTGACCACGTCCTCGAACGGCTCGTTAAGGCGACCGCTACGCTCAAAACGTCTCCTGACCGCGGTTCATACGTAAACGAGTTGCGCTCTCTTGGCATCTCGGAATATCGACAAGTCTTCTTTAAACCCTACCGGTTGATTTACAGGGTGCATGCAAAACAAGTTATCGTTTACCTTGTTACCGACGGTCGCCGAGACATGGGGTCCTTGCTGGCACGCCGACTATTGGGCGCTTAACGAACCCGGCTCTGAACATGCGGCTGCCTCCAAAGTCACTCGCACCACGCCGGCGACGCCGCAACATCCCAAGCAGTAACGCAGCCAATCATCGCCGCCGAGCGTGCTCTTCGGCCTGTGTGGGACACCGTACAGACGTTTGAACGTTTGGACGTCATAGTTCGGCCCCTGCTTAGGTTCGGGGCGAGATCTCTACCGCACGGCCACTTCTTCTAATCAACCATTGATGGGGATGCACATGAACATCATAGAGAGCCGTCCCCGATTCCGAACGTGGCTAGTCGCAGCCATGCTGGGCGGCGCATTGGTGGCGGGTTGCGGACAAGATCGCATTTTTGGCGCCGGCGGAATTGCCGCTCTGGTACCGGCGGTAATCGCCGAAACACCGTTGAATGGTGCAACCGGCGTACTCACCGGCACTGCCTTCATTACGGCAACGCTGAATGAGCCGGTCGCTCCGATCACCGGCACGGCGAGCATGACTTTGACGTGTGCAGCACCGTGCGTGAATGCCACGGGAGTGGTGACGCTCGATGCGACGCATACGATTGCCACCTTCACGCTGACGCCGGGCACCGCACTGGCGACGGCCACCGTCTATACCGGCACCATCACAGGAGCCTCGAGTCTTGCCAGCGGCCTTGTAATGGCGGCTCCCTTCTCCTGGCAATTTACAACGGTGGGTACACCCACGGATCTCACCCGGCCTCGAGTATCCGTAACCGCTCCGGCGACGACGATTCCCGGGCCGACCCTCGGTGTCCCCGGCAATACTGCAATAACCGCGGTGTTTACGAAGAGTTTGGCGCCGGCAACGATCACCGGTACCAGCTTTACGGTGACTTGCACGGCGCCTTGCGTCTCCCCCGTCGGCACCGTCAAGTACTCGGTCAGCGCGAAAACCGCAGTGTTCACGCCCGCCGCGAATTTGACCATCGGCGATACGTATACGGCAACCCTCACCACAGCGGTCACGGATCTGGCGGGCAATGCACTCGCCGGCAATCAAGCCCCCTTGCCTGCGGCGAGCAACTATGTCTGGACTTTCACCGCGGCCGCTCCCAGCGCTTCCGGAAACGTGTCCGTGCTCTCCACCAACCCTGCTGCCAATGCGCCCGCGGTGTGTCCAACATCAGGGATCAATGCAACTTTTACGGTACCGTCCGGTTTGCGGATGGATCCCACCACCCTGACTCCGACAACATTTACCGTGACGGGTCCCGCGCCCGCCTCCACGCCGGTGACCGCAGCGTCGGTCGCTCTCGACACGGCCAGCGGACGTATCGCAACGTTCACTCCGCAGACCCCACTGACCGCCGGCGTGACTTATACCGCCACCATTGAAGGCGGCGCCAACGGGGTCGCGGACCTGGCGGTTCCCGCCAATACGATGCTCGCCAACTTCACCTGGAACTTCACGGCGGCCGCCGGCTCGGCCTGCGCCGTATCCATTTCTCTCGGGTCGGCAGCGCCCTTCGGAACGTTCGGCGGTTCGGCCGGAACCACCAATTCCGGAATATTGACCGTGATCAACGGTGACATCGGCACCACGGCCGTCTCGACCAAGGTCACCGGATTTCACGACACCGCCGTGGGTTGCACCTACACGGAAGTTTTGGGTGCGAACGTCGGCGCCGTCAACGGTTTGATCTTCACTGCGCCGCCACCGCCAACTGTGAGTTGCCCCAATGAAGGAACCGCCGTCACCGCCGCGATCGCCATGCAGGCAAGCGCCGACGCACTCATTGCTTACAACGCTCTGGTGGCGCGAGCCGCGGGCCCCGACCCCGGCGCCGGCAATCTGGCGAATCTGGTACTGGTCCCCGGCGATTACACCGCTTCCGCCGGCACATTCAAGATTCAAGGCGGAGACCTGACGCTCGATGCGCGAGGCGATGCCAATGCGGTCTGGGTGTTCCAGATGGCAACCACGCTCACCGTGGGAGGACCGGGTGTGGCGTTTCCCCAGAGCGTGATTCTCGTCAACGGCGCGCAGGCAAAAAATGTCTTTTGGCAGGTCGGCAGCGCTGCGACGATCAACGCGGCAGGCGGCGGCACCATGGTCGGCACGATTATTTCGCAGGCAGGAGCGGCCTTTTCGACCGTGGGCAACACGCAAATCGTGACATTGGACGGCAGAGTCCTGTCCCTGGGTGCCTCGGTCACGCTGGTGGACACCGTCATCAATGTGCCTGGCCCCTAACATTTTAAAACTCTCGTGGAGCGGAACATGAAAATTGCCCGAGCCTTCAGCACGGTGGCAACCCTGGCCGCACTCGCCACAATCTCGAGCCCCGCGGCATTCGCAGATGACGCTGGGTGGTACGCAGGTTTCAACGCCGGCCAGTCGAGGGCAAAGATTGACGATTCAAGAATTGCCAATGGCTTGTTGCTTGATGGGTTTACGACCACCTCGATCAGCGATGACAAGCGTCATTTCGGCTTCAAGGCATTCGGCGGGTACGAATTCAATCGCTACTTTGCCTTGGAAAGCGGCTACTTCGACTTGGGAAGATTCGGCTTTACGGCGGACACGCAACCGCCGGGCAGCTTGCGCGGCGACATCAAGATCAAGGGTGTGAATTTCGACGCCGTGGGCAGCGTGCCC
>Ga0210387_10000555_pt1 | contig 26611 bp, 19 predicted proteins | sample IncBWC7OmetaG_FD_160108 | JGI IMG/M metagenome (GOLD analysis project Ga0210387, IMG submission 160108) | Forest soil microbial communities from Barre Woods Harvard Forest LTER site, Petersham, Massachusetts, United States - Inc-BW-C-7-O ...
CCCCCCCTCGAAGCCATTCGGACGTCCCGTGCCACCGGCAAGCACGTCGGCTCCCTCTTCGATGCCCTTGTGAATGTAGGACTGCACTCGATCGTATTGCTTCTGCGACACCATCGGTCCGACGGCGGTCTTCGGATCGGCCGGGTCGCCGACGCCAAATGCGGGCATGGCTTTCGAGATCGCCTGCCTGATCTCGCTGATGCGGCTTTTCGGTACGAGCAACCGCGTCCCCGCGGCGCATGCTTGACCGCTGTTCATGAACGCGAGGGTGAGGGCCGCCGGGATCGCCTGTTCGAGCGCGGCATCATCGAGCAAGACGGTTGGAGACTTGCCACCTAGCTCGAGAGTGACGCGCTTCATCGTGGCGGCGCCATCTCGCATGATCTGCTGGCCCACGGCGACCGATCCCGTGAACGAGATCTTGGCCACGTCGGGATCTCGCACGAGCTCGGCACCAACGACCGCGCCGAGACCTGCAACGACGTTCAAGACTCCCGTGGGCAGCCCGGCTTCGTGGAGTGCCTCGACCAGCACTTGTGTCTGTAGCGAGCTGAACTCGCTCGGCTTGATCACGACTGGGCAGCCAGCTCCGATCGCCGAGGCGAGCTTCAAGCAAATGAACAGCGCATTCGCGTTCCATGCGGTAATCAAGCCGGCTACGCCGACTGGCTCGAGAGTCACCGTCGTCTTGCCCCAGCCCCATGTAAGCGGCAGCTCTTGCAGCGCTTTCTCTGCTGCAAGGAAAGCGTTGGCACCGGATTGTACGATGGGCGCGGCGAATTGAACAACGCCGCCATACTCCTCGACCATCATCGCCGTGAGGTCTTCAGCGCGCGCTACGACTGCCTTGTGCACCCGGCGAAGAAGGTCTGCCCGCTCCTGCTTCGTGGATCGGCCGAACGTTGCGAACGCGCGCTTGGCTGCGGCGATTGCGCGTCGGGTGTCCTCTTCATCCCCCAGCGTCACGCGTGCGATCGTCTTGCCGTTGGTCGGGTTGACGATATCCATCACCTCGCGACCATGGGATTCGACGAACGTCCCATCGATATAGTGCTTTGTGAGCGTCTTCATCATACCTCCCTTTCAGTCAGCTGGTGACTGACGCGAATTTCATGCCCTCGACAGCATTTCGTCAGCCGACCACGCTCACCATATTCAGGGCGATCTCGACCGCGGCTCCCGGACTCTGACGGGGTAGAAGCCCCCCGCGGATGGCGATATATGTCCGCGTCGTCCAAAGCGAACCCGCGTCCGACCGGGTCGGGATCGAGGACGAGTGCCGTCATGCCGCGAACCATGCACTTGTCGCAGGGGTGTCGGACGTCAAGTGTTGTCAAGAACGGCCCGACGCGGGGCGGCCGCCGCAAACATTCGCTAGATTGGGCTCATGCCCAGCGTCACGCGCGTCGAGAAGGCCCCTGGCGAGGTCGTCACCTTCGGGCCTTTCCGACTGTTTCCCACGGCGAGGCTCCTCGAGCGCGATAACAGGCCCGCGGAGATCGGCGGACGCGCACTCGACGTGCTGATCGAGCTCGTGAAGCGGGCTGGCCGGGTTGTGAGCAAAGCCGAGCTGCTGTCGGCGATTTGGGCCGACACGACTGTCGTGGAGGGTGTTCTTCGTACGCACGTGTACGGCCTACGCAAGGCTCTCGGCGACGGCGTGGCCGGGGCGCGCTACGTGACGTCCGTCGCGGGCCGTGGCTATTGTTTCGTCGCTCCCGTCGTCCGAAGCGTAGCGGAGTCAACGACTCCTGCCTCGTCGAGCACCCGGAAGGTCCCACACGGATTGCCAATGCGCCTCGCGCGGATGGCAGGGCGTGACGACGACGTCAGGATACTGTCCTCGCAGCTCGCGGAGCACCGATTCGTCACTGTCCTCGGGGCCGCAGGCATCGGCAAGACGACCCTTGCGGTCGCCGTCGGACACGCTTTGCTCGATGACTTTGGGGGTGCCGTCCGCTTCATCGAACTGGGGTCATTGACGGATCCGGGCCTCCTCGCCGCCACAGTCGCCTCGATGCTCGAAGTGCCGATTCAGGCGGACGACGCCTTGGAGAGCTTGCGAGCCTTCTTGCACGACAAACGCATCCTTCTCGTGCTCGACAACTGCGAGCACGTCATCGATGCGGCGGCGAGGCTCACGGAGCTGCTCTTCTCGCACGCGCCGAATGCCTACCTGCTTACCACCAGCCGAGAGGCTCTTCGCGTGGAGGGCGAGCACGTTTACCGCCTGGTTCCGCTGGAGACGCCAGGAGAGCCTCTCCGCACGGACGCCGATGCCGTGGTGACATTCCCCGCAGTTCAGGTCTTTCTCGAGCGCGCGGCTGCAAGCGGCTGGTCCGGCGAACTGACCGACGAGGACGCCCGGGTCGTGGCGGAAACATGCAGCCGCCTCGACGGGGTCCCCTTGGCGCTCGAGCTCGCCGCGAGCTTCGTCGGCCAGTACGGCCTCCGAGGCGTAGCGGCGCTGCTGGACGATCGCCTCCGTCTCCTTTGGCAGCGCGGCCGCCGGACGGCGCCTCCTCGCCAGCAGACGATCCATGCACTCATCGCGTGGAGCTACGACCGCCTGCCGGAACCCAAGCGCGTCGTTTTGCGTCGCTTGTCCGTGTTGGCCGGCGCGTTCGCATTCGACACAGCCAAAGCCGTGGCGCTCGCGGAGGGCGACTCCGTCGAGTCGCTTCTCGAGGTCATGAACGAACTCGTCGCCAAGTCTCTATTGTCGTTCAGCGTAGAGGACGGCGCCGTCGTGTACCGGCTGCTCGAGACGACGCGGGTCTACGGGCTCGAGCGGCTCGCGGAGAGCGGCGAGCTCGAGCACGTGAGCTTCCGACATGCTCAGTTCTTCGCTGAACTCCTGGAACGCACGCCCGAAGCAACGGGACGCGGATCATCGAGCCGGCAGGCATCCGCACTCGCCAATGTGCGCGCGGCGCTTGAATGGAGCTTTTCGTCACCGCGGCAGCTTGCAGTGAGCGTCCGGTTGACGGCGGCTGTGACGCCCACGCTACTGGACCTGGGTTTCGTGAGCGAATGTCACCGCTGGTGCAGTCAGGCACTCGGCATACTGCGGGAAGCCGACGCCAGCGCGTTGGTCGAACTGCGCGTCCAGGAGGGCTTCGCCCTGTCCGCCATATGGGCCGGGTCCAACCGCGGCGTACGCCCTGCGCTCGACCGGGCGCTCGCACTCGCTGCTGAGCTCGGCGAGGGGGACGACCAAGTGCGCCTACTCGAGCACCTCAACTTTCTATTGCAGCGCACCGGCAACCTGAAAGAAGCCTTGGAGGTGGCCGAGCAAAGCGTCGCCGCAGCCCGGACAGCTACGACAACGGCGGCATGCACTGCGGAGTGGATGCTTGCTCGCTCGCACTACATGAGCGGAAATCAGATCCTTGCGCTAGAGCACTGCGAAGCAGGGTTGCGTCTAGCAGAAGCCTCGGGCGAGCCTTCCGCGAGCATCCTGGGCCATTCGGTCGCCCTATTGTGTTTGGCCCGTGTGCTATGGCTGCGTGGTCGAGTCGAGCGCGCACTTGCGCTGGCGCGCGAGCTCGTTCACGAGAGCAATAAGCAGCAGCATCCGGTCCACCGCTGCATTCGGCTAGTGCATTGTGCTCCGATCGTCGCCTGGCACGGCGAGTGGGAAGAGGTGCAGAAGCTAGTCGACCAGCTCATCGAATTGAGTGAGCGACATTCGCTGAGATCGTATCGAACTTTCGCAACCGCAATACAGGGTAAGCTCTTGGTCGACCGCGGGCAGCCAGAAGAGGGCAGCAAGCTTCTGAAAGCTGCCGCATCCGCGCTCAACGCCGCGCAAACAACCTCCCTCGATACCTTCTTCGCATGTGGGCTCGGAGAGGGCCTAGCCGCAACGGGCGCCGTGGATGAAGCGCTAGTCACCGTAAGTGCGGGAATTGAGCTGGCTCAACGTCGCGGAGGCACGTGGGATCTTCCCGAGCTGCTGCGCCTGAAGGCGGTATTCTTGGCCTCGCAACCCACCGCAAGTGCGCAAGAAGTCGACGAGCTCTTGTGCACGGCCATCGAGCTCGCGCAGCGTCAAGGCGCGCTCACGTGGGAACTGCGCGCAACGACGACGCTCTTCCGCCAGCGATTGAGGCGTCCTGGAACCACCAAGATGGTGGGCGACCTTCGGGCGGTCTACGCCAAGTTCACTGAGGGTATGCAGGCGCCCGACCTTCAGACGGCACGTCGGCTTCTCGAAGGTCGCGACCCGAGGTCCGCGGCACACAACTAAGCACGGGCTTCTCTAGGCGGAATTCTGCGAAATCTCCCAGGCACAAGCATCGGATCGCGCCAAACGCCCATCGCATCACGCCAATCTGGAGCGAGGGCGTCGCGTGCGCACGTGGCCCGGCCATCTTTTGGCGCGATTCGATGTTCGAATTCGGGGCCAGAGGTACTTCCATTCGCATCGATGTCGATCGAGCAAGGAACTCACGACGATCACGGCGCAGGTGAGTTCGCCGGCTTCGGCCCGTTCCGCTTGTTTCCAACCGCGCGGCGGCTCGAACGCGATGGGCTCATGGTTGAACTCGGCGGGCGCGCGCTCGATATTCTGATCGAGCTCGTGAGACAGGAAGGCAGGGTGATCGGTAAGACCGAGCTCATGCTGACCATCTGGGGGAACACCACGGTCGTGGAGGGTGTTGTTCGGACTCACGTCTGCAGCCTGCGCAAGGCGTTGGGCGACGGCGTGAGCGGCGCCCGCTACATCACGTCCGTCGCAGGGCGCGGCTACTGCTTCGTCGCTCCTGTGGTTCGAGGCGCGATCGACTGGACGGCACCACCGGGCAAGAGTGGCATCCAGATCTCCCGGACGGTCCGAAAGGTTGGCTTGCCGCCGCCCCTCGCGCGAATGGCGGGGCGCCAGGAGAACGTCCGCGCGATCTCCGCCCAACTGTTGGAGCACCGATTCGTCAGCATCGTCGGCGCCGCCGGTATCGGTAAGACAACCATCGCGGTGTCCATCGTGCATACATTGCTCGACCACTTTGAAGGTGCAGTCTATTTTATCGAGCTCGGGTCGATGACGGATCCCACGCTCGTAGTCGCGACGGTGGCCTCGACCCTTGGGATCCCGGTGCATACGAAAGAGACGCTCCTAAACATGCAAGCGTTCTTGCAGGACAAGCGCGTCCTTCTCGTGCTGGACAACTGCGAGCACGTCGCCAACGAAGCCGCGAGACTCGCTGAGCACCTCTTCGTCCATGCCGCTGGCGTGCACTTGCTGACGACTAGCCGGGAGGCGCTCCGTGTGGAAGGCGAGCGAGTTCACCGTTTAGGTCCACTAGCGACACCTGCTGATCACGCAGGCATTAGCCCCGACGCGGTTCAAACCTTCCCCGCCGTTCAGGTATTTCTCGAGCGCGGAGCGGCGAGCGGTTGGTCCGGTGAGCTCACCGACGAAAATGCCCCGATCGTCGCGCAAATCTGCCGGCGTCTCGACGGAGTGGCTCTTGCGCTCGAGCTTACGGCAAGCTTCCTCGGCGAGTGTGGTCTGAAAGGCACCGCGGCGATGCTCGACGATCGATTGCGATTGCTGTGGCAGCACGGTCGCCGAACGGCACATCCACGACAGCAGACGCTTCACGCACTCATTTCGTGGAGCTACGACCGATTGCTCGAGCGCGAGCGTATGGTCCTGCGACGCTTGTCCATCTTCGTCGGTACATTCTCGATCGACGCTGCGGAGACGGTCGTTCCCGACGCTGGTGACAGTGGCGCGTCCCTGCTCGAAATCCTGAACGATCTGGTCAGCAAGTCGCTCTTGTCGTCCGCCGTCGAAGACGGTTCAATCGTGTATCGCCTGCTAGAGACGACACGCGTTTACGCACTCGAACGGCTCGCCGAAGGCACTGAATTCGAGCAAGTGAGCTTCCGTCACGCATCGTTCTTCGCCGAGCGCTTGGAGCAAGCTGGCGCGGAAGAGGGGGCGGACTCGCACTCCCGTCAAGCCGTGAGTCTCGGCAATGTGCGCGCCGCGCTCGAGTGGAGCTTCTCGCAAAGCTCCGGGCATCCGATCGGCGCCCGGTTGGCTGGGGCAGCAGCGCCGATGCTGCTTGCCCTAGGGCTCGTGACCGAGTGCCATCAGTGGTGCCGTCGCGCGCTCGATGGAATTGGACCACCGAACGCCGGTACCATCGTCGAGCTCCGCCTACAGGAGGTCTTGGGACACACCGCGTTGTACGTGAAAGGACCCGATGACGAGGTGCGCGCCGCACTGACGCGTGGGCTCGAACTCGCTCGGGCGTTGGGCGGTGGGGATCAAGAAATTCGTCTGCTCGCTAGCCTGTCGATTTTTCTGATCATGGCGGGTGACTACAAAACCGGATTAGAAATTGCGAGGGAGGGCGAGCACGTTAGTGGTCTTGGCACAGCCGGCAAGATCATGGTGCACTACATGCTCTCAATTGCCCTGATGGCTTGCGGACACCCTGCGCAGGGGCAATCCCACGCTGAGGAATTCCTCAGTCTAGCCACTCGGTTCGGCAAACTGCCGACCATGGCGTTCGAACACACCGTACTGCTGCAAACGTTGGCTCGCAGCCTGTGGCTGCAGGGGAAGCCGGATCAGGCACTGAAGTTGGTACGACGAAACTTGACTGAAGTGGTCAACGTGACGGAGCCGGCGGAAAAGTGCATGCGGCTGGCTTACAGTGCACAGATCTATGCCTGGTGCGGTGAATGGGGTGAGGCCGAGGGGCTGCTCGATGTCCTGGCCGATCATATTGAGAGATACTCACTCGTATCGCATCGCGGAATGGCAATGGCGCTTCGAGGCGAGCTCTTGGTCAAGACCGGTCAGCCAGAAGAAGGGTGCAACTTGCTACGTGCAGCCGATTCGGAGTTCAAGCGCACGGGGAATACATCGCTCGATACCACCCTTGCGAGCGCCCTCGCAGAGGGACTCGCAGCCGTGGGGGCCATCGATGAAGCGCTTCGCCTCATCGGAGAGGCGGTCGAGCTTACTCAACGTCGAGGAGGCACCTGGGACCAGCCCGACCTCCTGCGTCTGCAGGGGTGTTTTTTGGCTTCCCGATCCCCGCCTGACACACGCGCCGCGGACGAGACCTTGCGCTCGGCAGTCGAGCTCGCGCGGCATCAAGGCGCGCTCGCGTGGGAGCTTCGCGCAGCAACGGCGCTTGCGCGCGAGAGGCTGAGGCGTGGCGGAACCGCAGATGATCTAAGCGAGCTCGCGGCAATCTACGCGAAGTTCACCGAGGGATTTAAGACGCCCGACCTTCAGGAGGCCCGCGCTCTTCTGGAGCAACCCGTCCTTCGACGAACCCCTCGAAAGCGTGCCAACCGACCATCTTTCCAACGTAGGTAAGTGCATCTCCGCCTCCATCGCGCGCTCCGTGAGATGGAAGAGATGCGCAAAGCCCTCTAGAGTCGAATGGCGCACTCACTCTAGGTCACGCAGCAGCGGACCCAGACAATGAATTCCGGTCCTGAGGACTGTCGGTATCCCAATGTTTCATCCGCCAAGCCGCTGTGGCAATGGCGAAGTGGACCGCAGCGACGTGCAGATTGCTCCGGGTTAGATCCTGGCCACCAGGAGCAACTGTTGGTCAGAACCGCTGCGCAAACGCCCGGAGAACCTTGAGCTTGCGGCCCAAATTCTTTGCATGTTAGCGGGCCACGCTGAAGCTCGTCCGCGCGGAACGCGAGTTGCAATGTCGATCATTGATGAGTCCGACCACCATCTTCACGCCGGCCACGACTCCGGCGCGCTGGGTCTTCGACCTTTCGCTTTTGGTCGGTGGTGTCTGCGCGGGAATTTTTCTGATCGTCTTTGGGCTACTCGCTTACTCGGTGATCAAGTTCCGCAAGACGGCACAGGACGACGGCTTCGAGCCGCCACAGGTCTACGGCAGCAGGCAGATCGAGCTCGCTTGGACGATCATCCCCGTGCTCATCGTCTTCGTGCTTTTCTTGGCGTCAGCCCGCGTCGTCTACGCGACGGAGCAACACCGCTTCGGACCGAACACGCTGGACGTGAATGTCGTCGGCCATCAGTTCTGGTGGGAATACCGCTACCCGGGGCTGGGGATCGTAACGGCCAACGAGCTGCACGTGCCCGAGAGCGATCCGGCGCAACCAATCGAGACCCGGCTCCTCCTCCGGTCGGCGGATACCGTGCACAGCTTCTGGGTCCCTAAGCTAGGCGGCAAGCTCGACCTAATTCCCAATTCTCCGAACGAGCTGTGGATCGATCCCGCGCAGCCAGGCCTGTACTTGGGGCAATGCGCCCAATACTGCGGCGTTCAGCATGCCATGATGCTGATCCGCGTCTACGTCGAGCCGCGTGAGCAGTTCCTGAGCTGGGTTGAACGGCAGAAGGGACGCGCCGAGCCCAGCTCGTCGGTGGCTGTTGGCCGCGAGCTGTTCGAACACAGCGCCTGCCGAAGCTGCCACACCGTCGTCGGCACCGCTGCCGACGGTCGCTTTGGACCGGACCTAACGCATCTCATGTCGCGCGACACCCTAGGTGCGGGAATCATCCCGAACAGCCGCGAAAATTTGCGGAGCTGGATCAAGGACCCCAGCAGATTCAAGCCTCACTCACTGATGCCCGCGATGGGCCTTTCCGAGAGCGGGCTCGACGCGGTTACCGACTACCTCGTGAGCCTACGCTGAGCAGGACGGACCTATGGCAATGCAGCAGATAACGCTACCGGCGGCCGAAGCGAAGCCGGAGATCGGCTGGCTCGAAGAGTGGGTGACGACCGTGGACCACAAGCGCATCGGCGTCATGTACGTGCTCTATGCGCTCGTGTTTTTGGTGATCGGCGGTTTGGAGGCCGCGCTCATGCGCCTGCAGTTGCTTCGGCCGCTCGCGAGCTACGTGTCGCCGCACACCTTCAATCAGCTGTTCACGATGCACGGAACGACGATGATTTTCTACGTGGCGATGCCCATCATGTTCGGGTTCGTCAACTACCTCGTTCCGTTGATGATTGGGGCGCGCGACATGGCCTTTCCGCGCCTGAACGCGTTCAGCTTTTGGCTGACCGCACTGTCTGGGCTCCTCCTGTACTACAGCGTCATCGGTGGCTACGGCCTGTATGGCGACGGCAACGCGCCGGAGGTCGGGTGGTGGGCCTACGCGCCGCTCACGGAGAAGGCATTCACTCGCGGTCACAGCAGCGACTACTGGACTCTCTCGCTGTTGCTCTCTGGCTTCGGCACCATCGCCACCGCGATCAACGTGCTGACGACGTTGCTGTGCATGCGCTGCCCCGGCATGACGCTCGGCAAAATGCCGCTGTTCGCCTGGCTCAGCGCCACCATGTCGGTGCTGGCCATCCTCGCGCTCGCTCCGCTCACTGCGGCCCAACTGATGCTCATGGTGGATCGCTACTTGGGCGGCCACTTTTTCGATACCCAGGCAGGCGGCTCCGCGGCGCTGTGGATGCATTTCTTCTGGATTTTTGGGCACCCCGAGGTCTACGTGCTCGTCATCCCGGCGTTCGCGTTCGTGTCCGAGATCATCCCTGTGTTCTCGCGCAAGGCGATGTTCGGCTACCCGGTGATGGTCGCGGCCAGCGTGATGATCGCGTTCATCAGCATGAGCGTGTGGGCGCACCACATGTTCACCATGGGCATGTCGGCACCGGCGAACACCTTCTTCGTGATCACGACCATGGCCATCGCGGTGCCGACCGGTATCAAGATCTTCAATTGGCTCGCCACGATGTGGGGTGGCAAGATCGAGCTCGCGTCGCCGATGCTGTTTTGCATCGCATTCCTGTTCCAGTTCCTGATCGCTGGACTCACCGGAGTGATGCTGGCATCCGCGCCACTCACCTGGCAGCTCAGCCACTCCTATTTCGTGGTGGCGCACTTCCACTACGTCATTCTAGGCGGCATCTTCTTCGCGCTCTTCGGTGCCTTCTATTATTGGTATCCTAAAGTGGTTGGCCGGATGATGAGCGAAAGGCTCGCGCGGTGGCACTTCTGGCTGTTCGTCATTGGCTTCCACTTGACGTTCGACCCCATGCACATTCCCGGGCTTCTGGGCATGCCTCGGCGCATCTACACTTACGAGCCGGGGCGCGGCTGGGAGGTCTGGAACCTGATCATCGGCGTAGGAGCCGCCGTGCAGGTCGTCGCGACGCTGGTGTTCGTCATCAACCTCATCTGGTCAACGCGTCGTGGCAAACACGCCGGCAGCGACCCGTGGGACGCCTGGACACTCGAATGGTCCACCAGCTCTCCGCCGCCTGCCTATAACTTCGCGACCGTGCCAGAGGTCAAGAGCCGTCGTCCACTCTGGGATCTCAAGCACCCGGAAGATCCGGACTGGAGGTACGAGTGACGGAAAACGCTCTCACGACCTCACAAGTCGGTGCCACGCCGGTCTCGTCGTTACCGTCGCCGGGGCGTGCGGGAATGTTTGGGCTCATCGCGGCCGAATGCGCGGTGTTCGTAATCTTCATCGTCGCCTATGCGTTCTATCTGGGTAAGAGCACGAGTGGCCCGACGCCCAGCATCCTAAAACCCCCGCTCTTTCTGAGCGCATGCCTACTGTCCAGCAGCGCCACTCTGGAGCTCGCTCTGCGCAATCTCGAGCGTGGCGCGCAGAGGGCGTTCAGCGCCTGGTGGTTACTGACGCTGCTGCTGGGCGTGACCTTCTTGGTCGGCACCGCCTTTGAGTGGCGACATCTCATCGTGGAAGAGGGCCTGACCATCTCCACGAACCTATTCGGCACCACGTTTTATTCGCTGGTCGGGCTCCACGCAGCGCACGTGACTATCGGCTTGCTGCTGATGGCGGCCGTGGCGGTCTTCGATGCCAGGAAGCAAGTCACGCGCGCCCGCGTCCCAGAGCTGAGCGTCGTTTCTCTGTACTGGCACTTCGTCGACTCGGTTTGGATCGTGGTTTTCACCCTCGTGTACGTGGTGGGGCGCTGACATGGAATCGCGCACCAGAGAACCTTCAGACGCGCGAGTCGGTACGCGTTCCGTCGAGCTACCCGCACCGACCGCGGCACCGCTCATGTTAGCGCTCGGGATCTCGGCGATATTCGCAGGGCTCGCAACTCATGCGCTCCTGTCGGCCGTTGGAGCCGGTCTCGCCCTGGCCGGTATCGTCGATTGGTTCAAGCAAGTGTTCCCGCACCCTGCACACGAAAGCGTCGCAGCGGATTGCGAAGCCATTCCGGTGCGGACTAGTCGACGTGGCGTCGCCCATGTCAGCGTCGATGCAGGTCTGGTCCGCGCAAACCTGCCGCTCGAATTCCACCCGGTATCGGCGGGTGTAAGAGGCGGCTTGGCAGGCGGCGCGGGCATGGCGCTGTTTGCCCTGCTGTACGGCATCGTGAGCGGGCACGGCGTTTGGTACCCGATCAATCTGCTTGCGGCCGGCTTCTTTCCGTCGCTGAGCCTCGTCGAGCTGTCGAGCTTCGATGCGGTTACGTTCGGGCTCGCCGTCGTCATTCACGCGCTCGCGTCCGCGTTGGTCGGGGTGCTGTACGGCGCGATGCTGCCGATGCTGCCGCGCCGGCCGATGTTGCTCGGAGGCGTCATCGCTCCGCTGGTTTGGATGGGGTTTCTCCATACCAGTCTGTCGCTCATTAACCCGGTTCTCGCTGCGCACGTCGATTGGGCGTGGTTTGCGGCATCACAGCTCGCCTATGGCGTACTGGCCGGCTGGGTCGTGTCGCGTCGGGAGCGCATCGCAAGCGCGCAGCCGCTGCCCTGGCAACTGCGGGCAGGCGTCGAAGCCTCGGGTCTGTTGCCCGAATCACCAAGCGAAGGTCAGAAGCATGTCTGAACGAAAATACGCGCAACGTCTGAAGCAGCCGGTCTTGCTGCTAGCGCTGCCGCTGGCGCTCGCGGGTTGCAAGGTTCGTGGCGACTTGCTGAGCCCGCCCAATTCCGGGGCCGAGGTGGTCGATCCGCGCGGCATCGTTGATTTCACCACGCTCTACGCAACGAATTGCGCCGGGTGCCACGGCGCGAGTGGTCGGGGCGGCGCAGCAATCGAGCTCGCATCCGCGGGCTATCTGTCCCTCGTGGACGAGACGGACCTGCGCCAGGTCATCGAGCACGGACGGCCAGACACGGCGATGCCAGCATTTGCGCAAAGCGCCGGCGGCATGCTGAGTGACCTACAGGTTGGCGCGCTGGTTCAGGGAATTCTCGCGTGGGCCAAGAAGAGCCCCGGAGAGAGCGCCCAGCCGAGCTATCGCCTCTCCGAGTCGGGCGATGCCATTCGCGGCGCGCGCGTGTTCGCAAATCGCTGCGCGAGCTGCCACGGCGCGGATGGCCGAGGGAGCAAAAACGCAGGATCGATCGTCGACCAGGATTTTCTCGAGCTAGTGAGCGAACAGTGGCTGCGCACGAGCGTCATCGCCGGTCGCCCGGACCTGGGGTGCCCGGACTGGCACGGCGTCGACGGCCGAATGCTTTCTTCCGAAGACGTCTCCGACACCGTCGCCTGGCTGTGGAGCCATCGTCGGCAATCGCGTCCGGAACCCTACCGCAGCGCCCGAGCAGACGAGAGGAAACCATGAGCACCGACACCCTCCTTCCGAAACGAACGTTCCTCAAGGTGGCTCTGCTTGCGAACGGTCTGGTGGGCGCGCTGCTAGCCATACCCGTCCTACGCTACGTACTTTCGCCCGCCATCAAGCAACCAGCCGAAGGCCGAAGGTGGGTCTCGCTGGGAACCACGACGAAGTTCCCCGTCGGCGAGACACGGCTGGCGTCTTTCAGAAACGCCGTTGAACGGCCTTCGGACGGCGTCACAGCCAACATTCCATGTTGGGTGCGCAACATCGACGGTGAGAAGTTTCAAGTCTTCGCCATCAATTGCGCACACCTTGGTTGCCCGGTTCGTTGGTTCCCGGAATCGAATCTGTTTTTGTGCCCCTGCCACGGCGGCGCCTACTACGCCGACGGCTCGCGCGCCTCCGGGCCGCCCGAGCGCGGGCTCTTCGAATACAGCTATAGAATCACGGCGGGGGAGCTTTTGATCTTGCCCGAGGAGATGCCAACACCTGGAGTCGTCGCCCGCAACGACGCGCACGCCGTGCCTGCGGGAGTGCTGGCACGGGGTGACGGGAAACGGCGGCTGCCATGCGTGTGATGGCAAACGTCGGGCACTGGCTCGAGCATCGGCTGCGCGTCAAGAAGGTGCTGCTCGGCACGCTGCAGCACCCCGTCCCGCGCAATACTGCTAGCTGGTACTACGTATTCGGCAGCGCAGCGCTCACGGTTTTCGGCCTACAACTGGCAACGGGCATCTTACTTGCGCTCTTGTACGTGCCGTCGGCAAGCGAAGCTTGGAACGGGCTTCAAGCCATCAACCATCAGGTCGCCGCGGGCTGGTTCATTCGCGGCCTGCACGGTTGGGGCTCGAACTTCATGGTGGTCATCGTCCTCATCCACATGGTGCAGGTGTTCCTGTTCGGCGCTCACAAATACCCGCGCGAGCTCACCTGGATCCTCGGGGTGTTCTTGCTGTTGTTCACGCTCGGTATGGCCTTCACGGGCCAAATCCTGCGCTTCGATCAGGACGCCTATTGGGGCCTCGGCATCGGCGCGTCGATCGCGAGCCGAATCCCACTGGTCGGGCCTTCGCTCGTCAAGCTGATGCTCGGTGGGCCGATCATTGCAGGCGCAACTCTTTCGAGATTTTTCGCGCTACACGTCTTCGTCGTACCGGGCCTCTTGATCCTCTTCGTTCTGGTTCACGTGCTGCTCGTGCTCAAGCTGGGCATCAACGATTGGCCGATGCCGGGGCGGGTGGTCCGCCGCGCCACTTACCTCAAGGAGTATGAAGACCTGACCCACCGCGACGGAGTGCCGTTCGTGCCGGGCGCGGTTGCCAAGGACGTCGCGTTTTCGGCCGCCGTCCTTCTAGCCATCGCGGTTTGTGCGGTGCTGTTCGGTCCGTTCGGGCCTACCGGTCAGCCCGATCCAACCATTATCCAAACCGCGCCCCGCCCCGATCCTCCCTTCCTGTGGCTGTACTCGGTGCTCTCGTATCTGCCGCCTGCGGCCGAGACTCCGTTTCTGCTGATTGGGCCCGCGCTCGGCATCGGTCTGCTGTTTGCGCTCCCGTTCCTGTCCGGCGAGGGAGAGAAGAGCCTCAGGCGACGTCCGCTGGCGGTGCTGCTGATGGTGCTCATGGTCGGAGTTTTCGGTTCGCTCGAGCAGCTTGGGTTTCGCACGCCTTGGAGCCCACAGATGGACGCCTGGAGTCAGGAGCCGATTCCGGAGCAGATGCTCGCTCACCGCACGCCGCTCGAGCGCCAGGGGGTGTTGGTCTTCAAGGCCAAGCAGTGCCACAACTGTCACGCGCTCGGGGAGCGAGGCGGCCAGCGCGGGCCGGCGCTCGATGAGGTCGCGGTGCGGCTCACGCGCGACCAGCTCGTGCGCCAGGTGATTCAGGGCGGCGGCAACATGCCGGCTTACGGCAAGAACCTCTCGGCCGCTGAAACATCTGCACTCGTGTCGTTCATGGAAACACTGCATCCGCCCGGAGAGCCCCCGGCGCGCGACGCTTCGCAGACGGCGCTTCGCGAGCCTGCCCTATGAACGCGGCGCTCGACGTTGGGTTGGCCATTCTAGCCGCGGGATATGCGTGGTGCTGGCGCAAAGCGCGACAAGGTCACGCACCAGGCATGTCTGTCGCGCATCTCGTCGCATTCTTGGTCGGCGTGGGCTCGCTGTGGGTGGCGCTCGCGTCGCCCATTGCACACTTGGACCAAGGGCACCTGACCGGCCACATGCTCGAGCACCTTTTGATCATGACGATTGCCGCGCCGCTGCTGCTGCTGGGTGATCCGGCTCGCCTCTGGCGGGTGGCATGGCGTCGCGAACCGCCAGAGGCGAGCTGGCGCTCGCCGCACCTCGTGGTGTGCTGGTTGGCGGGCACGCTGGTCGTACTCGTGTGGCACGTGCCTGCGGTCTTCGCGTTCGGCATGCGTTGGCACGGCCTTGAGCACGCCACGTTCTTGATCGGTGGGCTGTTGTTCTGGCTGCCGGTGGTTCGACCCTGGCCGTTTGCGCTCACGTTTTCAGGTTGGGCCATCCCCGCGTACCTCTTTCTCGCGACGTTGCCGTGCGATGCGCTCTCGGCCTTTCTAGCGTTCTGCGGTCGCGTCGTGTACCCGCACTATGACTCGATGCACGGCGCGTGCTGCATAGCGCCGCTCGAGGACCAGCAGCGCGCTGCCGCGCTCATGTGGTTTTGGGTCACCATCGCGTACGTCGTCCCTGCCGCACTCGTGACCTTCCGGCTGCTCTCCCCCGAACAGGCCGAGCAGCACAACGCCGCCTGAAGCGCGAGCCGTCATGACACCCACGACTGAGCCTCTGGCGTCCGCCGCAGCAACCTCGACCCCAGCGGTGCCCAGTCTGCGAGACCTGCTGGCGCTGACCAAGCCGCGCATCACCCTGCTTTCGGTCACCACGGCCGCCGCCGGGCTGGCGCTCGCACGTGAGCGCGTGACGCCGGGAGTGCTGGTGAGCGTTGTCGTGGGAACTGCCCTCGTCGTCGGCTCAGCCAATTCGCTCAACATGTATCTCGAGCGCGAGATCGACGGGAGAATGGCTCGGACTCGCAGTCGACCACTGCCAGCCGGGCGGGTGCGCCCGGGGCTCGCGTTGGGGCTCGGCATTCTGCAAGGGCTCGCTGGTCTCTTGATCCTCACGCTGGGGGCAAATGTGCTCACTGCGTTCCTCGCAGCCCTCGCGCTCCTCGTGTACGTGCTCGTCTACACGCCGCTGAAGCAGCGCTCGCTGCACGCGCTTTGGGTTGGTGCGGTAGCGGGGGCCATGCCACCGCTGCTGGGCTGGAGTGCGGCTACGGGCGGGGTGTCCACCGCGGCTCTGGCCCTCTTCGGCCTGCTCTTCGTCTGGCAGATTCCGCATTTCTTGGCGATCGCCTTGTTTCGGCGTGATGAGTACCGGAACGCGGGGCTGAAGGTGCTGCCAAACGAGCACGGCGAAAGAGCGACACGCTGGGGGATTTTCGTCGGCCTCCTGCTACAGCTGTTGCTGACGCTGGCTCTGCCTCCGCTCGGTCTGGGCGGCAGCCTGTACATCATTGGCGTGGCAGCCTTCGGTTCGCTCCTGCTCGGCTGGAGCGTGATCGGGCTCGTGAGGCCTGTCGACGACGAGTGGGCACGCCGCCTGTTCTTGCTGACAGTGGCGTTCTTGCCCCTGCTCTTCGCGCTCCTGATTGCGAGCTAGCGGAAACAGAAGCAGCCGTGCGCCCGTTGCCGGACGCGCGTTAGTAGCGCGCGGTGGCGCGGCCGACGGCGTAGTCGAGGCGAACCTGTGCAACTCGTGCGTCGACCTCGGCGTTCAGTCTTTCGAGTCGTGCGCGCGTAAGATCGGTCTCGGCATCGAGCAAATCGACGTTGGTGGCTCGACCGTTCTGATACGACAGGCGTCGTACACGATACGATTCCTCCGCGGCGTCCAGGCCGCGCTGAGTCGTGTCCAGCGCAATACGTGAGTCGTCTACCGTCTGCGCAGCCGATCGCACCTCGATCCGAATCCGATCCGCCAGCGCCGAGCGATCGTTCAAAGCCCCCGAGCTGCGCGACTCCGTAGCCTGGGCGCGCAACCGAGCCGCGGGGACATCGGTGATGTTCCAGCTCAGGCGCGCGCCAGCTTGCCAAGTGCTTCGAAATTCATCCTTTGGCGGGAACTCCCGCGGATTCGGATTCGCGTACGTGGCCGCAGCCAATGCATCGAGCCTCGGCACGTAGCCGGCTCGCTCGACGCGTGCTCGCAACGAGAGGGCTAGGGCGTTGTCGTTCAGCGCCTTGAGCTCCGGACGGTTCTGATAGGCCTGCCGAATGAGCTCGGGTAGATGCGCGACTTGGCTATCCCCCGAACGCTCCGCACTCGCCTCTCGCACGTCTTCGGCAATCGACAAGACTTTCTCGCCGGTGTCGTGCAGCTGCGTCCGCACCTGCTCCTCCGCGACAGCTGCTAGACTCCGCGCGCTGACCAGGTACAGCTCGCTGCGTGCCACCTGGGACTCTAGGCGCAACACGTCGGCGGGAGACGCTGAGCCAGCCTCGGCAGCCACGCGGCTGTCCGCCAAATGGGCCTGTGCGTCCTCGAGCGCTTGTTCGGCAACGGCGACGCCCAGCTTGGCTCGCACCCATGAGTAGTACGCGACACGCGCGTCAGTCGCAACGCGCGCCTGAGCCGCTTCGACGCCGCCGGCGGCAGCGCGCTCGGCATGCTCAGCCGCACTCCTAGCCGGCGCCACGCGCAAGAAATAGTCCGAGACCGGTACCAGGAGATTGCCCTGTAGTGCATATTGGTTGAGCACGCCTGTGATTTCGATGGGAGTGTTGGTGAGTGGGGTGTTCGCGGGTAGGGCGCCCTCCGGTTGTCCAGGGGCGACGACCACGTCTCCGAGGTTCTCAGTGCCTAGGTCGGAAAGCCGCGTATAGCTGGCAGTCACTGTCAGCTCGGGCAGATATCCGAGTAGGGCACGGTCCGCGTCAGCGGCCGCGGCCAGGAGCTCTTGCTGTCGGGCACGAATATCGAAGCTTGTCGCGAGGGCGCGCCGCGCCAGCTCCCTCGAGGTCAAACCGCCAGCGACGCCAAGTTCACGGTCTAGGCGTGCCTCGAAGGCCTCCGCGGAGGAGGGCGCGGCGCCCGTTGCTCGCCCCGACGCGAGACAGGTCGCGAGGAAAGCGGCGGCTCGAAGAGACGGGTTCACTGCGACACCCGTGGGCCAGTCGCGTCGTAGTAGATCTTCATCGGCCTCATCAGGGCCATGACCAACATGAACACGACGCAGATGCCCGTGATCAGTAGAAACCCGTCAGCGTAGGCCATCGTGTAAGCTTCACGCCTGAGCTGTGCTCCGAGAAGCAACGCCGCTCGACCTTGAGCGTCTTCGGCACCGGGTGACCCAGGCAGCAGCCCGGCCGCCAGCACCCGCAATCGATCGTCCGTGATGAAGGTGCCGGCTTGCACGCCGTAGCCGAGCCGATTCGAGTGAAACATCTCGCGCAGGCTGACGAAGCGTTGCACGATCGAGGCGCCGAGCTGGCCGCCGAAAAGGCGGGTCACCTGCAGAAACGCGGCGAAAGTCAGCACTTCGACGGGCCGTACGACGCTCGCCGCGACGACCGCGCCCGACTCTTGAATTTCCTGACACACGAGACCGACAGCGCCAACCAGCGAGACCGCGAGGCCAGCGCCAAGCGCCATCTGGGACAGGAAGAAATCCTGGTCCGCCCACGCACTGGTCAAATGAAAGTTCATGATGCCAGCGGCTCCGACGAGAGTGAGCCCGACCGCCATCACGATTCGTCCGTCGACCCGTCGCATCGCGCGCGCTGCCAAGACGCCAGCGAGCAGCACTGGCCCAATCGACCAGGCCAGCACCCGACCTGTCTCTCGAGGCCGATAGCCCTGCACCGCTCCCAGAAATCCGGGCAAGAGTGCGAGGATCGCAAGCATCGCAAAGCGTACCGAAAAAATTCCGCCGGCCACGATCAGTGTGTTGCGTCGTAGCAACGAGCGCAGGTTGACGAGTGGATTCGGAGCGAACCAACGGCGCACGACCGCAGCCAATAGCAAGAAGCCACCGGCCACGAGCATGGCCACGATAGTCCCCGAATGCAGCCAGTCCAGGCGTTCGCCTTGTTCCAAGACACCGTAGATCAAGCTAAAACCCAGACTGGCGAACAAGAAGCCAGCAAAGCTGGCCTGAGGCTTCGGCCCGGGTCGCGCAGGTGGGTTTAGTACCGCTATGTAAACGAGCAGCATCAGCACGAGGGACAGCAGCGGTCCCGCCCAGAAGATCCAGCGATAGGACCAATGCTCGACAAGCCAAGCTTCCAGCGGGGTGCCAACGCTCAGTGTCGTCAAGAGCTCCATCGAGAACGCGCCGATACCGTAGATAGTGTATTTGGGCGGGAGGTGCGTGAGCGCGAAGCTCAGGGCGAGTGGGTAGAACGTGCCTGCTGATAGACCGATCAGGGCCTCGAGCGCGAGAATCGCGGGGTAGCTCGTCACCAGCGGAATCGCGGCCGAAGCAAGCGCATAGATCGGCGTCGCGACGAGCAGGACTCGTCGCGGACCGAATACCGCGCCAAAGTAGACGGTGAACCCAACCACGAACATCAGGCACATGTCACAGGCCGTCGGAATCCAGGCTGCTTCGTCGAAGCCTAGACCCAAAGCACCGCGCAAGTCTGGTAGACCTACGCTCAACAGGCGCTGACTCAAACTGACGATGCCAGCGCCGAGGAACACGCCGGCCGTCGCCAAGTACACTCGGTCGTGTGCTTCGGTCATGAGCCAGTCCAGACCGAGACTGTCACCGACATTCCGGGACGCAGCCGTTCGTCGAGGGCGCGGTCCTCGAAAACAATGTTCACCGGGATCCGTTGAGCGATCTTCGTGAAGTTGCCCGTCGCATTGTCGGGTGGCAGGAGGCTGAACACTGAGCCGCTCGCCGGCGAGATCGCTTCGACACGTCCTTGGAACTCGGCATCGGGAATTCCGTCGACCAGAATCCGGGCGCGAGCGCCGACCTTGACGTTGGCTAGCTGCGCCTCGTTGTAATTGGCGACGATCCAGCTGCGTGTGCCTACGATCGAAAGCACTTGTGTCCCAGCGCTAACGAGCTGCCCACTGCGCACTCTGCGCTCCCCCACGATTCCGTCGCTCGGTGCGACGATGCGTGTGTAGTCGAGACCGACTTGGGCGAGCTTCAGCGAAGCACGTTTGGCCGAGACGTCGGCATGCAGCTGCGCTTCTTGAGTATCGAACACGGCTAGCTGCTTGAGCTGCGCGTCGAGCTCTGCCTTGCGGCCGGCTAGAGTCGCCACCAATCTCTGGTGATCGGCTGTAGCGATTTCGAGGCGCTGCTGCGTGCTGACTCGTGCTTCCTCGAGGGTTTGCTCGCGCGTCAGCTCACGCTGGGTTCGCTCAACGTCCGGCATGGCTGCTTCCCAGTTGGCGCGCGCAGCCGCGATCCGACTGCCCTGCAGCGCCCGCTGGCTCTTGAGATTGACCAGCGCCGCCTCCGACGCTGCGACGGCGGCTTCTGCGAGCTCGACCTGCGCGCGAAAGTCGTCGTCCTTGAGTTGAACGAGGAGATCACCGGCCTTGACGTGCTGGTAGTCGCTCACCGCGACGACCGCCACGATGCCGCTGCTCTTCGTGCTGAGCGGCGTGACGTCCGCCTTGACCTGCGCGTCGTCCGTCTTTTGGACGCGTGCGCTCGCCTCCCAGCGACTCCAGCGATTAGAGATACCGAACAGCAGACATCCCGCGAGTGTCAAAACGACGACGACAGGTGACAGCGTGAGTAGCTTATGCTTGGCCGTCACCGCCAGCGTCATCGGTGGAACGCGATCGGGGTTCGGCCCTAAGCTACTTGCAGGATTCGACATATTCGTCACTCACGTCGGGGCACGCCAGGAGCACGACTCGTGCAGCGCGGCGGCCGCCGCGAGACTCAGCGATTTCGCATGTCAAGGCACGCGACGCGCCTTGACCACTAAGACTGGAGTTCAAAACCCGTCCCGCTCGGATGAATCGCGAGCGGCCAAGCCAAGTGTCGAGCGAACCATCGCGCTCGCATCAGCCGCACGTCGACGACGAGCTCGCTCAAGAACCAGGCCTGGAGCTCGTTCTTGCGCACGACTTCGTTGACCAAGAGGTCGTTCGTGCGTTCGTCGCCAAGTTCGGCGAAAGCGCGGGCCAACGCACGCGCTGCAACCAGCAGCTGCTCGTGAGCCTCCAATGTGCGTGACACTTGTACTGACACCTCTTCACGGTCGCGTGGCAGCATTGCCACGTGCGACAGTTGGGTCCCATCTCCAGGTATGGGGATCGACGCACCTCCGAGCGTGTAAACACGCTCGGCAAGGCTGTCGATGATCTCCGACTGCTCGTCAGCGTGCTCGTCGAACAGCGAATGCAGCCGATAAAACGCAGCGCCCGCCGCTTGCCAATGGTACTTCTTGTACATGTCGCGCAGGCAAATGCTGTCGGCCAAAATCTGATTGAGCGCGGTCACGGAAGCGCGGCGCGCCTCATCGCTCAAACCGAGCGTCTCCTTGGCACTCTGACCGGCGATGAGCTGGGCTTTTGCAATACTTCTGTCTTTCAAGACGGCTTCTCCCTTCTTTCATCCGCGCAAAGCAACTGACATGCCCAGCAATGCGTCCCCAGAAATCGTGTCTCACCGACCTTAGGTCGGACCAAATTTGGGTCACGCTGGCAAGCCGATCACCGTCGTGGCCAATCGGAAACCTCCCTCGCCTGCGTCACCGACGACCATCGCCGCGCGCGGTCCCACCTTCATCAACAGCATCATCGGTGCCGCGAACGTGCTGAGGACTAGCGAGGTCGTGCTCCGGGACTTTGCACCGACTCATCAAGATCGCGCTTCTCACCGTGGTGGTGTTCTCGGGCTCGACGTGAGTCGCGCGGCGTTGGACGTCGAGGACTCGGAGAGTGGTCGTGGCCGCATCGCGGCTCACTTTCGTGCCCACTGGGCTTCTTCCTAGTCCACCCGGATCCGCCTCGACTCCAAACAACACAGCACGATTCGCGTGGCATGCGGCTTGCTGTCGTTCAGTCGCGAAGCAAACGAAATGCGGCGACCAACGTGGGACTCATGCGCGTTCACAGAGCGGCTCAAGGAGATAACGACTATGAAAAAGGATTCAGAAGTCAGGCGGGCGGCAATCGTTGGGACCGGCGTGATCGGCGCGAGCTGGGCAGCATGCTTTCTTGCTCACGGGCTCGACGTCGTTGCCACCGACCCGGCGCCAGGAGCCGAGCAAGCGCTCTTCAAGTACGTGGAAGCCGCGTGGCCTGCCCTCCGTACGCTGGGACTTTCGGCGGGCGCATCAATCGATCGTTTGAAGTTCACAACTGAGCTCAAGCAGGCAGTAAGCGATGCCGACTTGGTGCAGGAAAATGGGCCCGAGCGTGAAGCCCTCAAGGTGAAGCTCTTCGCGGAGATTGACGCGAATACGCCGCCGAGTGCCCTGCTCGCCTCCAGCTCTTCGGGCCTCACCATGAGCCGCATTCAATCGGAGTGCGCGCATGCCGAGCGGACCGTCATCGGCCACCCCTTCACTCCGCCGCACCTGATTCCGCTCGTCGAGGTCGTAGGCGGCGTCAAGACCAGCCCGAAGACCGTGGAGCGCGCGCTGGCGTTCTACGCCAAGATGGGACGCCGTCCGATTCACATCAAGAAGGAAGTGAAGGGGCATGTCGCCAATCGCCTGCAGGCCGCGCTGTACCGCGAGATTGTGTATCTCATCGAACAGGACGTCGTCAGCGTAGCAGACATCGACGCCGCCGTGCACCTTGGGCCAGGTTTGCGCTGGGGGTTGATGGGGCCGAACTTACTGTTTCACCTGGGCGGCGGTGCCAACGGCTTCGCTCACTTTCTCGAGCAGTTCACCGCCCCAATGATGGCTTGGTGGGCGGACTTGGGGAACCCGGACCTCGCCAGCCCGGCACTGCGCGAGAAGCTCAAGCGGGGCGTGCTCGAAGAAGTCTCCGGACAGTCGGTCGTAACACTGGCCCAAGAACGCGATCGCCTGCTCATTGGTCTCTTGCAGCTACTCGATGGTTCACGCCATGGCTGAGAAGCGGCCGCGTATCGTGATCGTGGGCGGGGGCTTCGGCGGTCTGGCTGCAGCCAAAGCGCTCGCGCGCGCGCCCGCCGAGGTGATCGTGATCGATCGTAACGATCATCACGTGTTTCAGCCGCTCCTATATCAGGTGGCGACAGCCGTGCTGACACCAAGCCAGATCGGCTCTGCCATTCGCGGCATCGTGGGTCGGCAGAAAAACACTACGGTGCTGAAGTGCAACGTCACGGGTGTCGACTTGGCGCGCCGTTGCATATTCGTAGATTCCGCCGACCGTGAAGCGGTGCCGATCAGCTTTGACTTCCTCGTGCTTGCTACGGGCGTGCGCCACAGCTACTTCGGTCACCCCGAGTTCGAGCCGTTCGCGCCAGGGCTCAAATCGCTCACCGATGCAGTGCTGATCCGAAACCGCATCTTGCAGGCATTCGAGCAGGCGGAAACAGAGGCAGACCCGAGCAAGCACCAAGATCTACTGACATTCGTGTTGGTCGGTGCCGGCCCCACAGGCGTGGAAATGGCCAGCGCAATCGCGATCCTGGTGCGTAGCAGGCTGCGTGCGGAGTACCGGCGCGTCGATCCGGCCAAGGCGCGCATCGTGCTCATCGACATGATGCCGAAGGTACTCGGGACTTTCGCCGAAGGACTGTCCGGCGCCGCCACAGCGCGGCTCGGTCGATTGGGAGTCGAGGTGCGGCTCGGTCATGGTGTGGATCAGATCGATGGCGAAGGCGTCGTCGTGGCTGGGGAGCGTATCGCCAGCAGGACCGTGATCTGGACCGCAGGCGTCGCACCTTCGCCGGCCGGTCAATGGCTCGGAGCACAAACCGACAAGGCTGGGCGCGTTCGTGTCGAAGCCGATCTGAGCGCTACGCACCACCGGAACGTCTTCGTCATCGGTGATACCGCCTCCCTCGATCAAGACGGCAAGCCCCTACCCGGCGTCGCGCAGGTCGCGATGCAACAGGGCCGCTATGTCGGCAAACTGCTGCGCAGACGCTTGAATGATCAAGCGGACCCACCGCCGTTTCGCTACTTCGACAAGGGGAATATGGCGGTGGTCGGCAAGGGCTTCGCCGTGCTGCAAAGTGGTCACATCAAGCTGAGCGGCTTCGTTCCCTGGCTGGTTTGGGCCGCCGTACATCTGCAGTTTCTCGCGCAGTCGTATCTGCGCGTGAGCGTCTTCCTGCAATGGGTGTGGACCTACCTGACTGGCAGGCGTGGGTCGCGCCTGATCATCAATCCGCCGCCCATTGGCCCGCCGCTCGGACCGGCGAACCTATCGCCACGAACACTTCAGTCGCAGCAGTTGAGCAGAACCTGACTTTCAAGAACGAAAGGGAACTCAATGTCCCCACTAGCCAATCAGAAGCTACCAACGCCCGACAGTGACTTCTATCGAATCACCGAAAGCCTTTCCGAGTCCGACCGCGCGACGCTCAAACGAGTGCGCCAATACATGGAAAGCACGGTCGCGCCCATCATCAACACCCACTGGGCGGAGGATTCGTTTCCGCCGGAACTAGTGACAGGCGTTCGCGATCTGAAGATCGCCGGCGCCGGCTACTCCGGCTACGGCTGCGCGGGCGGCTCGACGCTGCTGGCTGGCTTCATCGCGATGGAGATTGCGCGCGTCGACTGCTCGTGTGCCACGTTCTTCGGCGTTCACAGTGGCCTGGCGATGGGCTCGATCTTCCTGTGCGGCTCCGAAGAACAGAAACAGAAGTGGCTGCCTCCGATGGCTCGACTCGAAAAAATCGGCTCGTTCGCCCTGACCGAGCCGGACGTTGGCTCGGGCGCTTCCGGTGGCTTAGGCACGACGGCTGAGCGAGCCGGTGACACCTGGACACTCAGTGGCCAGAAGAAGTGGATCGGCAATGCAACCTGGGGTGATGTGACCATCATCTGGGCGCGCGACAAGGCCGACAATCAAGTCAAGGGGTTCATCGTCGAGAACAAGTCGCCGGGCTTCAAGGCCGAAAAGATTCGCACCAAGATGGCGCTCCGTGTCACGCAAAACGCGCTGATCACGCTCGAGAGCTGCCAAGTACCGGAAGCCAATCGGCTGCAGGAGGACACATCGTTCCGCGACACCGCGCGCGTGCTACGGATGACGCGTGCGTTCGTGGCCTGGGAAGCTGTCGGGTGCATGATGGGAGCGTACGAGCACGCGCTCCGGTACGCCCAGCAGCGACTCCAATTCGGCAGGCCGATCGCGAGCTTTCAGCTCGTCCAAGACTTGCTGGTCAAGATGCTGGGCAACATCACGGCTTCACTCAGCATGGTCGTGCGGCTGTCTCAATTGCAAGATGACGGCAAGCTCAAGGACGAGCACGCCTCGTTGGCCAAGGCGTTCTGCACGGTGCGCATGCGGGAGTCGGTCGGCTATGCACGCGAGGTTCTGGGCGCCAACGGCATCTTGCTCGAGCATCACGTCGGGCGCTTCGTCGCCGATGCCGAGGCCATCTACTCATACGAAGGCACGCGCGAAATGAACACGCTCATCGTCGGCAAGGCGATAACGGGCCTCAGTGCGTTCATTTGAGCCCGCGACTACCACCAATGAGGACCATCACACATGACTAACTCATCCACCGAGGCCAACGGCGAAAGCGTCGTGTTGTATGAGATGAGGGGCGCCATCGCGAACATCACGATGAACCGGCCGAAGGTGCTCAACGCCCTCAACCAGCGCACATTCGCCGCGTTGCATGCCGCTCTCGAAATGGCTCGGAAGGACCCAGCTGTGCGCGGCGTGATTCTGACGGGAAGCGGAGACAAGGCGTTCATCGCGGGTGAAGACATCAGTGAGCTCTCGGGCGTGAGCGCCGTCGAGGCCGCTGCCTTCAGCAAAAACGGCCAGGCAGTGCTCGACTTCCTGGAAAATCTGGGGAAGCCCGTGATCGCGGCCGTGAATGGCTTTGCTCTGGGTGGCGGCTGTGAGACCGCCATGGCGTGCACTCTGCGCCTGGCGGTCGAAAGCGCCAAGTTCGGCCAACCCGAGGTCAAGCTCGGCATCATCCCAGGTGCGGGCGGCACGCAGCGCCTACCGCGTCTCGTCGGTAAGGGCCGCGCACTACAGTTGATCCTCTCGGGAGAGATGATCAGCGCGCAGGAGGCCTATCGCATCGGCCTGGTGAACGAGGTGGTGTCTCGCGAGCAGCTGATCCCGCGCGCCGAAGCGATCCTGGCGATGATCAACGCGAACGCGCCGCTCGCGGTCAAGTTCTCGCTCGAGGCCGTGCACCGGGGCTCCGAGACCAGCCAATCCGAAGGTCTGGCGCTGGAAAGCTCACTGTTCGCGATCTGTGCCGCCACCGAAGACAAGAAGGAGGGCACTAGCGCCTTTCTTCAAAAACGTGCTCCGAACTTTCAGGGACGCTGAGCAAGGGCTCCGGCGGACTTCACGAAAGGGTTTCCCATGGCTACTAATTCCCTATTTTCAGGCTTGAAAGTGGTCGACCTCGCGAGCTTCATCGCGGGGCCGTCGGCGACTACCGTGCTCAGTGACTTTGGCGCTGACGTGATCAAAGTCGAGCCGCCGGGCATCGGTGACCCGTATCGGTACCTCTACCGCTTGCCGCCCAATCCTCCGTTGAAGGAGAACTACACCTGGCAGCTCACCAACCGCAACAAGCGCGGCCTGGCCATCGACCTCAAGCATCCGAGTTCGCGTCCGGTCCTCGAGCGCTTGGTCAAATGGGCAGACGTGCTGGTCACGAACTTTCCGCCCCGCGTTCGGCAAGGGCTGAAGGTCACATACGAAGAACTGGCGCCGCTCAACCCTCGTCTCGTCTACGCCGACATCACCGGCTACGGCGAGAACGGTCCCGAAGCGGACAAGCCAGGCTTCGACGTCACCGCCTTTTGGGCGCGCTCGGGCCTTATGCAGTTCACGCGCGACGCCTCGGCACCGCCGGCCATTCCGGTGCCGGGCATTGGTGACCACGCCACGGCGATCTCTCTATACAGCGCGA
>Ga0210387_10000556_pt1 | contig 26610 bp, 26 predicted proteins | sample IncBWC7OmetaG_FD_160108 | JGI IMG/M metagenome (GOLD analysis project Ga0210387, IMG submission 160108) | Forest soil microbial communities from Barre Woods Harvard Forest LTER site, Petersham, Massachusetts, United States - Inc-BW-C-7-O ...
CGGCTTGATCGACGAGTTTTGCGCTCACCGCGGCGTTTCGCTCTGGTTCGGACGCAATGAAGAAGCCGGCCTGCGATGCCCCTACCATGGCTGGAAATACGATGTGACGGGCCAGTGCATCGACGTGCCGTCGGAGCCGGAAGAAAGCGGCTTCTGCCGGAAGATCAAGCTCAAATCCTATCCGCTCATCAAGATTGGCGACGTGCTTTGGACCTATATGGGGCCGCCGGAAAAGCAGCCCCCGCAACCGGAATGGGAGTTTGCGCTCGTTCCGTCCGAGCAAACCTTCACCTCGAAGCGCTTGCAGGAATGCAACTGGCTACAGGCGATGGAGGGTGGGATCGATTCAAGCCACGTCTCATTCCTGCATCGGGGCAGTCTCAATTCGGATCCGCTGTTCAAGGGGGCAAAGGGCAACCAATATAACCTCAACGACATGCGGCCGGTCTTCGAAGTGGTCGAGCAACCGGGCGGCCTCTATATCGGCGCGCGGCGTAGTGCCGAGGGCGGCAATTATTATTGGCGGATAACGCCGTGGGTGATGCCGAGCTTTACGATGGTGCCGCCCCGCGGTGACCATCCTGTGCACGGGCACTTTTGGATTCCGATAGATGACGAAAACTGCTGGGCTTGGAGCTTCGATTATCATCCGGTGAGAGCCCTGACAGCGTCAGAGCGACAGGCGATGATCGACGGCCACGGGATTCATGTTCGCTATGTCCCCGGGACCTACCGTCCCGCCGCCAACAAGGACAACGACTATCTCATGGATCGCGCAGCGCAAAAGGCGGGGCATACCTACAGCGGTGTTGAAGGGATCGCCATGCAGGATGCGTCCTTGCAGGAAAGCATGGGTCCGATCGTGGACCGAGCAAAAGAGAACCTCGTCTCGACGGATAACGGGATCATCATGGCCCGTCATCGTTTGATAAAGGCCGCGCGCGCATTGGCGGAGAAGGACGTCACGCCGCCGGGCGTTGATCCGGAACATCAGCGTGTGAGATCAGCCGCCTTCGTTCTACCGCCCGACCAGGCATTCAAGGACGCGGCCAAGGAGGACCTCATGGTACGTCCAGGCGTCCGCCAGACGTCGATTTGAGCGCCACTTTCTCTTTTCGGTCGAGCGCCCTTTGTTAAGCTGGCTGGGACTTACTTTCTGTTGTAGTGGAGCGATAACATGCTTAGCGAGAGCGCGCGCGTAACCACCGCTGCGGAACAGCGCTACCGCATCGATGCGCCGAACGCGCTGCCCCGGCGCGTCAAAGTCGTTGCACTCGATGCCCCTTCCGCTCAACTCGTCGATAGATTGTCAAAGCGTCCGTGGTCGAACGCGACGTTTCTTACGCTGCCGGACGACGGAACTGCCACGTCACCAGCAATGGGCTCGCTGAAGGACTGGATGCATTCGGTTGCTGGTGAAGCTCAGGACCTGATCAACGACGTGGATGGAACCGATGTCATGGTCATCATAGCTCATGCTGAGGCTAAGGCGCATCCGGCGATACCAATTGGCGAGGCCTGCGCAGTGCGCGGCATCCCTGTCGTGGGCATTGTGATCCAGGACGGCAACAAACCTCCCGCCCTTGAGACCGTGAATGCGTTGCGTCCGTTTACGACCATGCTGGTGATGGCCTCGTCCGAAGATTACGTCGAGGCGATGTTGTCCGCCTTCAACGCGTGAGCCTGAAGTAGAGCGCCCCGGCTGAAGCGCATCAAACTGGGAACCCAAAGCATGGTCTCGATTTGGCTGTCCCCTCGACTCCTAGCTCCTGTCCACGCGGCCCTTCGCCCATTTGGCGTGGTAGTAGCGCCACGCCTTTTCAAAGAGGTCAGCGCTCCAAAGACTTCGAGCGGCAGCCGCCCTCTCCGCCTCGGTCATCGGCCTGCACTGACCGGCGCCATGAGCCAGAATCTGACGCCGAGCATTCTCCTCAAGGTAATAGGAAAGAACCACTGCCTCTTGGATGGTGCTTCCACACACGACGATACCATGCGACTGAAGGATGAGCGCGCGCCTGTTCCCCAGACACGACGCAACCGCGCGGCCCAGTTCTACCGTGCCGATAGATGCGACCTCGGGGAAAAGCGGTACCTCACCAACGAGGGCTCCCTGGGCAAAGACCGGCGCATATTCGATGCCGCTGGTCGAGAGCGTCGTACTCCAGATAGAGTGCGCGTGCACGATCGCATGAATATCGGATCGCGCGGCGTACAATTGAGTGTGCAAAAATCGTTCGCGAGGTGCCGCCAATCTCCCCGCTTGCGTCTGGCCGGCGGCGTCGACGACCGTGATGTCGCCTGGACCAAGGTCTGCCCGGTTGGAGGCACCGGAGTTGATGGCGATCGAGCCATCCGCCATCCGGCAACTGACATGGCCATTGTAGTCGATGAGGCCGCTATGCTCCAACATGCCGATGGCATCGCAGAGCTCCTTGCTGATCTGATTCAAGCTCTCATCGTTCATGCGATGTCTCTCGTTCACCAGCTACGCCGACGACGGCGCAGATTTCTGTCTGTCGAAGATAGTCGTTGCCGTCGCGCAAGGGTAGAACAAAGTACTGACATGCTATTTTTCTGTAACAGTGCCGTCGCGTGGCAAGTCCCTCGTGAATGCTCTGGGCAAAGTGGGATAAAGATATGTCAAAGCTGAAATTGAGCGTGGCCTGTTGGGACTATGACCGTGTGCGCGCCCTCCAGGATGGGACTGTTCGTCCGGACGGGATTGAGTTGAACTTTCTCAATCTCCCCGTCGAAGAGACGTTCTTTCGGATGATCCGGCACGCGGAATTTGACGTTGCCGAGATGTCGCTGTCGTCCTATTCGGTTTCGCTATTCCGATCTCCACGGCCATTTGTCGCCATTCCCGTCTTCCCGTCGCGTTTTTTTCGTCATTCCTCGATCTATATCAATTCGAATGCGGGAATTCGCCAGCCGACGGATTTGATCGGGAAAAAGATCGGCGTTCCTGAATACCAGATGACCGCTCCCGTCTGGATCCGCGGAATTCTTGCCGATCATTACAGCGTTCCCGTCGATGCGGTGAGCTATTTCACGGGTGGAGAGGAGGAGCCAGGCCGGCCCGAGAAGCAAAAACTCGATTTGCCACCCAACATCGAAGTGCAGCCCATTCCGCCGGGGAAAACGCTCTCGCGCATGCTGCTCGATGGTGAGATCGACGCGCTGCATACGGCACGAAAGCCATCGACATACGATCGGAAGACAGTCACTCGACTGTTTGAGGACTATCCTCGTGTGGAGCGCGATTATTTCAAAAGCTCCGGGATATTCCCGATCATGCACACGATCGTGATCCGGCGGAGCCTGTACGAGCGCGATCCCTGGATCGCCCAGGCGCTATTCAAAGCCTTTTGCCTCTCCCAGCAAAAGGCCTACGTGGACCTGTCCGAGACCGCAGCGCTCAAGACCATGCTGCCATTTCTCACCGCACATATCGAAGACGCCGTAAGCGAAATGGGCCGTGACTACTGGCCGTACGGCCTCCAGAAGAACCGACTGACGCTATCGACCTTTCTTCGCTACCACCACGAGCAAGGTCTGTCCCGGAGCCTACTTACTCCTGAGAATTTATTCGCTCCGGAAACGCTTGAGGCGTTCAAGATCTAGCGGCGGCGCGCATCCCCATCATTCTCGTCTTTGACATGGCAAGCCTTGGCCGTGACATCCACAGCGGCATATCGAGCGAATTGCAGGCCGGCAGGACGGCGTCGAGAAGTCATCGATCGGCATTGACCGAAGAGCGTTGACTGCTATGATCCTTATAAGCGAACAACGTTCCCTATAGCGGAACACGATTGGGAGGCCCATTTAGGATGGTCGAGAAATTGCCTCTCCGCATCGCGCTTGGAAAGCATCAACACGTCGCGCCTCTCAAGGACGGCCGCGTCACCTCCGATCGAATAAAATTCGAGTTCAAGGAATACGATCCCCTTCCAAACGCGTTTCGCACGATGGTCCGGACGGACGAGTTGGACGTCTCCGAGATGGCCATCGTCACACACCTCCTGGCCCATCGTTTCGGCAAACCAATTACTGGCATCGCGATTCCGCTCTGGAGCCGGCTTCCGCACACAAATCTTGTGTGTCCAATCGACTCTAGGATCAACGAGCCTCGTGATCTCGAAGGCACCCGCGTGGGTGTGCGCGCTTACGCTCAAACTTCCGGAGTTTGGGTTCGTGGCATTCTCAAGAGCCAGTACAAAGTCGACTTGAACCGGATCACGTGGGTGACAATGGAAGACGCCCATCTCGCCGAGTACAAGGATCCGAGCATTGCGATCCGTAATGACAAACCCTTGTCTTTGCGTCCTTTGATGATGGCTGGTGAATTGTCCTCGATCATGGGCGAGCGGACCATTGATCCGGCCGGCATTAGAACGGTCGTGCCTGATGCGGAAAACGCGGCGCTTGACTGGATTTCCGACACCGGGATCGTTCCCATCAATCATGTCATCGCGGTCAGGAATGATCTGGTCACCGAGCATACGTGGCTGGGCAAGGAGCTCATGAACCTCTTTCAAGCGGCCAAAGCGATAGCGATCCGGGATGACAAGGCGCCTGCCCCTCCCGAGTATGGGTTCGAAGCAAACCGTCGATCGCTCCAGCTGGCTTTCGATTTTTCAGCCGATCAATCCTTGACCCCACGCGTATGCAGAGCCGAGGATTTGTTCCTCAAGCTCTAGCAATCGATCGCGCCTCAGTCGGACTCTGCAATGAGAGCGGCGTCATAAAGATTTGTTTAACAAAGCGACGCTGATCAGACCTTCCGCCAACTCTTCGAGCTTCACCCGCACTAGCGCGGCCTCGGGGTGCCCCCTATCGGACGCAGTTTCGCAGACTAAGGAGAAGAACATGGCACAGATGGTAGTTGCAGCGGTCCGCACCGGTCCGAGCAAGATGGAACTTCGCGAATTTCCGATGCCAGACATTCCCGATGATGCTGCGCTGATGAAGATGGAAGTGGCTGGGATCTGCGGGACGGACGTGAAGCTCTTCAAGACGCCACCCAATTCTGCTCCAACAATCATGGGCCATGAAAATATCGGCATGATCGCCAAGGCCGGGAAGGAATTCACGCGCCGCAAGGGCTTCAAAGAAGGCGATCTCGTCTTCGTTGAACACTATGTCATGTGCGGCAAATGTCAGTGGTGCCATCAAGGACAATACCGGCATTGCGAGAATACGGATTGGCGAAACAATCCTGAGGGCATCCGTTATGGATACACTTCCGCTGAACGTGCGCCCCACCTTTGGGGAGGATTTGCCCAGTACGTTTATTTGCCTTGGAACGCGGTGGTGCATCACGTCCCGAAAGGCGTGACACCGGAACTCGCGGGTCTCGTGACACCGATGGCGAACGGCGTCGAATGGTCTCTGTTCGATGCCGGCGTTGGCTATAATTCGACCGTACTCATCCAGGGCCCAGGTCAGCAGGGTTTGTCGCAGACGGTTATCTGCAAGCAGGCCGGAGCCTCACTCATCATTGTCACCGGCACGTCCAAGGACGCCGCCAGACTCGAAGTGGCCAAAAAGCTCGGCGCGGACCACGTGATCGATGTGCAGAAGGAGGATCCGCTCGCCCGCATCAAGGAAATCACGTCCGGGAAAGGCGTCGACATTTCGCTGGACTGCACGGCAGGTGCGGGCACCATTCCGATTTTGCTCGGCATCGAATCCCTCAAGCGAAAAGCCGGAACACTTCTCGTGCAGGGAGAAATGAAGGAGTTTCCCAACTTTCCGCTGGAGAAAATGACCGTAAAAGCCATCACGATCAAGAGCGCGCGCGGTCACAGCTATCGCGCGTGCGAACTCGCGCTCGAGCAGATTTCGTCCTCCCGCTTCCCGCTTGACCTTGTAACGACGCATCGGTTCGGCTTGAAGGACGCTGCCCTGGCGATCCAATCCGTAGGCGGGCATGGGGTCCCGGATGTGATCCACGCTTCGCTTCTACCGTGGCAATGAGAGTTCAACAAGAACCTAGACCATGGCTATTGGCTTTCGAATTCTCACGCACCACCGTCGAGTTGACCCGACGACGGCATCACGGCCCCTACAAGGGCGGCCCGGGCGAAATCAACGTCCCGATTTCGCTCGACGGCATGGTCATTGCGCCGGGCGATCTGCTTATTGGCGATGATGGTGTGTTGTGCGTCCTGTTCGACCGAACTGACGACATGTATCGGCAAGCGCGAGCAAAGAACGAAGCCGAGTCCAAGACCGTCGCGAATACCAACGCCGGTAAGCTGGATCGCACATATCATGGGTGGTTGCATGAGGTGTAGCGTCGCCATCGCTTTCGGGAGCGCGTACCCGCATCTTGCGAGTAGCTTGGTGCTTTTCTGGCCCGTAGGCGGCGCAAAATACCGCATCAACGGTCATTTGCGTTTTGCCGATCATTTTGCCTTTGTCCATCAAAACGGACTTGCCGCGACCGTCGAACTCGCGCGTCAGAGTGGAAAATCATTTGGAAACGACTCGCGCGTCGGCCCGTGGGTCTCCGTCATTCGGAACGATCCGGGGGTTCGCTTCGAGATACGCTGTCCAAAACGTCGAGGACTACAAACTCGTGGTGGGCGCCATGGCGAACGGCCTGCTCGACCGCGACACATCACCGGGGGCAGAGCCCAAAGATCTTATGCGCTTGTCGATACCGACATTGGTCGTGCCGGGATCAGACGCGTCGCACGTGACATCCGCCGCGCGCTATCTGCACGAATGTATTCCAAATTCCGAGTACCGGGACGTTCCGACCTCCGCGCAAGCCGGCCCCCAAACCAATGCCAAGGTCATCGGCTTTTTACAAGGAATAGCCTAGCGGTCACAGAAACGACGCGCTTTCGTTGGCCGCGAATTGTTACTGGAGCGGTCCCATCATCCCAAGCAAGATTCTCAGTAGAACTGGTCGAAGTGAATCTGCGCCGCGGGAACGCCCAGATTTGCCAGCATCTTCTGTATCGCCTGTCCCATCATCGGCGGACCAGCGAAATAGATTTCAGAACTGGGGAGACGATCCGCGAGAAGTTTTTGAGCGAGCTCGTGCACGAAACCACGGTGACCATCCCAGCGGTCATCGAACTCGAGCGGCCCAGAGACGACCGGATGAAAGTGTATTGTGTTGCCAAATCCTGGCAATTGCTGAAGCATGTCCTTCCCACAAATGTCTGCCGCCGATCGACCGCCATAAATGAAATCTAGTCGACGCTGGGCGAGGACAGGCGTACGTGTCGCACCTCGTGCGATGGATATCATCGGAGCAAGACCCGACCCGCCGGCGAGACAGATGATATCGCGGTCGACGCCCTCACGCAGATAGGCAACTCCATAGGGACCATCGAGGGTCACGAATGCGCCGACCTTGAGGTCTCTGAACAGCTTTGCGGTCGCTTGTCCGTCCGGAACGTGCTTTATCTGGAAGTGCCACGCTCCATCTTCATTGCCAACGTTCGCCATCGAGTAGGGGCGACTACCGCTCACGCCCGGCAAGTCGAGCAAGGCATATTGACCAGGGAGAAAGTTGGCAAGGCCCTCGGTCTGAAATTGGAATTCTCGAATGTCGTGGGTGATCTCGCGGGTTCCGCGGAGAATTGCCCGGGAACGCCGCGGACGAAAACGACTCTCGTACTGGTTCATCAGCCGAAGCTTCACCACGCAGTCCGACAAGGGCCGCGCTTGGCAACCCAAATATCGCTGTCGCTGGCGGTCCTTTTCCGTCAATCCTGGCGGGTCAGTGCGCAGGTGCTCGACTTGACCTTCGAGGAGTTCAAAGCGGCAAGTGCCGCACGCGCCGACGTTGCATTCATACGGAAAGCCCAGACCGGCCCTCAATGCCGCACGCAGGATGGTGTCTTCCTCTCCGCAGGACCAAATGAGATCTGTCCCGTTGAGTTTGATTACGGCCATGCATCCTCGTCCGTCAGCTGTAAGGCGCGCCATAACCGAGGCGCGTCGAGATCGCGGCAACCGTTTCCAGAAGTGGTTGGGCAAATTTTTCTATTGAATCCAGGGAGAGACGTTGAGATGGGCCTGCGACGCCGACCGCTCCCACCACGGCGCCGGTCGCGTCGCGAACCGGGGCAGCAATGACACGAACACCCGGCTGGTTCTCCTCATCTTCGACCGCAAATCCGCGCCGACGCACTTCGGCAAAAGCTTTCCGGAGAAGGTGGGGATCGGTCACCGACTGCTTGGTCCGTGAACGAAGCGGTCCGGAAAGAAGCTTGTCGATGGTTTTCTCAGAAGCGAAGGCAAATATAGCCCTGCCAATGGCCGTACAATGTGCCGGCCGCCGAGCACCGAGGTCCGACTTGATGCCGAGTGCCTGCGGACTTTCGAGGTCATACACATGCATGACCTCCATATCGCTTGGGATGCCAAGTAGGATGGTCTCGCCGGTCAGCTTGCGCAACTCAAAAAGATACGGCCTGGCCTCGTTCGAGAGGCTCATTCGTCGACGCACCAAGGTGCCGAGCCCGAAAAGACCAATGCCGAGGCGATAGCGCTCATTCTCGGGATTTTGTTCAAGCAAATGAGCGCTCACGAGGGTGACAGCCAAGCGATGAACGGTGCTTTTGGAGACCTTCAGCTTCTTGGCAAGGGCACTCACGCCGATTTCGGCTTCGTCTTCAGAAAAGGCTTCGAGCAGACGAATCGCTGTCGCGACTGACGACAGCCGCTTTCGGGTGCTTGCAGCGGACTTCTTCGCAGATTTCGAGGTCTTTTTTGCTGTAATCATGGATGGTCATCGGATCAAAATGAACAAGCCGGCACGATAATGGCTTTGGTCGGCATGTACACCCTGCTCTGCTTCTAGCCTGACCGTCCGCTCCCGCCGACATGATAAGGCCTCTCACGATTTGCACCCAGCCGACTTTCCAATTGACCCATCAGCCGGATCAAGTACAGTATAACGTCGTTCCTTTATATGGAACACTGTTTCGTTTTAACGAATATCATGAATAGACCGCTGGTCAAGTGTGTTGCCGCTACCGTAAGGAAACGAGATGTCGGATACGCGCGCGAAGTTGAGATTATGTTCAGTCGATGATGTGGCGCCCGATAGCGTGATCCGTGTGGAAGCCGGCGACCTCGCGCTCGCCGTTTTCAACGTGAGTGGCGTGTTTTACGTCACCGATGACCAATGCACGCATGGCCCGGGGTCGCTGTCAGACGGCTATCTCGACAGGTTTGAGATCGAGTGTGATTTCCACAATGGGAAGTTCGATATCCGCACGGGCGAAGTATTGGCTCCTCCGTGTATGCTACCGCTGCGCACCTACAAGGTCTTCATCGAAAACAATGACGTCCTCGTTGAGCCCTTCGGAGAAGCCCTGTAGCAGCAAGAGAGCGCCCTGAAGTTCAATTTTTGGTTCGTACGCCGGTCAACCGCGATTGATGTAGGAGCTCGGCAGTCTCGTTAACCGGCACTGCGAGGACATCGCTCCAAAATACTAAACAGCTTTTGTCAGCGCGCCGTCTACGAAGAGATTGGTACCGGACACGCGGCCTGCCAAGAATACCACGCTTGTCTATGCCGAGGCGCGATCGCAAGCATGCTTGCCGAATTGCTCAAGACGATGATGCGGGATGCAGCCGGATGAACGGACACAGCAGCGTCCATTAGCACAACGCCCTCTCAGGTCGTGCACGCACCTACGACGTGGTAGTCGCGGCCAAAATAGATCAGGCTGTCTGCGTAGTCGGTCTTCTGAAGCGCCAGCACGCGGCAGAACAGCACATCATGAGTTCCGACATTGGCGACTTCGATGACGCGGCAATCGAAGCAGGCCGGACTGTCCGCAAGCACCGGCGCACCGGTCTCGAGAACCGACCATATGGCCGCCGCAAATCGTTCATCAGCTGGCACCTTGCCTCCGAATTGGCGCGCCAGCCCCTCATGCCGGGCCGCCAGCACGTTCACGCATACGACGCCGTTCTTGGTGACGCTCTCATAGGCTGAAGACGCGCGATTGAGGCAAACAAGCAGGGTCGGCGGATCGTCGGTTACGCTACACACCGCAGACGCAGTGAAGCCAGCGCGGCCTGTCGGGCCGTCCGTCGTGACGATGCTGACCGCGGCGCCGAGGCGCGCCATGGCATCGCGATAGTCCTGACTGGCGACTTTATACATTCCGGTCCCCACAGGCCTTCGAGGCTCGCCGCCCGGACAGAGCCAGGTCACGCACGACCCGCGCCAGGACGGACGCGCCAGCCACCACATGCTCGGGCTCGGTCCATTCGTGCTCGACATGGCTGACGCCATCACGGCAGGGAATGAAAATCATGGCCGATGGACAGACCTTTGCGAGATGTCGGGCGTCGTGACCGGCGGACGACAGGATCGGCATCGCGAGCAGATCCAGCTCGCGCGCCGCCTGTTCGATCCGCCCGCGCAAGAGTGCATCGAACTCGTTCGACGGCGCGTCGACCAGCAATGTGACCTTCACGGCGCAAGGCGGCGCATGACGTTCGCCGAGCGAGATCACGCGCGTCCCGGCCACCCCTAGCACCGCGTTGTCCGGATGCCGCAGATCGACGCTGAAGGTGACCCGCGACGGGACCACCGACGGCGCATTCGGCTCGACCAGAACGCGCCCGATGGTGAACTTGATCTCGGCATCGATGGATCCGATCTCGGCATGAAGCGCGGCCGCCATGCGCGCAAAGGCCGCAAGCGCGTCACGCCGCTCACGCTGCACCAGCGTGCCGGCGTGACCCTCGGCACCTTCAACCACCATCAGGAACGTCTTCTTGCCCTGGATTCCCGTGACGACGCCGATGATGCGGTCCTCAGCTTCGAGCAGTGGCCCCTGCTCGACGTGCAGTTCCAGATAGGCGTCAACTGCAAATCCGAGCGGCTTGCGGGGCAGACCGGAAAAACAGGCATGCAGGCGGTCGAGTTCGTCACCGACACTGATGCCGCTGGCATCACGTACCTGTCGGATCACATCGATGCTGCGCGCACCGATAAAAGCCTCCGAGCCCATCATGCCTGGAGCGAAGCGGCTGCCCTCTTCGTTCATCCAGGCGACGACGATCACATCGCGTGCTGGCCGCTCGCCGCGCTCGGCAAGCGAGACCGCTGCTTCAAGCGCGGCCACGACACCCGCCGCCCCATCGAACTTCCCGCCGGTCGGCTGGCTGTCGAGATGGCTACCGACCAGAAGCGGCGGCGCCGAGCGATCGTGCCCGGCGAGAACGAGAAACAGATTGCCTGCCGCATCGGTTGCCGCGGATAGACCTGCTTCTTGCGCCCAACCGATCACGCGATGCCACGCCGCAATCTCGCCGTCGCTCAGCGCCTGTCGATCGAGGCCACCGGCGGACGTGGCGCCGATCTCGGCCAGCGCCATCAGCCGCGTCCAGAGCCGGCCGCCATTGATCAGGGGACCGCGCTCCCGTTCCATTTATTTGGTACGCATGATTTGACCGGGCAGCGCGCGCGGGTCGCGCGGCAGCCACCTTCCAGCCTCGACCTGGGCAATGAACTCCGCAAGCAGTGCGTTGAACGCCGCAGGCTCTTCGAGATTGAGCGTGTGGCCCGTCTTGGGAAGGACTGAAAGGCCGCAGGCGGGAATGGTCTTCTTGAGAAAGATGCCCGGCTGCAGGCAATGGTCATCCTCGTCGCCCACCATGACCAATGTCGGCACTGTCATCCGCTTCAAGCCGTCTTCCAGATCGTAGAAGGACGGCCGCCGCGCCTGCACGCCGCGCATGGTGTTGGCTGCGCCGCGATCGGAATGGGTAGCGAGGCGATCGGCGAATTCCTTCCAGCCACGCAGATCCTTGTTCTGGAACTGCACGCGGCTCGCGCCCAGCGCATAGATTTTCGAGAAATCTTTCGCGCCCTGCTTTTCGAAATTGTCAGCGACCTCGAGCGAGACGTTGCGGAAATAGTCCTCGAATTCCTTCTCGCAGCCGTAACCGGCGCCGGCGACCGTCAGCGACGTCGCCCGCCGTGGCGTGCGCAGGCCGAAATGCGCCGCGCAGAAGCCTCCCATGGAGAGACCAACGATGTGGGCCTTGTCGATCTTCAGGCCATCGAGCACGGCGACCGCATCATCCGCCGCAAGCGCCTGCGAATAGGCATCGACGTTGTCAGGCACGTCCGACGGCGGATAGCCGCGCGCGGCGTAGGTGATGCAGCGGTGGCGGCGGCTGAAAAAGCGCAGCTGCGGCTCCCAGCTCGCATGGTTGCCGCCGAATTCATGGATGAAGAGGATCGGCGTGCCCTCGCCTGCTTCTTCCACATGGAGGTTCACGCCATCCTTGGTGGTGATCATAGTCATTGGAACGCCTCTTCAGAATTGCGGCGGCAGATCGTTGAGTGTGCGCGCCTGCGTCACCATCTCCGGCAGTAGGGTGCAGAACTTCTCAACCCATGGCGAAGGAACCGAGGTGGAGACCTTTACAAATCGGTCGCCAAAGCGCTCGGTGTGATAGGTGCCCTGGCGGATCATGATGCCCTGGCGCCGATAGCATTCGACCAGCGCCTCGGGACGGATGCCGGCTTCCGCCGTCTCCAACACCAGGAAATTGCCGTGCGAGGGGTAGATCGGAATCTTGAATCCCTCGATGGAGGCGATCGCCTCGCGGATCATCGCCTTGTTGGCGCGATCGACGCCGCGGACTTTCATCATCCATTCAGCCTTGACGGCGAGTCCGGCCTGGGCCGCACGCTGGGCGATGACGCTCGCGCCAAGCACGCTGGTCGAGGCTTGCGCGAATTCCTCGAACAGGCCGCGCGAAGCGACCAACGCGCCGATGCGCAAGCCGGCAAGCCCCAGCCATTTCGAAAAGCTCGTCGAGACGACGGAGCCTTCGGGCGCCACATGCAGGGCCGGCGTATGGCCATCGGCGAAATCGCGATAGGTGCAGTCGTGCACCAAAAGTGCGCCGCAATCGCGCGCAATCGCGGCGAACTTTTCGATCTCCTCACGGGTGTAACGGATGCCAAGCGGATTGTTGGGATCGACCAGATAGATGATCGCCGTGCGCTCATCGACATGGGCCTTGAGCGCTTCAGCCATCAAACGATAGTTGCAGGCCGGGTCGTAGATCGGAATCTCGATCACCTCTGCGCCCTGCTGGCGCGCGAACAGGCAGGGCCATTTCCAGGTCGGATCTGTCGTGACGAGCGTAGTGCCTGGCTTGCAGCGCGCGCGGCAGATCATGGCGAGCGCATTGACGCCGCCCTCGGTCACCAGCGCTTCGACACCTTGCACGCCGAGATCGGTGATGATCGAGCTGCGCAGCGCCTCAAAACCCAGAGGCGGCGCATAGGCGTTGAACTCGCCTTGCTCAATCGAGCGCAGCATCGCTTCGCGAACCGCCGGGTGGCTCTCGATGTGATTGGTGTTCTGGCCGAGCCAGTAGAGTCCCGGCGTCGCCGACAGCTCGTCAAAATAACGATTGCGGACCAGTGCGGCGGATTGCGGCTTCGACATCGGCGCGATGCCTTTAGATCACGGAGCCGCGGGCGGCGATGCCGCCGTCGATCGTCACCACTGTCCCGGTGATATAACCCGCTTTCGGCGAGGCGAGGAACGCGCAGAGATCGGCGACCTCCTCCGACGTCGCCGGACGCTTGCCCGGATATTTGTCGAACAGCTCCTCCCAGCGACTCTCGTCACCGAGCATGTCGATCGCCTTGCGCCTCATGATCTTGAGCATACGGTCGGTCGCGACCGGTCCAGGATTGACGGCGACGATACGCACCCTGTGGTCGAGGCTTCGCCCGCCAAGCGCCTTGGTGAACGACATCAGCGCGGCATTGCCGGTAGAGCCCGCAATATAGCTCGCATCCCAGTTCTCGCCGGAATTGCCGATGATGTTCAGGATGACGCCGTCCCTGCCCTTCATCTGCGGATAATAAAGGCGCGAGAGCGTGATGTAGCCGAACACCTTGAGATCGAAGCCGCGCCGCCAGGCGGCATCGTCAAGGATTTCAAGGGAGCCTGCCGGGATGTCGCCGGCATTGTTGATGAGGATGTCGACGTCGCCCACTTCGGCTGCGAGCTTTTCCATCGCCGCCGTACTCGAAAGGTCGAGCGCGTGGACCTTAACCTTCACGCGGTGGCGAAGCTCGAGCGTATCCTTGGCGCGCTGCATGGCCTCGCCATTGCGGGCCGCCAAGTGCAGATGGCACCCCTCCGCCGCGAAGACCTCGGCGACCGCAAGCCCAATTCCCTTCGACGCGCCAGTGATCAGGGCGGTCTTGTTCGTCAGCTTAAGTTCCACGCAACAGCTCCAGGGTGCAAACGAGATATACAATTTCTAGCAATTTGCATACCAAGAGCCGGCGAGGTCATTCGAAGGCCGCCAGAAAGTCCAGCAGATTGTCGCCGAGCAAGTTGACGTGGTCGCGCATCGTGCTGTGCGCCCGCTCCGGATCATGGGCCAGGATCGCCCGCATGATCGCTTCATGCTCGCGGATGGTATCGGCGATCCGGTTCGGCATGTGCGTCACCCGGCGGCGGTAGGCTGCGACCTGGTTGCGCAGCTTGCGCGTCTGCTCGGCGAGGAAGACGTTGCGCGAGGCCTCATAGATCGCCTCGTGAAATTCCTGGTTGATGTCGTAGAATTCGTCGATGCCGCTGCTTTGACTCGCCGCCACAAGACGCTGATGAATCTCTGAAATTTCCTTGCTCCAGCTTGGCGAGACGCGCCGCGCGGCAAGCCTCGCGCACAAGCCCTCAAGCTCGGCCATGACCTGGAACATCTCGACCAGCACCTGCGCCTTGATGGAGCGCACCGTGGCGCCCTGGCGTCCGCGCAGCTCGACCAGATTATTGGCGGCCATCAGCCGAAACGCCTCCCGCACCGGCGTGCGCGACACGCCGAACCGTTGCGCGATCTCCTGTTCGTCGAGCCGGCTGCCGGGCTCGAGGTGACCGGCCGCAATCGCGCCCTCGAGCTTCTCGCGCAGACTCTCGGCGAGGGTCATGCTCGAACGGGTGGCAGCCGATTTGTCGCCATTTTTGGCACGGGCGCCTGCACTGTGTGCACCAGTTTCCGCCATTGCGCTCCTCATTGACCTCATCAAGTATACAAAATCGAGCTTAGATCGCCACAAAAGGCTCGGAAATCCGCCCAAGAGCGCTCCGACTCGCGCGCCTTACCCCACAAAGCCCGGCAAATATCATGCCTAGTACCCTCAAAACAGCGGTGGCACACGAGTTGCTAGAGATTTGAGGTCGGCCGGGCCGTCGTATGCGCGAAACGGTCATCATTATACAAGGGGATCGCCTTGCAGGCTGCGCTCAGGACCAGTGTCACTTCTTCGGCCGCCTCGGAGCAGCCTGCGGCAAAGTCGCCGCCGCTCCTCGAATTGCGGTCGGTGACCAAGACATTCGGCGAAGTGACCGCGCTTGCGGGGCTGGAGGCAAACGTCGCTTCGGGCGAGTTCGTCACCGTGGTCGGCCCCAGCGGCTGCGGCAAGAGCACTCTCTTCAATATTGTTGCGGGCCTGGAGGAGCCGGACCCAGGCGGCATCCTACGCTTCGAAGGCAATAGCTGCCACGCCACGGACCTGCTTGGCCGCGTGTCGTTCATGCCGCAGCAGGATCTCCTGCTGCCCTGGCGCAACGTCATCGACAACGCGATCCTCGCGCTCGACGTCGAGGGCGTGCCGCGCGCAACAGCGCGCGCCAAGGCGCTCAAGATGCTGCCCGAGTTTGGCCTCGCCGGTTTCGAGCAGCAATATCCGCATCAATTGTCCGGCGGCATGCGCCAGCGCGTCGCGCTGATGCGCACCTTCCTGTTCGAGCGCGACCTGATGCTGCTCGACGAGCCGTTCGGCGCGCTGGACGCGCTGACCCGCGCGATGATGCAGCGCTGGCTGCTTGACGTCTGGCAAAAGTACCGGCGCACGATTCTCTTCATCACCCATGACGTGGATGAAGCGATCTTTCTCGGCGATCGCGTGCTGGTGATGACGGCGCGTCCCGGCGCGGTGAAGCTCGAGCAGGTGGTCGACCTGCCGCGTCCCCGGCGGCCGCACATCGTCACCGCTCCGGAATTCGTTCGGCTCAAGCGCACGCTTCTCGACGCCATCGAGGAGGAGAGCATGAAGTCCTTCCAGTCAGCCGTCACGCAGGAGAAGGCCTCGTGAACGCCAACGCCCAGCCGCTCTCCCCCGCCGCGCGGCGGATCGATCCGGCCGAATGGGATGCGCGGATCAAGCTCGCCGCCTGCTATCGCATGGTGGCGAAGCTCGGCATGGACGACCTGATCTACAATCATATTTCGCTGCGCATCCCGGGGCATGAGGACCAGTTCCTCATCAATCCCTACGGCCTGCTGTTCGACGAGATCACGGCCTCGAGTCTCGTGAAAATCAACACCAACGGCGACAAGCTCGACGACACGCCGCACAGCGTCAACGTGGCCGCTTTCGTCATCCATGCCGCGATCCACAAATCGAGCCATGACGCGGTCTGCGTGCTGCACACCCATTCGGACGCTAGCGTCGCCGTCTCAGGGCAGGAAGCCGGCCTCCTGCCGCTGAGCCAGTTTGCGATGCGGTTCTACCATCGTCAGACCTTCCACGACTATGAAGGCGTCGCCATCGATCTCGACGAACAGGCGCGGCTGGTAGCCGACCTTGGCCCGCACAAGGTCATGCTGATGCGCAACCACGGGATCCTGACCGTCGGCCGCACGCCGGGCGAAGCCTTCATGCTGCTGTATTATTTCGAGCGCGCCGCGCGCATCCAGTTGCAGATGCAGGCCGCCGCCGCATCGGGCGCGAAGCTCGTGATGCCACCGCACGAGGCCTGCGAGAGAGCCGCGCGCCAATTCTGGGAATTGCAGGGCGACATTCTCGTCCCGGGCGAGCGCGAGTGGCCGGCCCTGATGCGCCAGCTCGATCGCGACGATCCGTCCTACCGAAATTGATCCGTCATTCCGATGTCAGGAGCACAGCCGTGAGTATCTTCATGCCAAGCCGCCGCCATGCCGTCGCGGTCCTTGCTGCCGTCGCAGTTGCAGCCAGCTCTCTGACCGCAGCTGCTCCCGCCGCCGCCGCAGACCTCACCAAGGCCAGCCTGCGGCTGAAATGGCTGCCCCAGGCGCAGTTCGCCGGCTTCTATGTCGCCGTGGCCAAGGGCTACTACAAGGCCGAAGGCATCGACCTCACCATCAATCCCGGCGGCCCCAACCTGCTCGCGGAAAATCTGGTGGCGACTGGCGCCGATACATTCGGCTTGTCGGGCGGCACCGACAGCGTGTTTGCCGCGCGCGACAAGGGCCTGCCCATCGTCTGCATCGGCGTCTCGCATCAGATCACGCCGTTCATCTTCGTCACCCGGAAGGACGGGCCCGTGAAAACGCTGCAGGATTTCAAGGGCAAGACGGTGACGACCTGGTTCACCGGCGCCAACCACGTGCTGAATGGTATGCTGGCGAAGGAAGGCATCAAGCCGGAAGACGTCAATATCCAGCCGCAGCAGGTCTCGGTGACGCCCTTTGTCGAAGGCAACGTCGATGTCATCACCGCCACCTACTATAATGAATTCTATTCCATCCAGTCGCGCATGCCGAGGGACGGCCTGAAGACCTTCGTCGCCGAGGACTACGGCATTACTTTTCCCCGCGACACGCTGATCGTCGCGGAGACGACCGCCAAGGACAAGCCTGAGCTCGTCAAGGCCTTCCTGCGTGCCTCGCTCAAGGGCTGGAAGGACGCCTTCACCGATCCGAAGGGCGCCGTCGATACCGTCATGGCCGTTGCTCCCACGCTCGATCGTGCGCAGCAGGAGTTCATGCTAACCGAGGTCAAGCGGCTGATGACGGCGGGGAAAGCGGGGGACAACGGCCTGTTCTGGATCGATCTCGATGCCGTCAAGACCGCACATGATTTCTTCCTGAAGTATGGCGTGATCTCAAAGCCGGTCGATCTTTCTACCGCTTATGACGCCAGTTTCATCGCAAGCATCCCGCTTTCGGATCGGCGGCCGTGAGCGCCATGGCGTCGCCTGCCGAACACACAATGGCGGCACGCCGGAAACCGAACGGCCTGACCATCCTGTTGCACAAATCGGCGCGTCTCCTGGTTGGGCTGGCGATCCTGTCGCTGGTCTGGGAAGGTGCGGTCCAACTGCTCGGCATCAAGCCATCCTACCTGCCGCGGCTGAGCATGATCCTGATGGGGATGGCAGCGACGCCGCGCGCCTATGTGGACGGATTTGTACGCACGCTCGCTGAAACACTGATCGGCTTTGTCACCGGCGGCACCTTTGGCGTGCTCACCGGCATCGTCTTCTTCCGCATGCGGGCCCTGAAAGAGATGGTTCTGCCGATCTTCGTGGTGTCGCAGACCATTCCCGTCATCGCCTTCGGCGCGCTTGTGGTGCTGTGGTTCGGCAACACACTGCTCGCCAAGGCCGTGATCGCCTTTTATCTCACCTTCTTCCCGGTGACGGTCAACACGCTGTTGGGTCTGGAGACGGTCGATCCGAAACAGGTGGCGCTGATGCGCAGCTTCGGCGCTTCGAAGTGGCAGCTTCTGGTGCGCCTGCAACTTCCCACCGCACTGCCGCAGATCTTCGTGGCGCTGCGACTGGCCTGCTCCTTGAGCCTCGTCGGCGCCATCGTCGGCGAATGGTTCGGCGACACCACCGGCCTCGGCGTATTGCTGCTGCAGGCCATGTTCACTGAAAACGTGGTTGCGATCTGGGGCGCACTACTCGCATCGGCGCTGCTCGGCACGACTTTCTATGCCGTCGTGGCGGCGGCCGAGCGGCGGCTCGTGTTCTGGAGCGCCGAACAATGACAGGCCTCGCCGCCCCGCCACTCGCCCTGCAACGCGGCATTCTCGGCGCGGTGCTCTTGATTGCATGCTGGGAAGGACTCGCGCGGGGCCTGCATCTGCCCGCCTATGTTCTGCCCGCGGTGAGCGACATCCTCGCCACCATCTGGTCGAAGCGGGCGCTGCTCGGCAACGCCGCAGGCTATACGCTCCTTGAGGCACTCGTGGGTTATGCGGCCGGCTCTCTTATCGGCGCCGGCCTCGCCGTTGCAATCACCCTGGTGCCGGCATTGCGCGCCGTGATCCTGCCCGCGGCCACCGCCATCAACTCGGTGCCGGTGGTCGGCTATTCGCCCCTGATCCTGCTCTGGTTCGGCATCGGTGTCGCATCGAAGGTGGTAATGGTGGCGATGACAGTGAGCTTCACCGTCTTCCTGTCGATGCTCGCGGGCCTCGACCGGGTCGATCGCCGCGCGGTCGATCTGATGCGCAGCTTCGGTTCCGGCCGGTTCAGCACCCTGTGGCGCCTCCGGCTGCCGACCGCGTTGCCGCTGCTGCTCGCCGGCATGCGCGTCTCGACCGTGCGCAGCGTGATCGTCGCGATCGTCACCGAAATGCTCGGCGCCTATGGCGGGCTCGGCTGGGTGATCTATCAGGCCGTGCTGCAGATCGATTTCGTGCAAGTTTGGTCCGCGATCTTCGTGGCCTCGGCGGCGAGCCTCGCCTTCTTCGGCCTGGTCGGCTTCCTCGAACGTAAAATTCTATTCTGGACTTGACGGCAATGAAACGACAGATGCACCTCGGCCTCTTCATCCTGGGGACCGGCAGCCACGTCGCCGGCTGGCGCTATCCCGGCGCGGTGGACAGTTTCCAGGATTTTCCGGCGATCCAGGAGATCGGCCGCACCGCCGAGCGCGGCAAGTTCGACCTCATCTTCATGGGCGATAATCTCTATGCCGACCCGGCGGCGCATCCGTCCTACACGCTGCGGCTGGAGCCGCTGACGATGCTGGCTGCGCTCGCCACCTCAACCAACCGCATCGGTTTGGGCGCGACCGTCTCCACGACGTATAGCGATCCGTTCTCGGTGGCGCGCGTGTTCGCCTCGCTCGACCACATCAGCAATGGCCGCGCCGCCTGGAATGCGGTAACGACCGCAAACCCCGCGACCGCCGCCAATTTCGGCACCGTCCATCCCGATCACGCACGCCGCTATGAGATGGCGGGCGAGTTCCTCGATGTCGTCAAGGGCCTGTGGGACGGCTGGGCGGACGACGCCATCGTCGCTGACCGCGAGAGCGGACTCTACATCGATCCGAAAAAACTGCGTTCGATCGATCACCAAGGTACGTTCTTCAAGGTCAAGGGGCCGGTGAACATCGGCCGCAGCCCGCAGGGCCATCCGGTGGTCCTGCAAGCCGGCGGCTCCGACGCCGGCCAGGCACTTGCGGCCCGCACCGCCGATGTCGTGTTCTCTGTCGTGCAGGATATGGAGGAATCCAAAGCGGGCTATGCTTCACTGAAAAAACGGCTGCCGGGCTTCGGACGCAGGGCGGAGGACGTTACGGTGCTGCCCGGAGTCATGCCGATCGTTGGGCGCACCGACAAGGAAGCGTTCGAGAAACTCAATACGCTGCAAAGCTTCATCAGCGAGAGCAATGCGCTTGCGATCCTTTCCGATCGTTTCGGCCAGGACATGTCAGCGTACGATCTCGACGGTCCTATTCCGGATATCGCGCTTCCCGACAGCTATCACAGCTTCGCCAGTGTCATGCTGGCCAAGGCCCGGCGCGAAAAAATGACCCTGCGCGACATCTATAACCTCACTGCAGCTGCGCGCGGGCATTGGGTGCTTTGCGGCTCCGCGGAGAGCGTCGCGGACACGCTGCGGCAATGGTTCGATGAGTATGCTGCAGACGGCTTCAACGTGATGCCGCCGTATTTCCACGAAGGTTTTGAAGACTTCGTGCGGCTCGTCGTACCCATTCTGCAGGAGCGCGGTCTATTCCGGACCGACTACGCCGGAACGACCTTGCGTGATCACCTCGGCCTCAAACGCCCGGAGAACGCGTTTTTCAAAACAGACCTGAGGATGGGTTGACGATACCTATCGCCACTTTCTCGCGGCTGCGCCTCACCATATGCGCTCGACGGAAACGCCGCGCATCACATTGTCCCCATTCCGCGATGCAGCTCCCACTTTGATCTGGGTTTAGGCGCACTCGAAACTTGCCGGAGCGCTGCAACCGTTCGAGTTCAGGTCCTGTCTGCTCACCAAGAGCTGCCGCGCTATCCTCAATGGTGCTGCGTGAGGAGCCTCTCACCCCACATTTGCCGTGAGTGGACGGAGGCTCCCACCGGGCCTCTTCCGGAACGGGAGAGGCGCGCAGGAACGTCGGGGCTGCGGACGTCCCTACTTCAACATCGTCGCGACGTTTTCCTTCGTCACAATGTCGAGGCCGGTATAGATGATGTCAGGCACCTTCTGGCCCTTCTTGATGGCAAGGAGAGCATCCATCGATTTCTCCCCCATCTCGAACGGACGCTGGCCAACCAGCGCATTGGCATAGCCCTCGTTCAGAAGCTCGAGCTGCATCTTGAGTGTGTCGGCCACAACGAGCGTAAACTTGCCCGCATCGATGTCCTTCTTGCTCTTGCTGGCGAACGCCTTGAAGCCCTCCGGCGCGAACATGGGCCAGCCGCCGACCGGAATGATTGCCGCGAGGTCAGGGGTAGCGGTGCGCAGGTCCGTCATCTGCTGCACGCCAAGCGCGGGGTCGTCATTGCAGAAGGTCGGCGAGCCCGCCACTTCAGTCCACTTCGAACCCTTGAGCGCTTCGCGGACGCCATCGACGCGTTCAGCCAGATTCTGCGCACCTGGCCCGCCGGAGATCATGGCGTATTTGCCGCCGTCGGGCCGCAGCTTCAGCAATTGCTTGCCAAGTGCTACGCCGAACTCCTTGTTGTTGGTGCCGATATAGGCAATCCGCTTCGAGCCCGGCGCGTCCGCGTCAAATGTGATGACCGGAATTCCGGCTGCCGTGGCCGCCTCGATCGACTTGGTCATCGCGGCAACATCGGCGACCGAGATGGCAAGGCCGTCCACCTTCTGGGTGACGAAGTCCTGGATGATCTGCGCTTGCGTCGCCGGCTCGTGCTCGACAGGACCTTTATAGATGCATTCGATGCTGCCGAGCTCCTTGGCGCGCTTCTCGCAGCCGTCGCGCGCGAAGTCGAAGAACGGATTGTTCATGGCCTTGGGCACGATCACAAATTTGTAGCTCTGGGCGAACGACGGTGTGGCCAGCAGGGCAACGGCCACGCCGGCGAGAACTAGCTTCCTCATGCATCCCTCCACATTTTGTGCCTATCCCTGAAATCAGCGGCCTCGGGAGGCGGATAGACGATCATTTCGTTATCCTCCGGAGGAATTCGTCAAACCATGCGCGATCGGATGCGATCGACCAGCACCGCCACGATGATGATCACGCCGACCAGAGCCTGCTGCCAATAGGAGTTGACTTGCGCGAGCACGAGGCCGTTGCGGATCACCTCGAGCAGCATGCAGCCGACGATGGCCCCGAGCGGGCCGCCGACGCCGCCGGCGAGATTGGCACCGCCGATGACGGCGGCCGCAATGACGTTGAGCTCGTAGGACGTCGCCATGTTTGCCGGCGCCGATCCCAGCCAGCCGGAGACGATGATGCCCTGCAGACCTGCTGCGAGCGCGCAGATCACGTAAACCTCGATCTTCACCCGCACGACCGGGATGCCGGTCAGCGCGGCCGCCCTCTCATTGCCTCCGATAGCAAAGACGTGGCGGCCGAAACTGGTGTGGTGCAGCCCGACCGCCATCGCCACTCCGAGAACGACGAGATAGATGAACGGTGCGGGCATGCCGAACACGACCCCTGATGTCAGTGCGTAAAAATAATCCGCGTCGGGGCCACCGGGAAAGCTGCCGCGGCCGTTGGTGACGACGTAGCCCAGTCCACGGACGATCGAGAGCATGCCGAGCGTGGTGACGAAGGGCGACAGCCCAAGTACCGCGATACAGAAGCCGTTGACGAGGCCGACCATCAGCGCGACGCCGAGCCCCGCCATGACCGAGACGAACAGGATCACACCGGGCACATTGGCAATCACGGTCTTGCCGTCAGCCGCCAAATGCACAAACCACTCCGCGCCAGCCATGCCCGGGGTTGAGAAATGCGTCATCGCCACCGAGGTGATGATCGCGGAGAAGCACATCATCGAGCCGACCGAGAGGTCGATGCCGCCGGTGATGATGACGAGGGTCACGCCGAGCGTGGCGATGGCGATGAAGGAAAAATTCTTCGCCACATTCTGCATGTTGCCTTCGGTGAGGAAATAGGGGCTGGCGAAGCTCATCACCACAAAAAGCATCGCAAGAGCGAGCAGGACGTAACCGGTCTGCGAGGCAAAGATACCGCTCTGCCACCATTTGGCCCTGCCGACATTGGCGAAAGTGATGGGAGATTCCACGGGCGTGTCCATCACGCGGCCTCCTTCGCGCCGGTGATGAGGGAGGTGACTTCCTCGGGGCTGGTGTCGCCGATGGCCTTGTCGGCGCGTTTCTCGCCACGGCGCATGACGACGACGCGGTCGCAAACCGCGAACACGTCGGGCATGCGATGCGAAATCAGCATCACGGCGACGCCCTGCTCCTTCAGGCGATGGATCAGTCCCAGCACCTGCTCGACCTGACGCACCGAGATCGCGGCCGTCGGCTCGTCCATCATCACAAGCTTGGCGTTGGAGAGCCGCGTCCGCGCGATCGCGACCGCCTGGCGCTGGCCGCCCGACATCTGCTTGACGAGGTCGTGCGGACGGGTCTCCGAGCGCAGCTCGCCGAACAGCTCCAGCGCACGCGCCGCCATCGCCTTGTGATCGAGAAAGGCGAACGGACCAAGCTTGCGCTTGAGCTCGCGGCCGAGGAACACATTGGCCGCCGCTGTGAGATTGTCGGCCAGCGCGAGGTCCTGATAGACCACCTCGATTCCGACTGCGCGGGCATCGATCGGGCGGACGAAGTGAACCACCTTGCCGTCGAAGCGGATCTCGCCGTGGCTCGGCGGGAAATTACCGGCGATGATCTTGACGAGCGTCGATTTGCCGGCGCCGTTGTCTCCCATCAAGCCGACCACCTCGCCGGGGAGGATGGCCATGTCGACGTCATGCAGCGCACGAATGGCACCGAACTCCTTGCCGATGCCTTTCAACTCCAAGATCGGCTGCAACTCGAGGACCGGTTGCAGAGCGACGTCAGGGGTCAACATGATTGGCCTCGCTCAGACATGCTGGTTGACCAGCGATTCCAATCGGCATGCCCGCTTACGGGCATGCACACAGCTTTCGTGTCCAAGTCGCTCATGCTTTGACCCGGACAGGCGCCACCAACTCAGAACTTGACCACGGTGCGCAGGCCAAGAACCCAGGCGTCGTCGGTATGCACGCCGGCGCCATTATACCCGCGCCCGCCAGGATTGATCACGTATTGCGCGTCGAATTTGAGGTTCATCCAGCCGGTCGCCTGCCAGCCGTACCAGACTTCGATCGGAACTTCGTTGCCGCCTGCATTCGGGCTGAGGGCTGCCGAATTGACGTGGGTCGTGCCCACCCCGATGCCGACTTCGTCCAGGGGGCGCCAGGCGAAGGTTCCGGTGTGCTTCAATTCCAGGGAGACCTGATAGTCCTGGTACGAAGTCCGGTGATCGGCGACGCTCGTGTTGAGGTAGAAATACCAGCCCTTCGACGGGCCACCTTCATCGGTTATGCGCTGCAGGATCGACTCATAAAAGCCGTAGCGGCCTCTTTGATCTCCCAGATTCTGGTCTGGCACGCCACCAACGCCTGGGATGGTCGTAATGATACCCGGCATGCCTCCATCGATGGTCGACGCATTGTCATACCAGCCGCCCAATCTCCAGGTTCCGTACAGGTGACCCTCCGGCCTCCAGGTCAACTCGACCGGCACCAGCACGCCCGAGGCTGGGGTCGAGCCAGGAATGCCCGGCAGGAAGTAGACGCTGGACTCTGACGTCGTCAGATAATTCGGATTGGCGTCGTAGACGCCGGCCGAAATCTGGACCTCCTTGGTGATGTTGAAGTGGGCGAGACCGGCCCATTGGCTCACCGGCCAGTTAAAGATGTAGCCACCCTGGATGTTGCCGGGCTGGCCGCCGCAGAAGGTCAGGTTGACGAACTCGCACTGACCGAAGAAGAAGTCGGAGCCGACCGGGAGACGGCCGCCCTTGAGTTCAAGGCGATCATCGAAGAGCTTCTGCGAGTAGTAGAGTTCGGTCAGGCGCAGAATATTGCCGCGGCCGAAGACTTCATTGGTCAGCTGCAAGGCTGGAATGCCTGCGTCGTCATTCAGATTGTGACCGAAGCGATCGACCAGCGTGAGGCCGACCAAGCCGCCCTGGATGCCGGCGAGCTTCGCCATGTCGAACTTGGCCTGAAAAAACAGCTGCCCGGCATTGGCAAAGGTTTTCCCGTTTCCACCCGTCAGGTTGCCGACGGCTTCGTCACCCAGCGTCAGGGCTAGATCGATGCCCTGCTCCTTCAGCTTCGTCCGGCCGAGATCGCCGAACAGATACGGCCTCGTCCAGAAATCATCGGTCTCGGCATAAGGAACAGGCGGAGCTTTCGTCCAAAGATCAGCCGCATGCGCTCCACCGCCCAACAGAGATAACAAAGCGATCCCCACGCCGCATACACGTGCGGTGTTCAAACTCCTATGCAACATTTTCTGCACTCCAAGCGTCCCCAAGGCTTCGTCTATTTTTGTGGTCACGTCCCCGCCCAAAGCCCTCCAGCCTGGGACGTGCTCGTCATCCCCGATCACCCGTTCTCGTTGGCAATGCCGCCGCGTGGCTCAGCACCCTGCTTTCCCTGTACAAGGGTGGGTTTCGATGCCGTGCGGGCGAGACCGGCCAGCGCCACCTTGCGCCGCCGACGAGCCTGCAATTGCTGATCCGCCAGCACGCCAACCAGAATCACCGTCCCCATCACCGCGAAGTTCAGTGAATTGGGGATGCCCAGGATATTCACCAGATTCTGCAGCACCTGCAGCAGCGCCGTCCCAAGTACGATGCCGAGAATGGAGCCCTCGCCGCCGCGCAGGCTGCATCCACCAAGCACTGCAGCCGCGATCGCATAGAGCTCGTAGAAATTCCCGAACGAACTCGGAGAAACAGAGTTGGTGTAGAACACGAACAGCACGGTCGAGACACCGGCGAGCCCGCCGCTGATGATATAGGCGGTCGCGATCACGAAATTCGTATTGATGCCGGAGAAGCGCGCCGCCTCCTCGTTCTTGCCTACGGCATAGAGCCAGCGCCCATAGACCGAGCGGTGCAGCAGCACGCCAAGGATCAGCGCAAGGATGATCAGGAAGATGAAGGTGTTCGGAATGCCCGCGACATTGCCGGAGGCGATGTTGCTCAGCGTACTGGCCTCGTCACCGTAGCCAAAGCCGCGTGTCGAATCGCTCGTATAGTAGCGGGCGGCGCCGCGATAGATCAGCAACCCGCACAGTGTCACGATGAAGGGCTGCATTTTCAGCCGTGTGATCAGGAAACCCTGGATGGCTCCCAGCCCGAGCCCGCCCAGCAGCACCAGCAGCAGCGCGAAGGGCCAATAAACCTGATAGGTCGTCAGAAGGTCGACGAAGACGACGCCAAGCAGCGCGAACATCGAGCCGAGCGAAAGATCGATGCCTCCGGTAATGATGACGAGGCCCTCGCCCAGCGCGAACACGCCGAACAGGCCGATCAGATTGGCCATGTTCAGCAAGTTCACCAGCGACAGGAAGGCCGGAT
>Ga0210387_10000558_pt1 | contig 26561 bp, 26 predicted proteins | sample IncBWC7OmetaG_FD_160108 | JGI IMG/M metagenome (GOLD analysis project Ga0210387, IMG submission 160108) | Forest soil microbial communities from Barre Woods Harvard Forest LTER site, Petersham, Massachusetts, United States - Inc-BW-C-7-O ...
TAACAGCGCAAAAGCCCAGTGCGCTTTTCGATGTCTCCCTGGGACATCTTTTTCTGTTCGCGCAGCGCGCGCAACCGCTCTCCAATGAGCATCGCGTCTCCTGCCGGCGGAGACTATCACGCGGTGTGAGAGCACTTCAAGATGAAGGGCGCGGATGCCCCTGCGATGTCTAAGGGTTTCCCCCGAGACGCTATGCAGTGTTCGCTGTATTAACAGGCCCGCTACGTCTCTGTAGGGTGTCCTACATTGGACATGGCCCAGTCATCAAGCATAACCATGCGCACGTCGCGCGAGTACTGATTGCAGATGACAACGAGGTAGCCCGCCTCACGAAACTACACGACAGTTCGTTTCGAGTTCTCAGCGAGTCCATATAATGCTAAAGCGGATTCTAGTGGCGGATGACAGCGACACCGTTCGCAGGGTCCTTCGTACATATCTCACTCAGCAAGACCTCGATGTCTGCGGCGAGGCGTCCGACGGCGAAGATACCATCGAACAAGCCCGGAAACTCAAACCCGATTTGATTCTTCTCGATGCGGCGATGCCCCGGACGAATGGCATCGTTGCGGCGTCCGTCCTGAAAGAGATGATGCCAAACGTCCTGATAGTTCTATTCACGATGTACAGCGAAGCGATTACCAGGGCATTTCCTAACAAGGGGCTTGCTGTTGACGCTGTGGTTGCTAAAGCGGAAGGCATGAGCAGACTCGCAGACTGTGTTCAAAACTTGCTCCGTTCGTAGATGCGTCCGCGCGTTTGGTGTCCGAAAATCGTTGATGGCCCATGCAGCTCCTGCAATCATCACAATCCTCGTGGTTTTCGTCCGGGCCCCCGCACACCCTCTCCTGGCGGAGGTGTCTGTTGACGGGCGAAATGGTATGGGTTGAGCGGCAGCGATTTCAAGGCTGGGCTTGTTCCGTTTGTGCATGGATATTCAAAGGGACGGGACCGCCTGTGGGCAAGTCAATCGAAGAAATGAGGCGGAGTTATGAGCTGCAACGCGACAAGGAGTTTAGGTCGCACGTTTGCACTGAGCATCCGCGTAACGGAACTGTCTAAAAGCGAACAGCTCCAAAATGACCGCCCGCTTATGCTCGTAGCCCATGAGCGACATCAAACTTGTATTATGGGAAGAAATCTTTCTGAAAACCTTGAACGAAACTGACCCTGAAAAGCTGGCCCAGCTTGTGCCGGAAGTTGAGTTAGCCATGTTCAAGCGGGAACTAGAACTGCAAGATTGCTATCCGCCTAGCGAAGAACTGAGCACGATGTGCGTAGCATACGAAGCCTTGCGAGTACTTAGACGCAGAATCGCGAGACCGCGATTTCTTGAATCGTCAAAAGGCAATCCCGCGCGATTTGCGAACTTCGTTCAACGCTCGGGGGCTGCGTAGAGCGGCGCTGAGCGCGCGGAGGTAAAGCAACATGCATACGCTTAGGCCACTAGTTAACTAGGGACAATGCATGCGAGGCCCGTAGGCTGATCGGCTTTCGTGCTGTCGGATGCTGATTCTTCTTATGCGGTCCGAGCGCCCAAAACGCATAAGACGGTTACGCGGCGGTTACGCTGAGTACCGATGGTTTTTTTGGACAAACTGGTCCGATTGACGCACGGCCAAACCACACGACGAGCTTCAACACATTAGTTGCGAGGCTCGGCTAGGCAGAACAATGCTAGACGCTTCCAGGAGCTTTACGACCGGTCCCCGATTGTATTGCGTCATTCGATTGACGAGTACGAGTCCAGTCCGGCTGAGCAGGCGAGCTAAGCTGACTGGACGACCCGGAAAATACAAATTGCGACCGCAACGATTGCAGCGGTTACAACGATTTTCGCCGCCAGTGGTGACGCGGCCGCAATCTTCAGACAAGACGCTGCCAATTTCTTCCATCCGAGTTTGGCGAAGAAACCGGAAGCCTTCGTCGCGCCTGAGGCGATGCCTTTGTCGATGACTGCTACGGCTTTCGCAGCGTGCGCGCGCGCGTCGGGAATACTGTTGATAGCCGTCATGTGCCCGGCAGTCCTGAGAACCGTAATTGCAGTCTTTCGCTTCGGTTTCTGAGCATCGCGTCCCGAACCGAGTGGTTGTGCTTGTGCCATGTCACACCTCCAGTAGACTTCGATGCCGAATGCGACGATGCCGTTTCATTCAAACGGGTGCTGGTTCCGCGCATCTCGCCATCCCTGACGAAAGTTTGGCGCGTGGCACACGCTGAAGCTCGAAGATGTACGATCCGATGGAAGCGACGGGTGCGCCACCCGCCGAAGCGTTTGAACAGGACGCGTCCACGACTGGATTTGCCGGTTGTTTTTAAGTGTTATTCTTGCATCATTCGTGTCGCAATCATTCAGTGATGCATTAGTATTCCAGGTGCTAGATTGAGTTACTTGCGTAGGACGCGAAGTAAGGTCGGTTAACATGATGGAAAGCGAACCATACTAGATGAAGCCAACCCTCAGCTCGGCGATTGCCGCCTTTGGATCCAAAGCGAAAGAAAAACTAGCGAACCCCGCAGCGAGCGGCCAGCCTGAGGACCAACTGCGCACGCCGTTTGAGCAACTGCTTGGTGACTTGTCCGAGATTTCAAATTTCGGAAAAGCTGCAGTTTTGGCCGTGGGAGAATCGTCCGTAAGCGATTTGAAGACGAGACCCGACTTCGCGGTGACCGTTCACAACGCGCTTGTCGGTTTCGTAGAATTGAAGGCGCCCGGCAAGGGAGCAGACCCGCGGAAATTCAAAGACCCGCACGACAAACTCCAGTGGGAAAAACTCAGCTCGCTACCGAATATCATGTATACCGACGGCAATGCCTTCAGCCTTTGGCAAAACGGCCAGCTCGTGGGTTCTATTGTCACCCTGATAGGTGACATCGAATCCTCTGGCAACAAGCTGCAGGCCCCAAACGGATTCCAGGGCCTCTTTGAAAGCTTTCTGCGTTGGGAACCCGTCCCGCCACGAAGTGCGAAGGACTTGGCCGACACTACCGCACGCCTTTGTCGGTTGTTGCGCGAAGAGGTAACCGAGCAGCTCGCCCTGGAAAGCGAAGCTCTCACGAGCCTTGCTGCGGACTGGCGGAGGCTGCTGTTTCCCGATGCTACCGATGAAAGGTTTGCTGACGGTTACGCCCAGGCGGTGACGTTCGGCATGCTGATGGCGCGGGCAAAGAAGATCAAACTTGCGACCGGGCTGCAGCAAGTCGCAGCTGAACTGAGTCACACGAGTTCGCTGATCGGTGCCGCGCTTCGGCTTCTGACCGATAATGCAGAAAATCAGGAAACACTCAAAACCTCGCTCGGCACTCTGACGCGCGTTCTCGATGCCGTTGACTGGTCCAAGATCAGCAAGGACCGTCCTGATGCGTGGCTTTATTTCTACGAAGAATTTCTGGGAGTCTATGACAACGAGCTTAGGAAGCAGACGGGCTCCTACTACACGCCTCCTGAAGTCGTGGGCGCTATGGTTGCACTCGTCGATGAAGCATTGCGCACCCCTCGTTTCGGTTTGTCCGCGGGACTTGCCGCACCCGCAGTAACCCTGGCCGATCCGGCGACAGGGACAGGGACGTTTCTCCTCGGAATCCTGCGGAAAATCGCAGAGACCGTCAAAACTGACGAAGGCGAAGGCTCGGTCAGCGGTGCGATCAACTCGGCCGTGAAGCGGCTCATCGCTTTTGAAATGCAGCTGGGACCATTCGCCGTGGCTCAGCTGCGCATCCTAGCCGAGATAGTGGATCTCACCGGCGGTTCCCCAAAAACGCCAGTTCGCATGTTTGTGACGAATACCCTAGGCAATCCCGATGATGACGAGGGATGGATTCCAGGCATTCTCGCTCCCATCGCAAAGTCACGCAAGGAAGCAAACAAGATAAAACGGGAAGAGCCGATCACCGTCGTAATCGGCAATCCACCTTACAAAGTTAAATCTAAAGGGCTCGGAGGCTGGATCGAAGGCGACACAAAAAAGGCGGAGAAATACGAAACGCTGGCAGATTGGATGCCACCGGCTGCATGGGGAGCCGGACTTCACAGCAAGCATCTACGTAACCTGTACATTTATTTTTGGCGCTGGGCCACTTGGAAGGTCTACGACCATGGCCCAGGAAACAAGACCGGAATCGTCTGTTACATTACCGTGGCGGGCTTTCTGAGCGGGCTCGGCTTTCAGAAGATGCGCGACTATCTGCGCCGAACGTGCGATGACATCTGGGTCATTGACTGTTCACCGGAGGGGCATCAGCCCGAAGTCAACACGCGGATTTTTCAGGGTGTGCAGCAACCGGTCTGCATCGTGCTGGCCTCAAGATCCGCCAAGAGCAAACCGGATGTCCCGGCGAAAGTTCGGTTTCAGGCTCTTCCAAGCGTGCTTCGCGAAGAGAAATTCAGGGCCCTGGGGGCGATTAAACTAGAGAGCGGGGCATGGCTCGAATGTCCGTCCGAGTGGCGCGCTCCGTTTCTGCCGGCGTCGCAGGGCGCTTGGGGAACCTATCCTAAACTCGAAGAATTGTTTGCGTACAACGCCGCGGGCGTCCAGCCGAAACGCACCTGGGTCATCGCTCCGGATGCAGACTCCTTGATTTGGCGCTGGCAGAAATTGATAGATGCGCCTGTCGAGCAAAAGGAGCTTCTGTTTCACGCCACGCTTCGTGGTGGAAAGCCAGCCGATCGGCATATCCGTTCAATAGTGAAAGAAGCTATTCCGGGCTATAAACCGAACTTGACACCAATCATTGATGAAAAGGGTGCGTGCCTACAGCCAGTGCCGTACGGATTCCGATCCTTTAACCGCGAATGGATTATCCCCGACATCCGAGTCATTACTCAGCACACCGCGGAACTATGGGCTTCACGTTCCGACCGCCAAATTTACCTGACAGCGTTTCTGGAAGAATCTCCTTCCTCCGGACCCGCATTGACATTTACCGGGTTGATCCCAGATCTGCATCACTATAAGGGCTCCTTCGGCGGTCGGGCGTTCCCTCTCTGGCGCAACGCAGCGGCGACGGAGCCGAACTTTCCGCCCAAACTGGTGGCATTCCTTTCTGAGAAATTCGGCCACCCAGTCGGTGCCGAAGATTTCCTGGCGTACATCGCCGCAGTCGCGGCGCATCCCGCATTCACAAAGCGCTTCGAGGATGACCTTTCAACGCCGGGACTACGAATTCCCATCACCGGCGATTGGAATATTTTCGCCGAAGCGGTGGAAGTAGGACGCACAATTCTTTGGCTGTCTACATTTGGCGAACGAATGGCAGATCCAAAAAAGGGAAGGCCCGCGCAGCCACCGCGGCTACCTGCGGGCAAGACGCCGCGAATTCCCTCCAAGGGGGCAATTTCGCAAGAACCGAACGAAATGCCGGACACCATCAGTTATGATGCGGCAACGAAGCATCTCCACATTGGCAACGGCTACGTTGAGAACGTTGAGCCTGGAGTGTGGAACTACGAAGTCTCGGGCAAGCAGGTACTGCTGCAGTGGTTCAGCTACCGCAAGGCGGATCGGGAACGCCCCATCATCGGTGATCGCCGGACGCCATCCGCGCTTGGCGACATTCAACCGAAACATTGGCTCGCGGAATATACGACCGAGCTCATCAATGTCCTTAACGTCCTAGGCTTACTCGTTGATCTCGAACCGGCTCAAGCCAAGTTACTGGAAACGATTTGCTCTGGGCCAACGATTTCGGGCGACGAGCTACGAAGTGCTGGAGCACTCGAAGTCCCCGCCAAACCGAAGAAGGGGAAGCAAGTCCCCGCAGGGTCCGATCTATTTGACCACGCCGACCTGTGAAACTCAGCTGAAGGTAACGCAATCGGCGGATTCAATTAGCATCCGGACAAGATTGTCTCGAATTTCTGACTGGCTGGCCTTTCAAGGCTTCCGTTATTTGGCCGTCGCGCACTTCGGACACGGCGCGCCTTTGTGGTACAGGGCGTGTGCTCCGGTGGTCGGCATCTGCGTTGTGATCTTAAACCGCCTCAATGGAACGCGCTTCGTTCCCTTGCACTCTGGGCAGGTCTGTGTTTCCTGGTTATTCATCTGATGTCGCTCCTCTTGCTTCCCGTGACGAGCAACAATTCACGCTACGCCGACAGTGAGTCCGTTTTCAACTCGTTCTTGGAGTTGGATGTCATCCTCGCGATACCGAACGACCCTTTTGTCGTTGTGCCAGCGAGGCAAAGTACCGATGGATTTCTTGGGGAATTTTCTTCAGGTTCGCATGCACGCGAAGATCCGAAAAAGGGGACCCGTTCTCTGAAAGAATCCGGCCCGTGCGACACGAGGCGGCCAAACACTTTGGCACCAGACCAACGCGCATTGCCATCGAAAAGCTTCGTGTGCGTCTCCGGTCTAAAAAGCCGTCGGAATTCGGCGTACGTTCCGTGTGTTAGTTATATCTGTCATCTCTGGGGACTGCCATTCTGCCAGCGTACTTGACTCTCGGAGATTTACGCTTTGGGCCCCGGCGTAGTCTTAAACGCGTCTGTAAAAACACCCCAATTTTGAGCGGCGATTGCCAGCAAGAATAGCGCAATCAATTGTACTTGTTCGGTCTTTAAGCCGTGGTCGATGCGATCACTGATTTTCGCCGAAAAGAACCATAGCGCAACCCCAACTCCAAACCAACAGAACGAAAGAATTCGTCGCTTCACAAATTCCCATTTAGTCCACTTGATTTGTATATGGGTGAGTGACGCAGGAATAGGAACGGAGTCATCGCCACCCTCCGGCCCAGGTAACTTTTGGTCACATTGGACCATGAGCACGGACTGCGTCCGACGTTGCGATTCCGGCAGCACGGAGAAATAGAATTCCAATCGGTCGTATGCTCCATCGACGCGTTCTGTGGAGCGCATTGGAAGAATGTGCTGACTCAAGGTCGTCACATTCATTGCAAGGCCGGGGGCTTTAGGTGCCCTGCCATTTGCCATCAACTGAAATACCTGCAACGCGTACCCGCGATTCGCGTACAACTTATAGCCTTTGCGCCAGGCACTCGCAAAAGTAATGGCTTCGTTGCCTGAATCTAAGTCTCGAATCGACCCCAGGAGGTAAAAGCAAGCCTTCCGATAAGATGTGATCCCGCCAAGCAAGGTCACAATCCGGCTCCAGAAGCTGACGGAAGCTAAGTGATCGCTGCGGTCGTCGATCGAAATTGCTTCCAGTCCGGCGTTGGCGCACGGGATGATCAGCTTTGCCACTGCCTTGCTAGGCTGGTTACTCAAGCCCTGCTCCGCCAGAATCTTCTCAATGACCGACGTATATTTCTCCCGCTCAGCTTGCCCTTGCAGTTGTCGTTCTAACACCCTCATTCGTTGCTCTGGCGTATCATCGTTTTCGGCTTCGGGGATGCGGCCAACAGACTCGAATTTGACAAACGACAGAAACTCCAGCTCCAGGAAAATAAATTCGCCGCAGGGTTCGACCCGAAAACATCGAAAACTTCGGAGCGGAATGAACGTTGCTCGCTCAAAGTCCCGCAGTACAAGCAATCCATACTTGCCGGTCAGATTGGTCAATTCGCCCGGGTTCATCTGAAAGTAACCGGATTCATAGCGAAAGCGGTAGGTGCTCCCAGGAAGCAACGAGAGTACTGAGATGTTGTGAACCTGATACGGATGAATGGTGTTTGTGATCACCAGGAAATCGATCTTCTCGTCTCGCTGGGTCTGAGCCGAATTCACATCGTCAGAGGCACCCGCATTAAAATTCGCCATTATGGACTCCGTTGCGCTCTCGTCGTAGATCGTTGAGCAATCGCGTCATTCGCAGACTCTCTGGTACGAAATGATTTATTCGGTGTCTAACGATTGAATCTGACATTCTCTTGGAAAGCCACTGCGTTTTCCAACGTTGAACGATGTCCGAGATCGAATGATGATAATAGCGGGGAGTCGCTACACTTCCAAATAGGAATTCTCGCCAATTCTCGGCTAGAGGGGCAACAAACACGGCGCGTTTGTGGCCTGAGAAAATCAGCTTCTCTTCGGGGATTCCAAGCTCACGCGCTGCAAAGCGCAGAATCCGAAACCTCGCGTTCGCTCCGCACAACACCCGATTGCCAATGCCGCGACGCTCAGCGGTGAATTTCTTTACCTCTTCATACAACTTTGGCAGGATTTGAAAGCTGGAATAACCACTGGTGTAGCCAACGAATTCAAACAATCTGGAGCCATTGTAAGACAAACCTTTATATAGCGGTGCGTTCCTGCCATATCCCGCCGTGGTCGTCATTAGAACGAAATCCTTTATAATCCTTCGACGGAAAACAGAACGCTGACGCCGATATCTCGCTTTGTAGACGTCTCGTATTTCGTCTGAAGCCATCATCGCCGCGAGCAGCTTACCTGCCGTCAAGTATGAATACGGTGGCACTGTCACACACGTAGACAAGTCCATGATGAATGCCAACCCGTGCGCCCGTACGTTGAGCCACTCAGGTTCAGACCAACCAATCCAGTCTTCGCGGGCTTGCACTTGACGCACTACCGAACTCAGACAACACAGCCCCATTAGAGGTGCTCCAGGGTGGCCCGCATCGCGAAGCAGAAACTTTAAGCGGCGACCAGGTCGGTCAAGGGTCGGGAAAGAGCTCCACATGCGAAAATAGTCGTAAATGTCAAAGTCCTCGCGCGTCACACACTGGGTGAGTACCGGATCGATGTTTTTTTCGTTCACTGTCTTGCCGAAAATCAGCTGAGATAAATAATGATCTTCGTGCGAGCGCAGTCGTGGTTTCTTTTCAAACATTTGCTCCGCGAATCGCCGACGCCACGGCATGACCGCGTTCCGCATTGCCTCAGCGCTGCTTCCATCTGGCGTGCATTTGATTACGTCATTGAGTTTTCGGCGGAGCCGTCGAGCGTTATCGGTAGGAGACATAGAGATTATTCCTCAGACGAGCAGTTTCTTCTATTGAGGCCATTCTGTTGACAACCTGAACGAACGAGGAACTCATAGCGCAAGCTTTTCGAGCGAGCGGAGTCATCAGCAGCCTTAGATTCGATGTGTCAGCGTAACAAGGGAATATCATTCTTGGGTGGGTTTCACCACACGCCTGGATCGTCCTGTAGATGGACGGTTCTCCTTTTTCTTAAATACCGGTTTTGGCGAACCTAACAAGCCGATTACTGTGTCGCTGGAGACCACTTTCTTGCTCCGTGTGTCAAAAACGACGCAATTCAGCTTCGCGCGCGTGAGAGCGTTGTAGAGCAAGCGGCGTTGTGCTTCGGAGTCACCGGGGATTCTGTACGACCAAATGACGCAAACGTTGTCGAATTCGCGGTTCTTAGCGCCATGAACGGTGGTAACGATGAAGCGACTCGAACTCTTGTTGTACGCACGGGCGGAATGTACGATTTCATCCGCGAAAGCTGAGACTAGGCTATTCGAGATTTGTCCCAGCCCCCGTAGCTGAACAAATCGGTGAGCGCGATCAATTACCTCCGTTGCACGGGCACTCAATGCTTGGGACGGACGCTCCCAGTTCTCCTCATCGAGATGGTCGTTCGTCACACCAAGCTCGCCGTAGAGGATCTCCTGCTCTTCATCCGAAGCACTCTGCCTCTCCCATCGAATCGATTTGCGGCCGCGTTTCTCGGCGTGTTGTGACATGAGTCGCACGACGTCGTTTATTGCTCCGCTTCCACTTGGCGAAATCAGTGCCGTTGTTCCGCTCCAACACGGGCCGTACCAACCAAGTAGAAGCCGTTCCATGATCCACCATGCGATCGGCGATGGAGGTCCACAGTGAACTGGAACCGCTGAGTCCTCAGAACGACTCTGTTCCCGAACGGCCCTGGCCGATCGAAATATGCCAGGGTTCGCCGAGAAACGATGAGGTTCGGTGAGGTGATGATGCTCCCGAAGACCGGTTCCCGATAGACTTTCCAGCCAATCAAGAGCTGGGCATCCTGAAGGTCCGCCCTGCAAGAGCTGAAAGGGATCGGCTGCGACAATCAGTTGCGAGGCTTGGGAAATCAACTTAATTAGTTCGAGTCTCCTGCCGATGCAATCCTGAAACTCATCGATGACCACGAGTGGGTGACTCGCTGAAAGCAGTCGCAAGACGACAGGTCTTGCCAGCAAGTCGGTCGCCAACGCCGCGATTTCATCAAATGTCAGGTGAATCCGCGAGTGACGCTCGAAGCGAAGGGAGCACCGGCCCGGAGCCGCTAACACGGGAAATTCAATCCCAAGAGATGATCGCCAACGATTCACGAGCGTCAGAGCAAAACTGTCGATAGTGCAAACGATACATGGCACCGTTCTGCATTCCTGGTGGCCGGCGATGCTTGACTCTAAACGTCTGCGCGCACCATGCATATAAGCCATTGCGAGAACCTTTTGGTGAGGCTGGAGCGAAAGCTCGCGGGCGCACTGCACGGTCAAAGCCAAAAGCTTCGTTGTTTTGCCTGTCCCAGCAGGACCAGTGATGTAAATAGGCGCTGGCATTTTCACACGCGAGTTATGTGCGTAGCTTTAAACAAACTCATGCCGCTGGGGCGAATCGTAACCGCCCACCTTGGACCGTTTGGCGTCACACCGGAAGCGATGAGGGCGACGTCTTCCAGAAAGCGTCCCGCCCGCATAGCACATGCTGGGATTTCTGCCGCCTCCCAACAAAGATCTTCCCGCAATTGCCGATCCTCCTTTCTAAGTATCAATGCCGTCTGAAGATCCCTCAGATTTGGCTCTTCGCGTGGGAGCAGACCGGAAAGAACGGAAGCGGAAGTGGACAGGGCTGGTTCTAAAATCCACGCACTTAAGCATTCAATAGCAGCGCCCGTTCCGTATTGAATGATTTTGGATGGGCGAATTTCCGAGTGTTCCAGGGAAGCAATGTAGTCATCACCGGGACTATCTCCGTCTACCAACGCAATTGCGTCTGGACGAAAGCGTGCAATTTCCGTAATCGTATCGCCGATGGCAGCATCTGAAGTCGGGATGACAGTAATCGGCGTTAGAGAACATTCTTTAGCCACTTCGTCCGATGTCTCCGCAACGCGCTGCCACAAACAGAGCCACTCGAAGTCGGACAGGCCCTCAGGCACCAAGACGATGGCACCCATCAAAGCTTCATAAAACGGCTCTCGGTACTTCTTGTAAAGGTTCCTCACAACATTTCGCGTGGGCTGCATCGTGCCAGGTTTTTTGACTGGAAAGACTTCTAGATTTCCTCCGCAGTTTCGGGCGAAAAGCGAGTTATTCACGTGATAGCTAGCAGCAACACTCGGCGAGTGAGTGGTTACGATGGATTGAGTGCTGAGACTTCTAATTCGGTTTGCCAGGCGACGATGTAGAGCTGGATGGAGGTGAAGTTCGGGTTCTTCCGCGGCAAAGATAAAGTTTTTTCCGCGGGCTCTCCGTTGCTCGGCGAACGCAAGAACAATAAGGAAGGCTTGAAGAGAGATCATGCCTGCACCGTGACGCGCAAACGGGAGGAGAAGCCCGTCTGATTGAAGAATGTGTGGGACTTGGGCCTGCAAAACCGCGAGGCCGTCGAGCGAAGTCGTACGATAAACCAATCGCCCACTAGTTTCCAGCATCAGAAATCCCTTCAGCTCCTCTTCGGATTTCTCCAGCAGCGCCTTAAAGATCGTTGAGTCTTCGATCTTCACCGTTGGGGATCGGAGAATCCCTTTGAGCTCGTCAATTGCGGAACCCGGCACTGCATCGGCGCTCTTGAGAACCTTCAGAAAGCTGGAAGAATTAAAGCTCAGTAGTTTGTCCCACTGCCGATTGGCCGGCAGAAGAAAGACTCCCAGCTCCTGAAGGAGAGCTGGCGGCACTCTGGTGGTATTGTCGGTGAACGGATCGGATGGGCCGACGTAGAAGTATCGAACCGCTTCAAACTCGCACGTCTCATGTTCGTAGCGAACGCAAAGCGCTATCTGGGCAGCGAGTTTGGAACCAAGGGGACGGTCAACTTCTAACGAAATGACCCCGGGATCGGGCCGCCACCAAACCGGCTTCCCGGCGTCGCCCAGAAACCATCTTGGGAAATTCTCGGGGTCGTCGCAGCCTAGCGTCGCGAAATCGGTTATTGTCCCGATGACGAAAAATCGTGAATCTGGGCTAGGGAGCCCTCCATAAAAATCCCACTCGCTGAGTGAACGAGTAAGCCGTTCACGCTCGAATAGAAGTGCCAATGCATCTATGACTGTGGACTTTCCGACATTGTTCGAGCCGAAAAGAACCGAATGCTCCGGAAACACGATCTTTCCGTTCTTTATCCCTCGGAAATTCAGAACTTCAAGCTGACAGATGCGCATGTGCATCCTTTATTGTCACGTCAGAACATAATACAACGCGTTTCCCTATGCGCGGAGTATTGAGAATTTGTGGGACCGCGGTGCGAGCAGCTCGGGAAGAGAGCAACGCCTGACTGATTACTTCGTTTCGCGCGCGAGTCCAGCGAAGATTATCGAAGGTACAGCGGTTTTGAAAAACTTCTGATTAATCTCTCCCACAAAATAAAGAGCAGTCTGCCGATGGCAGATGAGCTGCCGGTTTTCCATGTCGTTTCCGAATAAGCGATTTCCTCATGTCCATTACACGGAGTAACGAAAGTCTTAGCAGAGAAATTCCTTCAGATTTGCTCACACGATAAGTCTCGAAGAAGGGGACCCGTTTGTTGACGAAATCCGGCTCGTCTGACATGACGGTTTGTGACGTTCGACGAAAAAAGAAGGTGACGTGGACATCACCTGGGTAGTCATGATCGAGAAATGGCGAAACTTTTCTAGAGACTACGGCGGAGATTCCGGGGCAGCCAACAGCATCCCTTCGATCAGAAAGGACAGGAGCTTTGCTTCTTCTCGCGTGTCATCGCCACCATATTGACGACGGTCGCGGTTGATCAGAACTTTTGTAACCTTGTGTTCCAAACCGTTCTTTTCGATCCGAACCTTGTAAATACAAAAACCGCTCCAACTGCGCACGAAGGTCAGCCACGGGTCTTTGAAGAAAACGTGCCATCGATCCTCCATACTCTGAGCCACGAAGCCTCGGCTTAGACGCAAGAACTCCTGTTGAGTGAAACTGCGCTCGAACGGAATTTGAACTCGCAGCCTCGGCAGCGGGTGACGTTTAATCACGGGAATTCCTCATTTCATCTCCGGACTTCGTCCTTCGGGGCCGTTTGTAAAACGTCTATATTCGTAACGCTCGTTTTCGCGATTTCCAGCCCTTGTTTTCACCCGCTTACGAGCGTGTCGGAATGGGGGATTTACAAACGGCGACTTTGCCCTGCGTAGTACACGGTGGTCGATGAAACACCCAAATTTCTGGCTATCGCTCGCCAAGAAGCTCCCTCGCCACGGAGACGGGCGATCTGCTTGGGGTCCAGAGCCTTCCTCGGTCTTCCCAACTTTTTACCTTTGGCCCGGGCGTTTCTAAGCCCCGCCCGAACGCGCTCCGTAATTAGACTGCGCTCTAGCTCTGCTACAGCGCCTAGGACTGTGAAAACCATCTTCCCGGTCGGAGTAGACGTATCGACCGCTTCCGACAACGAAACGAACTCGATTCCGAGCGATCGGAACTCCTCTAGTGCGCGAAGCAGGTGGCTTACCGAGCGGGCGAAGCGATCGAATCTCCAAACTACGACAGCGTCAAATCGGCGCTTGTGGGCGTCCGCAATCAGGCGATTTAATTCAGGACGCGATTCTTTTGCACCCGAGACGCCCTGATCGGAATATTCGTGCACTAAATCCCACCCGCGTCGTTTGCAGTATTCCCGCAATTCCGTCGTTTGCACATCGGTGTCCTGTCCCATCGTGCTGACGCGCGAATAGATCGAAACTCTCAATTTTCCTCCTCGAAGACTCGTTTTCGCCTTTTTATGGGTCTGGGGCCCACGGCAAACACCCGATTGCTCCAATTTGCGAGGTGCAGGGTGGGCGCAACGGCTCAACCCGCCGCAAAGGCCGTATCGCAGACGGGCCATTGGCCTCAGCGCCTCGTAACGCTGGGAGCCGGGTTCCGGGGGCATTGCTCCTCTATTACCATATATTTATAGAACCACTGTGTAAATAGTACGAGCTTTGCAGCCGTTTTCGAGTATCTTCCGCTTCGTTATCCGCTTTGTTCGATCGCACCGAAAATCAGATTGATCGGTCTACCCTGCAGTCGATGCCGGCTGAGTTCGGTCACCTAGGGGTCTACGCTTGAGTTTGCCTGTGGAAATGACGTACCTTTCTGGTCCATATGGCGACCCTGTATCAGCAGATCGGGGAAAAGTTCCTCGCCGAGCTTAAAAAGTCGAAGGATGTCAGCGCGAAGAAATTGGAAGCGCTGCGCCCCCTTTTTGCAGATGGCAAGAAATTGAAGGCCGATGATCTCGTCAAAATCTTCAACAGCGCTGACGATGATGAGGTCAAATGACCAAGCTCGAAAGCATTTATATCGAGGAGGTCAGGGGCATCCGGAAGCTGAAACTTGACTTCCGTAAGGAAACATTCGCGATATCCGGCCCAAACGGCTCTGGGAAAAGCGGCATCATCGATTCGATTGAATTCGGGCTTACCGGCCAGATGGGACGCCTTACGGGGCGCGGCACGAAGGGTCTTTCTGTAGGGCAGCATGGCCCGCATGTGGACAAGGTTAAGTTCCCGGATGCGGCCTTCGTAAAACTTAAGCTCTTCCTCGGCGATCTCAATAAGACGGTCACGGTGACACGTTTCGTCTCGTCACCGAAGAAACCGAAGATTGAACCTGATACGGCTGCAATCAGAGCCGCCCTGGACGACATCGCCGAACATCCCGAAATTACGCTCTCGCGTCGGGAAATCCTGCGCTTCATCCTCGTAGAGCCAACCAAGCGTTCCGAGGAAATCCAGACGCTACTGAAACTGGAAGAGATCGGGGAAGCGCGGAAAACGCTGAACACGGCTCAGAACCGGCTCGTAAGCGCGAAAACCGAAGCCGAAGGCCGCGAGAAAAGCTTCGGCAGCGCGCTCCAGTTGCATCTTCAGATTGCGGCACTCAAGAAAGAGCCCTTTCTGGAAGCGGTGAACAAGCGACGCAAGACGCTCGGCCTTGCGCTGATCGAAGATTGGACACAGGATACGGTTCTCGATGAGGGGCTGGTTAAAGGGAAGGGCGAACCCGAATTGAACAAGGAATCGGCGCTTCGGGATGCCAATGAGCTTACGGGGGCGCTGGTAACCGCCGATCTATTGGGGAAATCTGAAGCCGCAAAAGTCGTTGAGGATCTGATGCGTTTGGAGCAGGACCCGTCGTTGCTGGCAGCTTTGCAGCAACGCGGCTTCATTGAGAAAGGGCTGAGCCTTGTCGAAGGCGCTGCATGCCCGCTCTGCGACAGGGAGTGGCCCGATATTGAGCACCTGAAGCGGCATCTTCAGGCGAAGCTCGATAAATCGGAGGAGGCAAAAAAACTACAGGATACGCTCCTGAAAAATGCGTCGCTGATAAGCGGCAAACTTAGCGATTTTGCGGTTTTGCTCGGGCCGGTCAAAGCAGCGGCGGATGTTTTGAAAGATGATGTATTCGCCCAGGCGATTACGGCTTGGAAAAGCGACCTGGATGCATTCAAGACAGGATTGATCAGCGTTGAGAAGATCAGGAAAGCGAAGGCGCGGCTCCAATCCGGGTGGTTGAACGCGCCGAAGAATTTCGGCAAAGGTCTTGAGGCGCTTACCGAAAAGATCAAAGCAAAACCCGACCAGTCCGCGACCGTAGATGCACAGACGTTTCTGAGCACCGCACAGGTGCGGCTCAATGATTTCAGGGATGCGAGGAAAAGCAATAAAGCAGCCGGTGTCGCAAGGGCAGCCGCAAAGGCTGCATATGACGTTTACTGCGCAGTGCAGGAAGCGGAATTGAATGCCCTGTATGACGAAGTACAGGAAGACTTCAGCATTTTCTATCGGGCCCTGAACGGGACGGATGAAATTAAGTTCACCGCCAAGCTCAAGCCGACGGCAGGGAGTCTTGATTTCGACGTGAATTTTTACCAGCGCGGCCTATATCCGCCAGCGGCTTATCACAGTGAAGGCCATCAGGACGGCATGGGAGTGTGTTTGTATCTGGCACTGATGAAGCGTCTCTTCGGGAAGAATTTCACATTGTCGCTGCTCGATGATGTCGTGATGTCAGTCGATTCCGGGCATCGCTACGAATTCTGCAAACTGCTGAAAACACATTTCCCAAATACGCAGTTCATTATCACAACGCATGATCGGTTGTGGGCGGAGCAGATGAAATCCGCGGGAGTTGTAACGGGAAAAACGTCCATTGCGTTTTACAGTTGGACGATTGATTCAGGGCCGCTTGTTCAATCGAACGAGGAAATTTGGGATGAAATTGCCGCCCTGCTGGCGAAGGGGAAGGTCGATTCCGCTGCATCGGCGCTACGGCACCATCTCGAATATGCGATGAACCTGTTGGCCGATCAATTGGGCGCGCGTCCGCAGTATAGGGCGGATGGAACGTACGAAATGGAGGAAATGCTGACCAGCGTGCTGAAGCGAACGAAAGAACTGTGGGGCAAAGCTTCGGAATCAGCGAAGTCGTGGCAGAAGGAGGAGAAGGATAAAGCCGCGACGGAACGGAAGCAATTTCTCAGTACTTGCAATGCCGTGATGCGGATGGAGCAATGGAGCGTCAATAAGGCGGTGCATTACAACGTGTGGGCGAATTTCGGGGTAAACGATTTCAAGCCAGTGGTGGCGGCGTTCAAGGAAATGATGGAATGTTTTCGCTGCACGACGTGCAATAGCTGGATTTATGTATTGCCAAAAGTGAATCCGCAGAGCCTGCGTTGTACGTGCACTGGTGTTGACTTCAACCTGGCGATGAAACCGAAATGAACCTGAGTCCGGCCAGCGCTATAGCGCGCGGCGTCGCTGTCAAATCCGCTGCGAACTGGCCCCGGACACGTCGGTACCGGAACCCGCTGTTCAAGGATACGAGAACGGTCGCGGCTGCGATCGAATGAGCCAGATTATTAGGCCAACGGGCATAGCAACCAAACAAAAGGCGGCCACGAGCAGCAACGCAAAGAAAAGTACATCGCGCCGGGTATGGTTTTCACCTAGTGCCCGATTTTCCTCACGCATTAACAAACGGTAGTTTCTACGATTCGCCTTCCAGGCCACGTGAAAAACGTCACCAAACACGGGAATGGAACCTAACAAAGCCTCTAGAACCACGTTTGTAATCATGCGAGCCAGAGTTATCAGAGCAGCGCCACGTCGCCAGGCTGCAACAACGATGATCAGGGAGGCTATGCCAGCCGCGGCATCTCCCACACCTGGAATCCAGCCGATCAGAAAATCCAGCCCGAAGCGGATCTGAGTTCCCGGAACGCGAAACATATCGTCTAACACCGATGCAATCTGATCGAGATGTTCGTCTGTTGACGTGGCAGCAGTGCGGCGGGGCATAGAGTCAAGTGTAGACGAGCGTTGGCTAGCCAGGAAGGGTTGGGCGTTACGGGACGGAATACGAAGGAACCCGTCGGCGCTAGGTCGTTGCAATCGCCCGGCGTTGGGAATTACACCAACCTGGCGCAGCGAGTTGCTTCTGCAAGATTCTCCAACTGTGACTCCCCAACTCCTGAGGAGTCGCGTTACCGGACAAATAAAACGTTACTTCGCCTATCCGATTACCGCCTTTTTTTTTAGGAGTTATGGCACTAAATCCGAGTTGCCAACCATACCTCCAATATTGCACGACGAGTCGGATTGAGACAGCCTTTTTTGCTGTACCATTCATCTGCCTCGCATTCTAACGAGCGGAGGGAGGCGGAATGGGAATTCTGATTCAAGACTTGCGCTTCGGCCTGCGCACGTTATGCAAGAGTGTCGGCTACACGGTCGTTGTAGTTCTCACGCTAGCCCTCGGAATCGGTGCCAATACAGCAATTTTCAGTCTTATTGACACCGTGATGCTGCGTTCGCTCCCGGTTCGTGACCCTCAGCGGCTCGTCGTCTTCAAATGGACCGCACATCGTTTGCCGAACACGCGCGGATACTCCAGCTTTATGGCTTGTCCACCTATTGAAGCCGGCACCCTGACGCCACGCTCCACGCCGACGATTGCCAAGGCCGGAGTGCATGGGTGTTCGTTTTCGTACCCGATATTTGAGCAGTTCAGAATGTTTAAAGATGTTTTCTCCAACGTGACTGCACTAGGTGGTGTTACGCAGCTGAACCTAACTGGCAGCGGCCCCGCGAGCATAGTGCAAGGTGAATTGGTCTCTGGAGAATTTTTTGAAACGCTTGGCATCGAGGCTGGTTTGGGTCGCTTGCTAAAACCTTCAGATGATACAGCCGAATCTCCGGCTGTCGTGGTACTCGGCTACGGCTACTGGCAGAAGACCTTCGGAGGCGACACGACTGTTATTGGAAGAACGATAGCCCTGAATAACGTACCGGTCACGATCGTCGGTGTCGCCCCGCAGCAGTTTCCTAGCTTGGATCCTGGAAAGGCACGAGACATTTGGTTACCTATTTCGTTACAACAAAGACTGCAGATTGAGCGGCTTTTCGGAACTGGAAGTGGCGACCATCCATCAATTCAGTCCGGAGATAATATTTGGTGGGTCTACATTGTTGGTCGATTAGCGCATGGAGTGACCCTTGAGCGGGCTCAGACAGCTGCCGATGTCTTGTTCCACAACGATGTCTTTCAAGACCAACGGTCGGGACGGCTCTTCAAACTCGAAGACACGCCACGCGTTGAACTGATGCTAGCACCCGACGCTGTCGTAGGGACGCGCGACCGGTTCTCAGAGACGCTAACGATTTTGATGTTCATCGTGTGCATCGTTCTCCTTATTGCCTGTGCAAATATTGCTGGGCTAACGCTCGCTCGTTCGGCGGCTCATCAGAGGGAAATTGCGATACGTATGGCACTCGGCGCTGGGCGGTGGCGCATCGCTCGTCAATTATTGACCGAAAGCCTGTTGCTTTCTGTGATGGGCGGAACGCTTGGTATTCTTCTCGCGTTCTGGGGCGTTCACTCCCTTGTTGCTCTAATGTCCAGCGGAGGTTTCTGGCCGATACACATGGCCGTTCATCTGAATCTGCGCATTCTAGCCTTTACAGCGTCAATTTCGCTTCTTGCTGGGATACTGTTTGGGCTTAGCCCCATTTTTCGCTCCGTTAGCGTCGATTTGACTACCGCTCTTCAAGAAATTACATGGGTGTCTCGCGGCGGATTTCTGCGACGAAAATGGCTGAACCTCGCCGACGCGCTAGTCGTGGCGCAAGTTGCGCTGTCGATCTTGATGCTCGTAAGTGCTGGACTCCTAGTGCGATCACTTGGGAACTTGCAAAGTATTGATCCTGGCTTTTCCCCTCGCAACTTGTTGTTGTTCGGTATCGACCCAACGCTTAGCGGCTATACGCCTGCACAGACGCGTGCTCTCTATTCCGAGCTGCAAACCCGGCTCACTGCGATTCCGGGCGTAATCTCTACAACCTATTCATTTGATCCGCTATTGAGCGGCAATCTTTGGACCACTAGTTTTCACGTAGAGGGCATGGGACCTGAAACACGAGGAGAAACGGACGCTTTCTCGGTTGGCCCAAACTTTTTTGAGACTATGCATATCCCACTGCTCGCGGGACGCTCGTTTACTCTCGCTGACTTCAACTCAGACGAGTCCCCGAGAGTCGCTAACGTCATCGTCAATCAAGAATTCGTTCGCCAATACTTAGATGGTGGGAATCCGCTGGGCCGCCACTTGCACGATCTGAAACGCGAAGGCACGCTTTCCGAGATCATCGGAGTCGTACGTGACGCAAAGGACCAGAGTCTTCGCAGGAAGATCAACGCAACGGTATACGTTCCACAAGAGCAAGGGAGCACAAATTTTGAACTGCGCATCGCCGCCAACCCTTCCGCTCTTATTCCAGCGATCCGAGATGCGGTGGCCGAGCTCGATGCAAATCTTCCGATCTACGCTATCAAGACTCAGTCCGATCAAATAGATCGGTCACTCTTTCAAGAACGACTGATTGCGCGTCTGTCGAGCTTCTTTGGTGGGCTCTCGCTTATGCTCTCTTGCATCGGGCTATACGGTTTGATCTCCTACGAAGTGACACGCCGTACGCATGAGATCGGCATACGCATAGCGTTGGGAGCGCGACAACAGGACGTGCTGCGCCTCCACGTAGGGCACGGAATTGCGCTAACGGCTGCCGGTGCCGTTCTCGGCGCAGGTGCTGCGTTCGGTGTGACACGCTATCTCGGGAGCATTCTCTACGGCGTTCGTCCTACAGATCCGACTACACTGATCGTCAGCATAATGCTTCTCGCCATAGTCGCGCTCGTGGCCTGCTATATTCCCGCCCGCCGCGCAGCCCGCGTCGATCCCATCATCGCCCTGAGATATGAGTGACAGGAACCCATCAGACGTCCTCGCTTTATTGCCCGACCCCTGTCTCCAGACGAATCGAAGGTCCCAACTCCTCGTGAGTCGCGTTATCGTACAAGTGGTTTTCAATCGGAATAATGTTCACCCGATCGCTGGTAGCTACAAGATTTTGGTCATGTGGCTTCAAATTGAAAGCTCCACCGCATGTTCGGCGAAGCATTGACGACCGGATTTTTGCGGATGTATGCTCATGCACAGTTGGAGGTGCCCCGATGAACTCCCGCCCTGTAAAAATCGTTCTGGTTCTCGCGTGTCTCGCTGCGTTTGTTCGGACCCTGCCGCTACAACCGGCGATTGCTCAAACCGCATCGGATTCCCGGCAACAAATCGCAAGCGTGCTGGACCAATGGCTAATGGACTGGAAGGTGAGGGATGCAGACGCAATCTCCGCGCTGTATGCCCAAGATGCAGTCATTTATCCCGCAATCAACCGAAGGGTTGATGCTCAAGGTACCGGCGGGGATTTCAGTGGTCCTCATGCCATCAGGGACTATTTTAGGCAGCTCTTTGAACGACTCGATGACCCGAAGGAAGGCGAGATTTTCAATCCACCCGGCTCCGCCGAGCAATCAGGGGATTTGGCGTTCGACGACGGGTTCGTACAATACTTGGTTAAGGGTAAATGCAAGCCATCCGACCCGGGTGACGGGCCGTGCGTCGTGAAAGGCTATAACCTCACCATCGTAAAGCGGAGCTCGAACGGCAAATGGCTGATTGTGAGGCAATCGTTTACCCAAATAGGATTGGGTTCGACGATCTACACGCCGCATTGACCCAGCGAGTTGTTTAATGCTATTTAAGCGAAAATCCTACACGTCCGGTTCATAGCTCCCGGTTAGTCACGTAACTGGACATTGAGAAATGGCGGATCGGCACATGTCCGGTAACGGCGTTATCTCTAACGACGCCGACCGTTTCAAGAGATTTCATTCATATTTTTTCCGCGTACGAATACACCTTTCCCGGGGCGCGCCAATCGCGTCTCTGTGGCTGCCTTGTTTCACTTGTGTCACCCCCAACCAGCTCGGGCCGTTTCCGCTTCATCCATTCGGTGTTGCCCACCAAACATCTCTTCGGTCACGCTCGACCATGATGTGTTATGCGAACTCCCCGTAGGGAGGCGGGTCGCCTAATCAATCAGGTTCACAAACCACTTCATCGACCCGGTCGCTTCGATGCCGACACGCACCGGGCTGGGAAGCGTGGAATAAAACTCCCGCACACTTTCGCCTTCGTGCGGGAGAGTCTTGTGCACAACTTCTCCCGTCGCGGTGTCTAGCATCGCCAACGTTTGCTGGCGAGCATGCAGGTCACATCCTATAATCCGCATCTCGGCCTCCTTCGGTCCGAGCACTGTTGGGGTGAAAACCGAACAGTCTACTCGGGCCGTCGCGAGGCCGACGTCGTTATGACATCAATCAGGACTTAGGGTCACAAAGTTCCTTTTCGTTCGACGTGTATTCATCTCTGCTCGGCCAAAATTCATTGGCTTCGCTTTCGCCGCCTTGGAGCGTTAATATGCTCTGATAGGAGTGAACCACGTGAAAGCCTGCCTGTTGTGGTGTACATCCCTATTTCTACTCATTGGCCTCGCTCCGGTATCAGCGCAGAACGTTCAGCCCCCCAATCCTGAGGGTGCGTACATTGTGAAACCAAGCGAGCCCATCGCGGCGATCGGCCTGAGCGAAAACGAAATTTCCGACATTCTTTCCGGCGTCATATCCAGAATGCAAGATCACGACATCGCTCGCAAAAATCTGAATTTGGTGCCCGATGCACTCAGTAACGAGTTACTGGCGAGCCACGTAGATATGGGCTCGGGTACAGAGAACGGTTTGGCTGTGCGAGGCAGCAACGACCTCTGCAGCCCGACGGGAAATTGTTTGGTGTGGTTTTTCAAAAAAGCGGGCGGCAAGTGGCAGCTTCTGGAGCTAACAGGAGCCATGGCTGAGGACGACGGTGAGGCTGCCAGCTTCTGGTTTGCCCCGCCGCCCCACAACGGTCTGTATGATCTCGTGTTGCAAACGCATATGAGCGCGTCTGAGGCCCCCATGACCGTTTGGCAATTCGACGGGGCGAGTTACGAACTCGTGAAGAATTACACGGATTGCGCAGGCCAGGTCGTCGAAGGAGGCTGTCCGCATCCGGCGGGGTCCAAGACCATCTCGACCACAGTGGACAGCGGCGGTCAAGGCCGCTCAACAACTGGGATTATGGCCGGACCAGCTACGATCAGTTGCGCAAGCGCCACCACGGATTCTGTGACCGGAACGTCGGCTTGCTATGTTTTCTTTCGTCCTGAGTTTGGTGCTGACCTTACGGAGCCGATACCCCAAGGCAAATCGGTTGAGGTAAATGGTCCCGGACATGTCACCCTCACGTGCAAAGGGCAAGGTGAACGATTGACGTGCTCACTGCGAATCGAGCAAAAGGCAATCCTTCAGAAACAACTTGCGCCGTGATGTAGGAGTTCTGACGACAGAATGAAAGGCCGCCGATAATTTTCTCCAAATTCAAACAGACCTTGGATGCGATGGCGACCCAAGTCCTGATAAGGCGCGTTCCCGGACATCTGTTTTTGGCTCGGTTCCACTTGTCCGGTTTATGCGTTAATCAGGACTTTGGTCCACTTCGCGGTTGGACGACGGAAGGACGCCCTCTTACTGAACCACCTGAATTGGCGGCGGCTGCCATGTACCCGAACCAGGTGGAAGTATCGACGGCGGTGTGTCCTTCGGCCAGTACAAGCGCAGGACCATGTATATCGGACCGTCTGGAGCCGGGAGCCAGTTGGCTTTCTTGTCGCTAACTGGAGCATCCTTCTGAATATAGATTGTCAGCGAGCCGTCAGCGTTCTTCTTCAAGCCCGGCAGCATCGGAGAGTTGATTAAGTAGCGGTTGATCGGATTCTGAATCAGAAACTGAGTCTTGCCATCGTACATCGTTACGGACCAAAATGCATTCACGGGAGGATATTGTCCGGCGGCGAAGGTCAGTGTGTAATTGTGCTTGCTACCATCAAGGGGTTGGCCATCGCTGGCGGCTTTAGCTGCGGGATACATAGCTTCAACCGCGTCATTGCCGTAGATGCCAGCCAACGCTGAGCCAGCACGAAGCAGGTAATTTCCGTTATAGAAGGCCCGATTGCCGAACGCGGCACCAACTTCCCACCCGTTGATGTCTTTGCCGATGTTGAGTTTCGCTTTCTCAATCGCCTCATAGCCTTCCTTAACGCCTAAGCCTAGCTCGCCCTTTTGAACGTCAGTAAGCTTCGTCAAGTCGAACGGTTTTCCGGCTTCGATTCCGACGGTTGCAAACTTCGCCCGAAGCGCGCTCTCTCCAGGAGGTGTTGGGCAGAACTGTAGCAGGAAGTTCAAGTATTTGGGAAAGTCCAATTTGAAGGCTTCATCGGTGAACTCCGGGAAATCAGGCGCGGGTAATGAAGCGGGCGGCGGCTGATGGGTGAACGCCGATAGCGTTTGTGCCTTATAACCTTCTTGGATTTTCTTCACGTTGTCCATGTCGCTTGGATTGAATAACTGCGTGCGGATGACGGCGAGTGAGAACTGCGTCTCTGATGGGAAAACCGCTTTGATACCGGCGGGCGTTGTACCGCTCCAGCCCGGTCCCGAAACCATGTAGCAACCCGGGTCATTTCCGGTCGCGCGACTGCCGATGTAGGCGTAATTCTGTGAATACAGGTCGGCTATTTCGAACGTGTAGTAACGACCCTTTTCAACCTTCGGAACGCACAAGACGATGGGCTCGGCGCGTAGGTCCATCTGCACCAGCGAATAAGGAGTATCGCTGTTGGGAGTTACGATGCTGGTGTCCTTGTACGTGAAGACCCGAGCTTCGTTGAGGATTATGTTAAACGGTCCTTTGTACTGCGAATTCGTTTTGTCCACATTGAACTGGTACAGCGCCTTGTACGCAGCAATCATCGGAAAACCGTAGATGTACGCGTCCTGATAGACGTCCTTATTGGATATGGCCTCGCGAACCGGGCCGCTTTCCTTGTTGCAAGATATTGTTCCTACGCTGATTGCCGCTAGGACCATGAACCAAGCCAGTCTGCTTTTCATAAAGTTCCTCTTAAGGCAAGGTTCTAGCGTGGTTGTCAAATGATGGGTATTGGCAGAAATGACAGGCAGTCTGCCGGAGTCGCTGGTCGCGCCAAGTCCTGATAAGTCGCGTTACCGGACAAGTCCTTTCCTAGTACTCCATATGTCCGGTAAATGCGTTTACCAGGACTTGACCTCGCTGCTCTCGCGAATGCTTATATAGTCGGCAAATAGTTGTAAGAGGAGACCGGTCGATGAAATTCGTATTCGTTTTCGCTTTTGCGTCTCTGGTCCTTTTAGTTCCCGCTACTGCTCAGGACAAACCTAGATTCAACAATATCGTGCACGAACTTTTTCTCGATGATCAGAAAGACCGGGGCGAAGGCGCGGAGCAGCTGCCCTGGGACAAGATTGCGGCCCGCGATCTCGAACGCCGTTCCCAAGTTCACAAGCTTCTCGAATCAGACGCCTTGAAGACGGCTGAGGATTTTCACGATGCTGCATTCATCTATCAGCACGGACAAACTTCGGACGACTATCTTCTGGCGCACGTACTCGCGACGGTAGCAGTTGCAAAAGGAGATGCCTCTAGCCTCTGGATATCCGCCGCATCCGTAGACCGATATCTCCAGTCCATCAATCGCCCGCAAATATTCGGCACTCAATATAATTCATCGAACAATTCACCGACAACCCAGGAACCCTACGAAACAAAGCTCGTTCCTGACCAATTGCGCGCTGTCCTCTGCGTCCCTTCGCTGGAACAGCAGCAGCGGAACATCGCAGAATTCAATGCTGGGAGATACCCCGACACGATGGTTCCAAAAGGCTGTTCGCGATAGTCCTTCTCAAAATCAGGCTCCGGAAGCGGATTAATGGGGACCGGAACCGACGAGAACGTTGAGAACATCGGCGAAGTTCTGGTAAATCGCGTAATCGGACAAATGGATTTAGACTTAAATAGCGTTCGCCCGTCAGCGGCACCGTGAAGGGAATTTCCAGACCGCTCGCGGCACCCATATCGCGGAAAAGTTGAACATTTGCGACTGCAAGAATTTGGCTTCGGTTCGTTCCAATGGAAAGCGCCGCGTGCGCTGTCAAAAGGAGATAGAACATGGAAATGATTGACGCTGATTATGACGGTTTGCTGGTTCGCGTGACAAAACTCGAAAGACAAAATCGATTCTGGAAAATTGCGGGGCTCGTAATGCTTCTTGTCGCGGCCTTTTCGTTTACGGCAAACGTCACGGCGCAGGGCACGGGAGTACAAACGCCGAAGACGACGGTGGAAGCTCAGACGTTTCTACTGAAGGATTCAGCTGGCAATATGAGGGGCAAGGTGACCGTCGATGGGGACCGTCATCCCGTTCTTGAGTTCTACGGTCTCGAAGGAAACGTAATATGGTCAACGGCCGCCCGTGCAGGTCCGACAAGGTGACGCGAGTTCCGATTCTGGCACGATTTGGCTAACTCCTGATAAATCGCGTTGTCGGAGATGTGAGGCAGCACTTCATTTGTCCGAGTAGCGCGTTTACCAGGCAAGTGGTTTACTCTTGGGCACGCCGTCGTCGGAGTACGATCAGGCAAGTCGATGGACCGGACGCTGGTCTCTCTCGGCCGAGCCACAACGCCCGTGCTCTAGGCGGACCGCTGGTCCCCACGTTATCACTACTCAGATCGCAGGGCGTCCATCGGATCTAGCTTTGCCGCCCGCAGCGCGGGCAGGTATGCGCCCAAGAGAGCCACGATGGGATGCAGCACAATAACGAGTGCGAACGTAATGGGATCGAGTACTGAAACCCCGAAGAGAAAACTGCGCAACACATTAGCCAAGGCCGCAGCTCCAAGCAGTCCGACGAACAGCCCTGCTAACGTCAGGCGCATTGCTTGACAAAGCACCAAACGTTGAACGTCCGAAGCCAACGCTCCCAGAGCCATCCGGATGCCTATGTCCCGGCGCCGTTGTTCTACCATCTGCCCCATGACTCCACCCACGCCAATTGTCGCTAGTACCAGCGTCAAAAATCCGAGACTCGCCACCAGGATCACGCGTACTCGCGGCTGTGATCGCAAAGTGTTCACGATTTC
>Ga0210387_10000559_pt1 | contig 26551 bp, 32 predicted proteins | sample IncBWC7OmetaG_FD_160108 | JGI IMG/M metagenome (GOLD analysis project Ga0210387, IMG submission 160108) | Forest soil microbial communities from Barre Woods Harvard Forest LTER site, Petersham, Massachusetts, United States - Inc-BW-C-7-O ...
AACCTTGGGCGGCAATCCGTCTTTGCCCCGCGTAAACCTTAGCCGCAAGTTCGCGACTGAATTCAGCGGCCATCATTCGCTTCAAAGACTTCATGATGGTATTGGACATGGTGCCATCATTGGCGAATTGTTCGGCGCAGTAGTGTATCGGCACACCACCTTTGCGACACAGGAACTCGTAATACGCTGATTCGTCCGTATCTTGAAACCGACCCCACCGACTAATGTCGTAGACAAGAATGACCTTGAAGTGGACTTGGCCGCCGACTACGTCTTGAATCAGTTTCCGAAGTCCGGGGCGGTGTTTGATCTCAATCCCGCTCTTTCCAGGGTCCGAGTATGTTGCGATGACTTCAAACCCGTGCTTCTGTGCGTAGAGCCGAATCGCGTCCTTTTGGAAAGGAATCGAGTTCGGTTGATCATCTGTTGACATTCTTACATACTCAGCTGCCGGAATCAGAGCTTGTGCGGTCATGTCGTTTCCACCTTTCATATCCCGAGCAGGTCGGGTGAGCGTCCTCGATGACTGCGACAACTGACGCTGACGAATCCAAGCTTAAATCCTATCGCCTGTTTGCAAGTTGACTCCACGGGGCAGATCCAAACAAACCGGCTTGTCATCATCGGAACCTTTATCTTGTCCGTTTCGCTTTCGAAAAATCTTTTTTCCAGTCATAGCCGATCAACTCGTACGCCCGGTCGAGCCTTCCGAACCGCCGCCTCAATTTGTGCGCAGAAATCAACCTAGGTGCGGCGTTAATGATTGGGATGGTGAGTCGACCATGTGAGGCTAACAACGAACGTAGATGCCGCAACATTTCCTCATCCGACGTTCGCCCGTTCTTCCTCCAGTCGTAGCCAATCAGCTCGCACGCACAACGCAGGCCTCCAAATCGGTGGCCAAAAGTGCGGGAACTCGGCAGCTCGACGCACTCATCGATGATCTGGTTGCTCAGCTTGCCCTTCACCGCCAATAACGAACGCAGACCTTCTAAGAGTTGCTCGTTGCGTTTGTGGGCTGTCCGGCCGCGAATCTCCTGAGCCAGTGCGAACGTTTTAGTATCTACAATCTGTTCATGAGCGCCAGGACAGATGACCCAATCTGATGTTGGTACTGCCACGGGGGCGGCTCCGAGTCTCATGCTCGTGCGATTAAACACATTGCATCCAACATACTTCGGGTGCGAGATCAGGCTTGCTACGACCGAGTGAGTCCACCGGCTGTTCTTGATGCTTGGCACTCCCCGCTGGTTCAGGTCGCGAGCTATCGCGTGGAAGCTCATCCCGTCATGCGTGAATTTCCTGAACATCTCGCGCACTTCCTCAATTTCGCAAGCGGGTCCCGGAACGAGAATCACGCGATCCGTGCTTATACTCTTCATCTCGCCATGCGCCAAGAGTTGCTTTGGAATACGGTTCTCGGAAACCAACAGACGCCGGAGTCCATATCCAGGAATGCCGCCTTGTTTGAACCCAAGTTGAGCCAAACGTTTCTGACCTGCAATCACCTTGACGCCCAACTCTCGGCTGTACTCTCCTGCCATCACTCTCTTCAGTGCCTTCATTATTGAACTTGGCAGGCTCCCGTCGTTGGCGAAAGCCTCGGCACAGTAATGAACCGGAGCGCCCGCTGACTTGCAGAGAAACTCGTAGTGAGCGGACTCGTCGGTGTCCTGAAAACGTCCCCAACGGCTGACATCGTAGACAAGGATAGTTCTATAGGGTGCGGTCCCGGCAACGACATCTTGCAACAGTCTCCTGAGCCCCGCCCTGTTCTTTAGGACGACGCCCGTTTTCGCGGCGTCGGAGTAGGTCAGTACGATTTCGAATCCGTGGGATTCTGCATACTTCTGGATCGCGGCGGACTGGTTTTCTATCGAGTATTGCTGATGTTCCGTTGACATGCGAAGGTATTGGGCGGCTGGGATGAGCGGGTTGGTATCTGTCATGGTGTCCTCCTAAAGAGGGCCAATCGACCAATGCCTAAAGAACTTTAGGAGAAATCTGTGGAAAACTTGCCCTAACAGGTTCCGACGGGCGATTTGACTCCCCCCGGCGTCGTCTCCCTGCTCCATCTCAGGCACAGACGACAAGTGCATCTGTATTCCGCAACTCCGGGGCGGACCGTATGGGCGCAGTCACGGCAGACGAACCGCCCATCCTTATGAGCGATCAGGGTCATGTGCTCGATGCCAACTAGGGAATATGGGCAGCGAATCACTAAGGTCGTGTCGGTCAGACTTGGCATTGGATTCGAAGATGTTGCACGGGAGTCACCGTAGGCCCATCGGTTGGAAACACAGTGCCATAGCATTGCTCCGTCAGGGATCGGATCTGAGCCTTCGCCGAGATTTCGGCATGAGTGCCGACATGTCGGCAGCGCGAGTGCTACGGTCGTCAGTTGTTACGAATTCCGAACAAACGGTGTTGGGGAAAGTCACTCAGAACTGATCTCTGGGATGATCCTTTCTTGGAAAACTCGCCACCAACCTTCACCGGCCAGGGAACCGGAGGGCGTCGCAGCACTCGAATCCCCTGCGACATTCCCGTCACACTGGTCAATCGGGACCCGCTTCACCCCTTTGCCGAAAGCTGCCAGATATTACTCGTGAATCTGAACGGGTGCGCAGTTCGCTCCACTCGACCGGTCAAGGTCAGGACTACGGTTGAACTACAGGGTTTACCGACTCGTACCGTCAGTGCCCAGGTTGTGACCTGCATCTCGCTAGGAGCGTCCGAGAAGATTTGGCTTTTAGGCATAGAGTTGCATAAACCCGGCAACGTGTGGGGCATTCAACACGTGCCAGAAGATTGGGTGTAATAGTCGCCTCAGACAGTTGGTGATGGGCCGCGTGTTGGGTAGTGGTGCAGTTTGACGCGAACAAGAATTAGAAATGGCAACGCGATTGCGTTGTGCTATTTGCGGTACCACAGGGCATCGCGGCTTGGCTAGGCCCTTAAAATACGAAAGCCCACGGTTCCAGCCGTGGGCCAAAGGTCTGCGTTAGCGCACTGAGATCATGCCATAGGAGTGTGCCCGATGCAAGAAATAAAAGCTGAAAGCCTCTTGTCACGTTCTTCCACTTGGAATAAACTCCTCGGTCGTTACAAGTCTTGTCTCCCTCCGATGCGTGTAGCCGCCGCCGTCAGAGAGGTTATTCCGATGACCGTCCCAAGATTACTGCTTACGGTTTTTCTTATTGTCTACGCTTGTGGTTACAGTAATGCCTTTGCTGCGCAGAAACATGACAATAAAGTGAGCGGGGCGTGCGATAGCAATACCGACACCATCGCCCAATCCACGTTGCAGCAGTATCCCGAGTATCCTGCCGTCCTCGCCATAGACCGGGCTGCCACTCGCTCCGGGCCATGTTCCCTTGTCGAGCACCAATTCACGGCTTCCGTCTGTATCGATGGCTGCTCGGTACGTCGCGATGTTGCATCGAGAGGACAGCGGCTCGGTATTTCCCAGCGGGAAGCCAGTGAAAGCAACGGGAACCCCATCGGGCGGTTTTGTGTCGCTCAGGACCAAGGGATAAATTTTGAACGGAACCAGGTATGGGCTCTTACACACAGCCAAATCCAATGCGTCATCAATGACACAATCCTCTTCGACAAATTTGAACCAGCGCGTTTGGAAGCTCGGAGCTTCTCTATTCCATCCATCCATAGGAATGTCGATGGCGGGAACGCAGGGCACTGGCTGCTGGGGCGCGATGATCTTCAATCCGCGGATTACATGGGCAGCCGTAACGAAATGACCTTGACGGTCAATGAAGAACCCGGTTCCTTCGATGATCTGCATGACGAATTGGCCACGTTCATCGAATCGCCCGCACAGGACTGGAACAATGCCGCGCTTGGTTTTCTCAATGGTCAGAATGAACGGGTCACTTCGTCCACTCTGCCCACAGACAAAAAGACTGAGAAGAAGAAAAGCCAAGAGGGTGTCAAGTCGGTAGACGAATCTCATAATTCAGGTGTCCTCGTAATTGCGAATGACGGTAAGGGTGTCGGTTGCACTACCCAAACTTCGTCATCCACGATGTCTATATCATGTCCGCAGGTTGAGGCTTCTCGGCCAGCACATCAACAAGTTCCTCAATCGTCCAAACATGATTCGTCAAGCCCGCCTCCATCGCAGGAGTAACACGAAGCGTTTTGTGAATGCGGCAGAAATTGTAGTGCATGAAATACAGCGCAACTGCGTGCCCGTGATTCTCCAGTTTCTTGCTGAACGCATTCGTTAGCCGCGTGAAACGGCGCATTCCCATTCGCATCGAAAGATTGCTGCGTTCCGCGAATGAAGTGGAGATATGGTCTGGATCGGGCTTACCAGCGAGAACTCCCGTGCGACATCCGATGCAGGTTGCCGGACTGTAGCGCGACTCTGGCTTGTCACTTGAAGCCCCGTAAATCTTGACTAGCATGGCATAGTCAATGTCCGCGCCGAACGCATCTTCTACAGCATATCGGCGTAGACTCGGTGACCGTCTGTTGTGAGTTGAATGCGGTTGGCGATTCTCCCCCGCCACGTCACGCATAAAGCTCTCTGCTGTAGAGGCCCCGCGATCCCCCAGCATGTAAGAGACAATGAGCTTGGTGTCGGCATCGAGGGCGGTCCACGTCCACACGCTGCCAGCGCCATCCTGAACCTGTTCTAGCGTAAGGTTTTTGTCTTTGCCGTATACGAACGCCCAAATTTCGTCGGCCTGTATGCGACGCACGCGAAGATTACGGACGTGGGCATTGTGGTAAGCAGCGCAAGCGCAGCCCATGTCCTTGAGGAGCCTCAGAACCGTATGCTTTGCGACTCCAGTCATGCGGCAGGTGGCGTTTATAGATACGTCTTCTACCAGAGCCAAAATCACCTGCACAAGCAATTCATGGAGACTATAATAAGAATGTTATAATTGGTAGTCAAGAGAAATCACTTGAAATATAATCTATTTGTGATATTATGAAGCCGTTGTGGGAATTCTGGGCTGTCAGAACGGCGAGGCGCAACGTCTTGGTGGATTGGCTGTCCAGAGACAAGCCACTCCAAGCCAAGGTAGACGTTACGTTACATCGCCTACAGTTCATGGGTCCCACATGGCCGATGCCTTACTACAGGCCGCTGGGAGGCGGGATTGGCGAGATTAGATTGGACCAAGGAAAAGTGGAATACAGAATCTATGGGTATTTTATCGGCAAATGCTTTGTAGCGATGTTCGGCCACGGCGACAAGAAAACCCAGAAGCAAGCAATCAAGAACGCAAGGGCCCTCAAGAAGCAGTTTTCCAAAACTCCTCCCCCAATGGAGCGATACGATGTCTAAAGAAGTCCTTCTGGAAAAATTAACTGACCCCACCTACCGCGAAGCGTTCATCTCTGAAGAAATTGACACAGGGATACCGATGCAATTGCGTACGATGAGAGAAAAACGAGGTTGGAATCAGAAATACATCGCCGAGAAAATGGACACGAAGCAACCCCGATTCTCTCTCATGGAGAAACCGGGATACGGGAATTTCTCGCTCAACACTCTCAAGAAGCTCGCGTCGATATTCAATGTTGGTCTGATTGTTAGCTTCGTTCCTTTCAGCGAGATGATTGATTTTGTGGAAGGCTTTAGTTCAAAGCGGCTAGAGATTCCCAGTTTTGGGGATGAATATGCGGCTATGGAAAAGCGTTACAGTAAAACATCGCGACAGTTTACCGATGATTCAGCCCAACAAAATTTAGCCTTTCAGGATGCTTCGCTCACTGTCGATAATTCAACGGAAGGATTATCCGCAACCTCACTAGAGGCCGAATCTCCCTATGAAACTAGCGCCCCTCTTGCAGCAGTGGGACAAGCCGCTGGTCTTAGTTGATAAAACTTATGGAAAATGAAACGACCGTTAAGCCCCAGAAGCCAATCGAGTACCGTCCACCCACAGGTGGACTCTTTCACGTTTACTGCAACAACATACAGATGGCAGGTACTAACTTCGACGTTAGACTGATATTGGGAGAAGTCGCTGAGGTATTGCCTGACAAAGTCATCGTGGAACAGCGGGTCCAAGTGGCCATGACCTGGATTGAGGCTAAAATCCTAGCGGATTTTCTGCGAGCCAACGTTGAGGAATATGAAAAGCTAAATGGCCCACTGAAACTGCCGAAGAGTCTGGAAAAGATCATTGCTCCTGAGACCTTCCCGCCCACCAAGTAGGCTAGGACTCAGTAGCTTCTCTCACGATCCGGACAGCAGCTTGGCTGAAGTCCTCGCCGGAATGCCGTTGTTTTACATGATCCGCAAAATACTTATTAGCTCGCTTCTGCCGGGCCGCTGCGGTTCTATCGCGTTTTGGGTCCAAAGTCGCTGTCCAGTCCGAGCAGATGGAGCAGCCGTAGATGGTTTCGCTGATTTTTGCCAACTCCGGTTTCTTTGCCATGCCGACAGTTTCCCACAGGCCAGGCCGGATTGCCAGACCTGTGAATTTCAAACTGCACCATTACCGCGTGTTGTACAACCTTGACATCGGTCTTTGGAAGACGCAAAATGGCCGCGTTCTCGCGGAGGCCATTATGTCGCGCCGCACGGCCCTATGGATTCTCGGTCTTGTCTTCGTGGCGACTTCCTCGCTCCTTGCGCAGAAGGGACTCACGGCGGTTGAGGCCAAAGCGCACATCGGTGAGCAGGCCACCGTTTGCGGGAAAGTCGTCAGCACGCGGTGGGCGGAAAGCAGTCACGGTAGTCCGACGTTCCTGAACTTCGATCAGCCGTATCCCGATCAGGTTTTTACGATGGTGATATGGGGGAGTGATCGCGCGAAATTTGGGGATCCTGAAACCACCTACAGGGGCAAGCATGTGTGTGTGACGGGGAAAATTAGAACTTTCAAGGGTGTGCCGGAGGTCGTGGCGACAGAGCCTTCACAGATCAGAGCCCAATAGTATAGATGCGAATTTCAACACGCTGCGCTCATGCGAGATTGTGGGACCAGCGTCTGGTCCGTTTCGGCGCGAGTTCACTGGCACCGCGCGGAACGAACCGATATCTGTCATGCAATTAAGCTCAATTACGCTGATGGATCGCACGCCCGAAAGTCCGCCAGCACCTGCCAGTACCTCGGATGCGGCCCAAATACCCCCGTCGATGCGGCAAGCGTAACCTCTAGGTAAAACACCCCCGCCGCCCACAAGCTTCACCGGCTTAGCTGGCACTATCGTGCGCGGGAAGTTCACCAATGGGCCAGAGACGGGCGGCTGCGCCTCGCCGATAATCTCGCGAAGCCGCTTCGACGGGCATCAGCCCGACAAATTTCAACTTGGCGCAGATGTGGGCCGAACATCTGTGCAGGGCGACGCTAGCCCATGAGCGCCAGCGCGTGCTGTTCCGAAAGTAAGCGGGCGAAACGTCTGTCTGAGGACAATACGGCAAATGCTGTAGCTTTACCCCGCCCTCTTCACCTGCGCCCACCGTGCGTTGCTGATCTACGGGGGTTTAGAATGCAGCCATGGAACAGGAACTAATTCTGCGAGGCGCTGCCACCGATCTTATCTGGGCGATGGCTTCTCCCGATGGGACGATTGGCTTATATCTGGACTCCGGCGAAGCTGGCAGGATCACCCTCACCCAAGAGCAGGCCCGTACTGTAGTGGCCGCGCTGCAAAACGTGCTCCCCTCGCCGCAAGAATGAAACCATTCATCATCACGGCGCTCCTCGCGTTGGTGCTGGTCTGCATTGCATCCAGCCAGACTCCGAAGCCCCTGCGTATCTCAAAATACATGCGGGATATTGGCCTCGTCTATCTTGAGGAAGTCGAACGCCTACCGCTCATCTGCGGAGATGAGACGGTGTGTGAGTACCGCTCCGAATGGAATCACAACATGACGGAACTCGAAGACCGCATCAACCTCACACTGAATGAATCGAAGCACCCTGCGGGCGACACGCCTTACCTCGACTTGCTGCGGACCGCAAAGTACGCGCGGAGCACCTACACAACGGCGTACTCTCAGAAAGACGATAACCGCATGGCGTGGATGCGAGCATATTCAGTTTGCTATAGCGAAGCCCACACGGCAGCGATGGACGGCGAGTTCCGAGGACAGAAGAAATGCGATGCGGCGATTAACGCTGCTATTCACCCACAACCGTAAATAGACCAGGGCGGCCCGCATCACCGCCCCGGCTCTCATCTGATTCTTTACGCTGCCCTCCTCACCTTCACCCACCCGCGAACGCCAACGTGCTTGCGAAACTGTTTACCTTCTTGCGACTTGACGACGCTCTGTGACATATTGTCAAATACCACTGTGACCAAAGATTACAGTACTGACTTCAAAGAAGCAATCAATGAGCTGTTCCATATGACCGAGGAACGGGAGCGGCTCGAAACCAAGATTGCAAAACAGAAGAAAAGAGTTGCAGCGCTGCACGATCTGATGCAGATCGAAGAGAGCAGTACGGCAATTCTTGGTTTGGTGGAGGGCATATCCGATGCGTGTCGCGTTGTACTCCGGGCCGCAGAAAAGCCACTGCAGCCCACAGAAATACGTGACAGGATTCAGGCTCTCGGATTCCCGCCTCAGTCTAACCTCTTGGCCTCGGTACACACGACCGTCAGGAGAATGAAGGAGTCGGGAGAAGTGGGGGAAAACATGCTTCCGCTTGACTCCGGCGGGACAGGCGCATTCTACGTTTGGCAGGGCGAAGCCAGAGAGGGCACTCTGCGACAACTCGCGAGGCTGTATGAAGGTAGACCGGCGAAACCGGTAACTAAGGCCTCGCGCCCGCCTCATCAGGTTAGCGGCAGATGATTTTTAAGTCGAATACGAAATACCAGCAGGGAGGCTGGGCAGGATGAAATACCTGATACCAGTGGTCCTCGGAGGCGCTGCTGCAGTAGTTACGATCACGAATGTAGTGGCACAGGCGCACGGCGCTTTTAATGGGCGCTCATCACTGACACCGTTCTTGGTGAGTTATGGTGTAGCTGGGTCTCTGATTCTACTGGCGGTGGCCTTTGCCATAAACGCACACAGGCAAGAATCTCCTCATGCCGAGGGTGCACACAGGCAAGAATCTCTGCACGCCGAGGGTGGGCTCAAGTTCGTGCTGGACGTTGTTGGCAGTCAGCCATTGAGCAGCCAGCTTTCAGATTGGAGATTCCTGATCCAAAATTGTGGGTCACGAACGGCACGATATGTACGACTCGGCTCGATCAGATCGGAGATTGGGGCTTATGACATCGGATTCAAGGAAATCCCTGCATTGCTCGCTGGGGAGAAAGCCGTTGTGGGTTATGAAGTATTCCCGCGCCGCGACGATGACAAATACGGCGGAAAGAAAGCAACCCTCTGGGACTTTGGAAGAGATCACGCTGGAGAACGCGGTCACACGTTCATCTGGTACGACATCCCAGTGCAGTATCAAGGGGAAGATGACTCGATTCGAGATGCAGGGATTGTGAGCGTCTGTTTCGATCTGGACAAGCAAATTCTAAAGACTGAAGGTGTGGAGTTTTGGAATGAGAAAAAGCGAATGGATAGGAGTTGGGGTGGCTACGGTGAGCGTGGTGAGAACTAAGGTTGAGGGATGACTGTAACCGAAAGTTAGCTCGAGAGTTGGCGCGCCTTTGGCACCAACGTGCGATGTTGGTTCACCATCGTGCCACAGACACGTGGCGGCAGATGACTAACATTGAGAAATATGGCAGCACACAGAATAACGCAGCTTCTTGCTTTTCTCGGACTTGGGAAAATGTTGCGCGGTATGGCTGTATTGATCGCAATCGGCGGATTAGTTGGGGCGTGGATCACGTATAGGCTATGCCGCCGCCGCTTTAGCTGACGTGCTTCTGCCGCCTTTCATTGTCCTGACCGCTGGCACCATCACTGATGCAACCGTGTGACCAGACCTGCGTGATAAGCTTTCCGCTTGGAGAAGCGATATGAGAACCAGCGAAGCTGCAATAGAGAGGCGGAAGATGCCCGAAGTGCAAAGGCAAAACTTCTCAGGACCTAAAAGACAGGGGCTTCGTTCGGCACCTTGAAAGATTCAGACCCACTGACGCTTCAGTGCCAACCAACAGCAAGGGTCAATGTCAATACGGGCAGCATGACCGCGATTAGTGCGCCTCGATCTGCGACCAGGGCGGCTGACCTCACCCCCCCCGGCTCTGTCTCCCCGTTACGCCGCCCTCTTGACCTTCGCCCACCTTAACCGTTGAGCCGCCGCGATCTTCCTTCTGGCCGACACAGACATTGTTTTCTTCGGCTTCGGCGCGTGCCCCTTGGCTCTTGCCCATCGCGCTTTCTGCGCCAAGCTGATCCTTCGCCGACCGGCTGCTGATACCGTGTGTGATGCACCGTTGGAACCGCTGCCGAGCGCCGCCAGTGCTTGGTCTATGCGCTGAAGCTGGTGAATGTACTCGTTCGCGCTCTAATCTTAACTGCTGAACTACTGCGTTCATGTGCTTCATTGGGACCCCCGCTGAATGATAACAGGGACTGAAGGAAGCGCGACAGGCTGAAACTGGCTGTAGGCAGGGGGTCTGAGTCTATTCGGTTCTCCGCTTAACTGTGCTGTCTGATTGCATGGTGTTACATGCGTGCAGTTCTCAGTTATTATCTTGGCGATGATGCTGCGTTCCGAGAAGATCGAACTCGCCATCTACAAAGCCGTCAGCAGAGGTCCGGGGTCGGTGACGTTTGATACTACGATGCCGATGCTCTCTCAGTTAACCGGAGAGGATGACCACGCGGCAATCGCTGAACGCCTCAAAGCTCTGGCGGCTGAGAATCGAATACTACTCACCAAGTTCTCCGGAGGTCAGCGATGGCCTCGATCACTTTCCCACACTGATGCCACTTTCTTCTTCACTGGACAGTTTGGTATTGAGATCGTTCCGCAAGGGAGACAATATTTTGAAGAACTTGAACAAAGATCAGAACAAGAAGCCAACAAGCCGCTGGCCGTTAGGCCAGCAGAGCCGTTGATCTTTGTTAGTTGTGGTCAGAGTACTCATGCCGAGCGAATACTCGGACAGGAAATCGCGAACCTTGTAGAGCAGAAAACCGGCTGTAGAGCGTACTTTGCTGAGAATCAGAATACCCTCGAAGGCGTTACTGAAAACATTCTCAAGAGGCTAAACGTGGCGGCTGGTTTCATAGCGATAATGCACCCGAGGGGCGAAGTCTTAAATAGCGCTACTGGGAAGAAGTGGGTCAGAGGTTCCGTTTGGGTTGAACAGGAAATCGCAATCGCTGCGTTTATTTCACAAGCCCTACAACAGCCGATGCGGGTGCGGGCCTACGTCCATGAGAGTATTTTGCGGGAAGGTCTGCGGAGCCAGTTGCACCTGAATCCGAAGTCGTTTGTCGAAGATTTCGAAATCGTAAACGATTTGACGGTGGAGCTTCCCACTTGGCGGAACTTGGCACAGCGGCAGCATGGTGAATTCGATTTGGCCCATAGGCGACTGGCAGAAGAAAAACTCGCCAAGCTTTCTCCAGCAAGTAAGAGGTTGGTCATCTACCTACTCCATCACGGCAAGACAGAACAAGACGCGCTGGCGAAGACCTGTCGGGCTCCCGATCAGTTCGAGGCGATTCAACAAGCAAGCCGTGAGGGTTTGGTGAAAGCTAGCGTGGCTGGGAATCCAGCGCGACCGGGGACGCTCTATTTCTGGGAAGTAAATCCGGCCTTTGAGGCGGTTCTGAAAGACCTGCTGGGAAACATAGGGGACCAGTAGCGAGCGGCTCCTCTCGCACCTAAGCTGTCCACTTTCTCCATTATGACCGCCACTTCCACAACTGCTTCCACACCTGGACGAGCGTTTGCATCTGGCGCGGACTTGGAAGGTGGCCATAGATCAGACGGCAATCTTGGTACGCCTTCTCGTAGAAATCTCGCACGGCTGGCAAGCTCAGGTGCGCGAGATTGTGGCGGATTTCTTTGAGATTTTCCTTGCTCAACATCTCCGCTTCTCGGCTGTCGGGGTGGCGGGCCATGCCGGATGGCATTTTACATCGTTCGCTTTGTATTCGCCATCGTGGTATTGTGAGCGATGCGCGCCTGCAAATTCCTCAATGCCCAATTCGGGCTCAGGAGCCTGTACGAGCGACGAGTAAAACAATCGCGAATCCAAGAGTTGAATGATCCGTTCGAGTTAACACCTTACGATCTTACCGACTTCGTCATTCGACAATCGTTCCTCCAGACGCGAGACGGTATCGGAGCGGATAGGGGAATGTTGTGTTTGAGCGCCGCGTGGTGCGATCCGGTAATCTGGGCACATCACAGCGATAGCCACCAAGGGCTGTGCCTCGGCTTCTGCCCGATCCGGAGCGATTCGCGATTGTGCAGCAGATCCTCTTCACGAAGTATGAGCATTGGGCCTATGAACAAGAGATACGGGTGTGGGCTCTGTTGCAGAATGAGGAGAACGGCCTGCACTACTTAGAGTTCGACGATAAGCTCAAGCTTGTGGAGGTCATCATGGGAGCGAGATCGACTGTCACCGAAAGGTCGATCACTCGGGCTCTGGGAAACATTGACGGGAGCGATTAAGATCAGCAAGTCGCGAGCAGCCTACGACAGATTTGAGATGGTCGAGGAATAGCAGGGCCCCGATTGCGATCTCCTCCCCATGGTACCGTTAAACTGTGACTCAGGTCAGACCCAAGTTCGGTAAGTGCAGGTTATGCCTGAGTGATCCAGTCGAACTGCAGAAGAGTCACTTTTTCCCAGCGGCTGCATACAAAATCATCCGCGAAGAGACCATCAGAGAAGGGACTACGAATCTCAACCCAGTCCTGATGACCGACTTGTCTGCTGTCCAAACCTCACGCCAGTTCACTGCCCGCCTTTTATGCGGTCAATGCGAACGGAGGTTCGATATAAACGGCGAGCGTTGGATATTGCGCCATTGTTGGCGAGGGCGCTCTTTCCTGCTGTCAGCGTTGGTTGCAGGCGGGAATCCGGTCCTAAGCCACCCCGAGATAGCGGCGTATCATGCAGCCGCCATCTCCGGTGTCAACGCTCCTGCGATCACTTATTTCGCGGCAAGTATGTTCTGGCGCGCAGCGGTTCATAACTGGAGCGGGAGAAGTATCGAACCGGCACTTGACCTTGGGCCTTACGAAGAGCAATTCCGTCAATATCTTTATGGAGTCTCCGAGTTTCCCAGCGACTGTATGCTGTGCGTTTCACTGCCGCCGCCAGGTCAGAATCCAGTCAAGTATGTCATGCACCCTTATCCGACGAAGAGGAACGAGTTTTGCGTCTACACGCTTCCGTTTTTGGGTATTGGGTTTGGCTTGTTCGTGGGGCGACGAATCCCAAGCGAATGGCGGGACGCCGACTTCGTTCGCGGACCCGGCAACCCTATAATCGTTCATGCCGGGTTTGAGCAGATGTTCGGCCGCGACCTTGCGATGATGTTTCACGGCAAGCATCGGGCGCTTACGATGTTAAAGGAGATAAAGTGAAGGCGCTATCTCCACCAGCGGCGTCGCGGCTCATCCGCCTCGCACTCGTGCTCATCGAACTTCCCCCGCAGGTATTCCTCTGCGCCGATGTGATCGTCGTAGTAGGTGTTGGGCGTGAAGAACTTGAGCTTGCAGTTCGTGCAAGACGCCAGGACCGGAACCTGGTTCACGCGCGTCAAGATAACGAAGCTGCGCTGCGGGTTGAAGGGGCGGTCCGGCATAAACTGACTTTCGCTACGCGGCTACTTTGTGGTGTTTGAATCGGCCAACATGCGCGACACAAGGAAGATCGCGAGGACCAAGACTGCAGCCCCTAGAAATCCACGCCAGAAGTTATTGGACAGCCGATAGAAAACTACTGCCAGAGTCGCCATGCGGGAAGTTTAACACTCCGCCGGGTGTGATTATTAAGGAGCGACGTGGAAACATGCTCCCGCGTTACGCTGGGCGATTAGGCTGATCTGTTCGGTGGTCGAGGAGGCTTCCCCACCGGGTTGGTCCGCCCCCAGTTTGGCAAAAGCGTAATGCAGTACACTGTCGCAACCCACATCACCGCATACCGCTAATCTACCGTCTGCGTCACAGCCCCCGAACTTCTAGTGAAGTAAGTGCTGCCGTTGTAGGTCGCTGTGATGTTGTGTGTGCCTGGAGCCAGCGTGGAAGTTGTGTACTTTGCTATGCCTCCGCTCACGCCAACCGTCTTAAGCATCGTAGCTCCGTCCATGAAAGTGACCGAACCCGTTACCGTGCCGCCGAACTGCGGCACCACAGTGGCCGTGAACGTCACAGACTGCTTATCGTTTGACGAATTAACCGACGAAACCAGAGTTGTCGTAGTGGCGGCTGCGCCGACGACCTGACTGAGGACTTCTGACTTGCTGCTAGTGAAGTTTGCATCGCCTCCATAGACCCCCGTGATCGCCTTGTCGCCCACACCCAGCGTTGAGACCGAGATGGAAGCCATACCGCTGCTGAGAATTCCTGTTCCCAGCACCGTCGACCCTTGCTTGAAGCTTACCGCCTCTCCATCCGGCGGAGCACCGATGCTAGAGGTGACCTCCCCGGTAAAGATCACAGCCTGGCCGTAGGCCGACGAAGCTGGCGAAGAGGTGAGCGTGATAGTAGTAGGGGCCTGCACAAGTTGATTCACGGTCCCGGATGTATTGGCGCTGTTGTTCGTATCTCCGCTGTAGACCGCCGTGATCGCATCAGTCCCCGGTGGTAACTGGGAAGTGGTGTATTTTGATGTGCCCGACTTGAGGGTCACAGTCGCCAACAGCGCTGTGCCATTCAGGAATTGAACAGTCCCGGTGCGTGTGGCCGCCAACGATGAAACGGTTGCCGTAAAGGTCACCGACTTTCCCGCTACCGAAGGATTCAGCGATGAAAGTAGCGTGGTTGTGGCTGTGGACTTGGTCACGATCTGCGATAGCGTATTGGACGTGCTTCCGATATAGTTTCCATCGCCGCCATAAAACGCGGTGATCGAATGGGCGGATATCGCAAGGCTGATTGTAGTCAGGCTCGCTGCGTTGCCGCTGACGGCAACGCTTCCCAGCGTCATAGCCCCATCTTTAAAGATGACTGTGCCGGTCGCTTGACCGCCGAGCTGCGGCGAGATCATCGCCGTGAAGGTGACTGGCTGATCCAGCCCGGAAGGGTTGGCGCTGGAAGCCAGCGTCAATGTTGTGCCCGCCTGATTCACCGTCTGGTTGAGCGATGCTGAGCTGCCGCTGAAATTGGAATCGCCGCTATAAACGGCGCTAATGTTATGCGGGCCGGCGACGAGCGCGGCGGTCGTCAATGTCGCCGTCTCCCCGCTGAGCGCAAAGCTTCCAAGAGTGTTCGAGCCATCGCTGAAGATTACGGTTCCCGTCGGAGTCCCGGTCGCCTGGGATGTCACCGAGACTGTGAACGTCAGGGACCGTCCAAAGTCGGATGGGTTGAATGAAGTTGCAAGCGCCGCTGTCGTCGGCCAGGGCGTGGTGTTGATGAGCACTCCTAAGCCGCCATTCGCCAACAGCAAGTCGGGCCTGCGATCCCCATTTACATCTGCTACCCCTATCGAATAGGTGATATCCCCCCCCGAGTCGAAGATGACTGCCGCTTGGAAGGTACCATCACCATTACCCAGGAGTACGCCGAGGCCGCTGTCCCCATTTGCGCAACCGCTACAGTTGTAACTTGCCGCCACCAAGTCGGGCTTTCCGTCTCCATTCAAGTCTGTTACCGCCGCAGATGATCCAAACCCCGCAAAAATCTGTTGAACAGTTGGCTGGAAGGTACCATCGCCATTACCTAGCAGGATGCCTACCGCGCCGTTCTCGAAATCAGGCCAAAAATCACTTCCGTTACCCACTACAAGGTCAGGCTTCTCGTCGCCATTCAAGTCAGCTACAGCGACTGACGCGGTGTAGTATCCGCCAGAATTGTAAACAGCCGCCATCTGGAAGGTTCCATCACCATTGCCCAAGAGAACGCCGACCACCGAGTATCCTCCAAATTGGCAGAGATCGAGGTAATCATCGCTTGAACTGTGGCTTGGACAATAGTTTGCAACAACGATGTCGGGCCTTCCGTCCCCATTCAAGTCCGCCAGAGCCACTGATGTCGGTTCTTGTCCACCCGATCCGTAAGAGACCGCCGGCTGAAATGTACCGTCGCCATTGCCCAACAACACACTCACGATGCCGTTGACGATCGTACAATCACCATTGCTGTCAACGCCTGGACAGGAATTAGCCACCACCAAGTCGGGCGTTCCGTCTCCATTCACGTCGGCGACTGCTACCGATTCAGCACCTCCTCCTCCACCCGAGCCGTACGAAACGGCAGGCTGAAATGTACCGTCGCCGTTACCAAACAGCACATTTACGAAGCCCGTCGCACATCGACCATTGCTCCCAGCGCTCGCACAGCCCACCAAGACTATGTCTGGCCTACCGTCTCCGTTCACATCCGCAACTGCCGCCGATTGCACACTTAGAGTAGACTCTGCCAAGTTGTAGGCCACAACCGGCTGGAAGGTACCATCGCCATTACCCAGTTGGACGCCGACCTCGCTGTTGGCCACAACAACGACATCGGGCTTGCCGTCTCCGTTCACATCGGCAACTGCCACTAATCCGCCCCCGGAATCATAGTCGACAACCGGTGCAAAGCTTAGGACTGAGGATTGTGCAGTGTCTAGCGCGGACACACTGTCCCCAACATGCAATTTCCTGCCTTCACCCACGGGAGGTACAAGTCGTCGAAAGTCAGGAACGGGTCGGAGAAGCCTCCTCGGTGGATCGATCACGGAGCCAGAGTCGGATTGCCCAAGCAGAGTGGCGGAGAGAAACAAATACAGACACACAAAGCCAGCACGCTTCATAACTACACTTCCTTCCAGATTGGAACTGCGGGGCCTAGATCGGGGGAGGCGTAGATGCGACAGAGGGGGAGTTTCGAAGTACCGAAACATCTTGCCCGATTTATCGTCGCAGGGCAAATGTTTTCTCATCACAGATTTCTGATAAGCGAGATCCCGCTGTTCACGCAGGCGCAACAATCCGAATTGGTCTGTCTCTCCTCTTTCTGTCGGACCACTCTCGCCAGGTGACTTCGGCCGCGCACGCGGAGGTCAGGGGGTAAGGCCGGGGGTATAGTCCACACAAAAGCGTAAAGTAGTACTCCGCTCTCCCGTCGTCGAATCTCCCGCAACTCCCGCGCTAATCATCCGCCAATCCCTTCCCTGTCGCGCATTCCCCTTCGCGTCTGTCCTTCGCGTCCTTCGCTCGCTGTCGTGCGCTGATGTTTCGTCGCTGTCCTGCTTGCGGCTGACTCGCGGCGATTGGCGCGGCTTCCGCGCCGCACTTTTCGTTCGGCGTTCTCTGCTTAATAGGCATTCAAGATGCCGGACAGCAAGTTACACATTGTCAAGCTTTTTATTTGCTTTGTTTTGTTTTACATGAACTGCCATGCACTGCTATAGACTGCTATTCGATGTACTGTCGCACTCGCAACACAAATCACATGCACAGGAGAAAACACAATGGCACACGAACTGGCAGTCATCAACGGCAAACACGCAATGTTCATGGTGGGAACTCGCGAGGACGCATGGCACAAGTTAGGCCAGCGTTGCGACTCTGCCGCAAATTGGGAACAAGCTATGGGCCTGGCCGGACTCGATTGGAGCGTAGTCAAGAATCAGAACTACGCCCGCAACCCTCAAGGCCACGTCGTTCCCGTATCAAGCTATTCCATCTTCAGGAATACAGACGGCGCGGAACTTGCCAGCAATGTAGGCGAGGGATTCACTGTTAAACAGAACAGGGAGTGCTTCCAGTTTGTAGATGATCTACTTCAGGACAATGGCGGCGCGCATTACGATTCTGCTGGCGCACTTGGCAACGGCGCGACGATCTGGTGCGCTGTCCGCGTGCCCCGTGCTGATATCGCAGTCAACGGTGAAGACAGGTCAGAATCCTACCTCGTCTTCACCACTGCCCACGATGGAACCATGGCGCACACTGCGGCGCTGTCATCCGTTCGCGTCGTCTGCCGTAACACACTCCGCCAAGCTCTAAGCACCAACACTGGCATCTTGCGGATCAAGCACACCAAGAACGCGAATGCGCGCTTCGAGGATGCCAAGGGCACGATGGATGGCGTGGTGATGGATGCACGCAGGCTCCAAGAGAAATTGCAGTTACTCGCCACTCGCCGCGTGACTCGCGAGTCTCTTACGGCTATTACCGACCGTCTCTTCCCCAAGCCCACGGAGAAGGATCAGAACACCACGCGTCGAGACAACATTCTCGCCGACGTGCTGAAGCTGTACGAATCCAACGATGACAATGCTTTCCCGTCCATCCGAGGCACGGCTTACAACTTGCTCAACGCCGTAACCGAGTATACCGATCACTACCGCACGGCTCGCATCACGGACGCCCGCAAGGGTTCGAGTGTGGACATGGCACGCGCCGAGAATGCGGCAATCGGTACCGGCGAACGTCTGAAGACGCAGGCGCTGGAGGTCATCCTCGAATCGACCGCTGGCGCGCCAGTGCATAGCGTGATCCAGTCTCGGCCAATGGCAACGGCTGGAGGAAGCCTGCTGGATGCTGTACTGGCGAACTCGATGAACTAAGACGCGACATGGGCACGGCAATCTCCCAGCCGTGCGCTTGATGCGCCTTAACATCGGAGGAGAACTCAGTGAGCACTCACACGCTATTCGAGCAGGCTGGCTTCCAGTTCCCGCGATCACTCGCGGAACGGTACCAGCCTAAAACCGTGGAGCAATTCGTCGGACTGGATAAGCCAAAGAAGATCATGGCCAAGTTCGCGGACAACCCCTACCCGAGCGCATGGCTGTTCGTCGGCCCATCTGGCACCGGCAAAACTTCTATGGCCTTGGCGATCTGCAATGCAGTAGCAGGCGAACTCCACCACATTCCCAGTCAGTCCTGCGACCTTGCCACAGTCAAAGCAGTGACCGACCGCTGCCACTACTACCCGCGTATTCAGGGGACTGGCCAGCCTGGCAGATTCCACTTTGTACTCGCGGACGAGGCCGACAGAATGACACCAGCAGCCCAGCTCGCGTTCCTGTCTAAGCTAGATGGCACGGCGTTCCCGCCTAATACCATCTTCGTATTCACCTGCAACGGCGTGGACTCGCTTGAGGCTAGGTTTCTCAGCCGTTGCCGTCGTGTGGACTTCAGTTCCTATGGTATGTCAGAGGGAATTGTTGCCCTACTTCAACAGGTCTGGGACGCGGAGACCGACGGCTCCACGGCTCCGCCTAACTTCGCGCGCGTGGCGAAGGATAGTCTGAACAACGTCCGCGATGCCCTGATGACGCTGGAGACTGAGATTCTTGCCACATAAGACTGCACGCCTGCATTACTCGATGTAGATTTGCAGCAGTTGACATGGGATAATGCCGCACTGGAGGAAGCGATCACATGAAGGCGATGCCAGATACGACACGACTCAACATCAACATCAGCAAAGAACAGAAGGCCAAGCTGGAGAAGTTACACGACAAGACGGGCGCGCCGATTGCCGAACTAGTTAGGCGCGCGATTGAACTGTACCTCAAGAAGGAAGCGTAGGCGGCGCGGGGAACGACTGGCGCAAAAGTCTTGCCGGACGCGAGTTCTCGGCCACAACCTGTAGCGGTCGTTGCCGGGCTTTTCTGAGCTTTCGCGGTCCGCGCGAGTGGCTCACAGGTTATAACTTGTCAGACAGTCGGAGGGAATTCCTTGAAGATGAAACGAGCAGCGATTTACACGCGCATCAGCACCGGCGAACAGAATAGCGGTCTCCAGACGCGAGAGTTGCCCGAGTTTTGCGAGCGCCGAGGTTGGCAACTTGCGGACACTTACAGCGACGTAATGACCGGCGCGAAGGATAAGCGGCCAGCGCTGGATCGCCTGATGGCGGATGCAAGGCGGGGAAAGTTTCAAGTGGTTGCCGTCTGGCGCTTCGATAGGTTCGCGCGTTCGACATCCCACCTACTGCGGGCACTGGAAGAGTTCGCCGCGCTCGGGATCGACTTCGTGAGCGTGACCGAGGCCATCGACACATCCACGCCAGCAGGGCGCATGGTCTTCACAGTTCTCGGCGCGGTTGCGGAATTGGAGCGCAGCATTATCAGGGAGCGTGTGGTTGCTGGACAGCGCGCGGCTAAGAAACGGGGAGTGAAGTTCGGTAGGCCCAGCGTTGCCGTGGATGCAGTGCGCGTGCGCAGGTTAAGGAATGGCGGGTTGAGCTGGAGGGCGATTGCCGCTGAGACGGGCGTGGCCAAGGATACCCTCCGACGGTCAATGCAGGCTGCGAGTGAGAGCGCAGCACCGTAGGTTACGAATAGCTACCGCGCAAAGAAAATGCCCACGCGCGGGCGTGGGCTTTTTATGTTTCTGCGGGTTTCTTTATCGCCCTGGGGCCTTTGTGATGAGATCTGACAGCGGGACGTTGCCGTGCGCGCGTTTCGGTCATTTGAAGAGCTGACCGACGGGAATCCGAAATGTGTTGGCCAGCTTCACTAGCGTCGTCAGGCGCAGGTCCTTCTCCCCGCGTTCGATGGCTCCGGTAAAGGATCGAGCAAGGCCGCTGTGGTGGGCAAGCTCTTCCTGGGACCACTTCTTCTTCTCTCGCAAGGCTCGCACACGCTTCCCAAGCTGCTTTCGAACGATAATAGCGTCTTGCATTCACCATACGATCAGGCTACTGTGTGACTGTGTCTACGCTCTGTCGTAGGACGCTCGGTCGTAGTTTAACTCTCGTTGAGCCCGGACGTGAGAATGCAATCGTGACCGAAGACAATGTGACCAACGACAGGCGTTCAGATCGTAGAAACCATTCCCCGGTTTTTGTGATCGGAGGGATCGTGCTCGCCATGGCTGGGTTCGCAATCGGGCGCGCCTACCCGGCGCACGACTACCACCAGATCGGCACGTCTTCGTACCTCTTCGACACTCACACCGGGAAGGCTTGTGCGCCGTTCCGTGACTCCCAGGTTGCTGCCGAGAAGGCCATTGCCGCTAAGGGAGATATTTTTGACCAAGTCGCAGCTTCGCAGGCGCAGGGGACCGACCCCGCGAGGAAGGACCAGGCGGTCGATCCGAACGATCCGTGGGCTGTCAGAGCGCGCGAACTTCAGCACAAGGAAGCGAGCGACATGATCCCAGCCTGCGGTAGCGAGTAGCACTGACCAGACAAAAGAACGCCCACGACACGAATGCCGTGGGCTGTTCTATCCACTGTGCATCCTTGGCAACGTTCTCGTGGGACCCAGCGCTGCGCGCACGCCACGAGCTGCTTCGCGATCTGATCCACGCGCACTCCCTTCACACCTGGGAATTGCTGCCGAACGCGATGGAACCCGGCACGCGCGTTTGGCCTCCGAGCGCGTAGACCTCTGAAGGGATTACCTTTAACGCGTTTTTCGACTGCCTTTCCTCTCAATATTGATAGGTAAGAATAAGTTAGAGCGTCTCGTCTACGATGAATAGTAGAAGACTCTCGCACCATCAGACCTGGCACCATGCCGGGTAATACCGCCCCTGCTCCGAACGGCGGCACCGATGACAGCGCGCCACTGAGCATCGAGCGCAGCCCACGAGTCTCCGCTCTCCTGCATCCACTTTCGCAGCCGCTCCCGTAGCACATACCATCCGAAGGCGTCGGAGTGGCGGATTAACCCGTCCGGGGTTTCGTTCTTCGCCTGCCAGTCCGCAAACTCGCCGCCAGCCTCACTGCACACTCCCACCTTACCGAACCCACTTTGTCGCCTGGCTTTCCGACGTTTCTTGCGTATTTTGCGACCAATTCCCTTGTGAAACCAATGTGATAGCGGGTGTCTCAGATCTTCGGTAATGGCCCGTAACCACACGCCCGCTACTCGACCGGCCTGCGAAGGCACGATACCGTGTTGAGTGCGACGACTTCTCCTAGCTGCGGTGGCGTTAGTGTGTCTGATCCTGGTGAAGCTAGGATTCGACCGAATGGAGTCGCGCGACAAGCGCAAGAAGTGACGCCACCTTCGCCGGTGCCTGGAACTGACGTCGCAAGAGCTAATCCAGCGGCTCGAAATGCGGCGACGTAACGTTAAGCGCTTTTAAGGCTTCACGCATCGTGCGCACCACAGTGATTTGCGGACGATTCCGCTCGGCTGTGATTTGGTACATGCGGCTCAGACCAACTGAGTGAACCGTCGGAACAATGATTAGGCGATGGCGGGCGGCGGCCTCTGGCATGGGCTGCCGCGTCGCGAGTTGCCGGATGCGCTCCGAAGAGATGGCGAATTCAGTGACGCCGGAGCAATCGATGATCTCAGCGCGCGGCTTAGTTGCTGCCCAATACTTCTCCCCGGCGAGGGTGAGCGACCCGAGTGATTCCTCGGACAACCGCCCATCCAAGTAGACCAGTAGGACCTCGTGATCTTTGTCGAACTCGTACCTCGCCCCCATCCTCGCCACTATACAACGATGCCGGGGGAGCTGATCTTCGGTAATGGCCCGTAACTACCCGCGCTACTCCACCGGAAACGATCCTGTGCCGGGTGATCACCACTTGGCACTTGGTCGTGGCGGCGCGCTCCGGCGTCGGCCTGAGAATCGGCAGAGGTGATGACCGGAAAACTCAACAGCCACTTCGCTCGTTATGTGGGGTGTGTATAAGACATTTCGGTATATCTTTGTGGTTCAATCACTTACAAATTACCTTCTCCCCTCATAAGGCTAGGTTTGGCTGTTGAGTTGACTGCAAAGTGCGCCGGACCCGCATAAACAGGGGCGTGCGTACATTTTCCAACCCAACAGCCACGGTGGCTGTTGAGTGCTGTTGAGTTTAGAAATGTGTCCGCAAGCCTCATAAACAGGCCCTCGCGCATACATCGCCCTCTGGTGAGCACGGCTGTCGAGTTTTGGCATGTCTACGCAAGCCGCATAAACAAAGGCGTGCGTACAGTTCCGACGCCAAAAGCCGACCTGCCCGCAAGAGCACGACAACATGATAACCCGTGCAAACAGCGGCGCGCACAGTTTTCACTGGTCGCCGAGCGCATAGACGGGCGCTCCCCTCTGGGTCTTCCCGGCCGAGACGATTTGCCGGGTTGCGGTCAAAGCCTTCAAGGATCGGTTGAAGGTTTCGTACCCACCAGAGCCTGGACGCTTGACATGGCAGAAGTCGATGAGCCGGGAGAGAGACAGCGTGCCCTTGGCCGTCAGCACCTTGACGATCTTCTGCTCCATCCGTTCAACCGGCCCACCAGCATCCTCCGGCCACAATTCATTGCGCAGTTCGAGCTGATGCAAAGTCCAGGCAATGGACTTCCGCACCCGCAGCTCGTCAATCTGGCTGTCCTTGGAGAACAACGCCCGAAACAGCAAGTCCCGCTTGAAGTGTGCCTCCAGCTCCGGAGTGTAGCGAGGATCGCTCTTACGCAGGTACTCGAAGAACTCCCAGCGCATCGCCCTCGCCTCGTCGGACTCGTAAGGGACGCGCCGGTCATGGCTGGTGACGGTGTCGGCGCAAGTCTCAATCGCGTTCACGAGCTTGGTAGCTGCAATGCTGTCCAGCGGAGCCCAATCGCCCGCGTGCAGCACCTTGTCAGCGAAGGCCAGGGTGCAGCGTGCAAGGAAGCCGCTGCTGCCCGATCCACGGCCCTCGAACGTTTGCTGGAATTTATCGCGCGTGAAGTCCCCACTCAGGGACAAATGCGTGTTCGTAACTTCGTGCTCGCCATTTTTGAAAGACCCAGACGAGATCGTGTTCCGCTCGTACAGTTGCAACAGTTTCGACTCCAGCGTAGATCCTGTCGCCTTCGCCTTTTCGAAGGGCTCGCACATCTCGTCGAACCGAGCCAGCACGTGAGATGGTGTTCGATCCTGCTCCAGGTCAGCTAGCGTCTTCGCCATGAACTCGCCAGACCCAAACCGTCCGCCATCAATAGCCTTCACTCCGCTATGGGTCAACAACCCACTCAGCAATCCGTTGGAGTAGTCCCCGGTCCGCTTCCAGCTCTCGCCCTTCCCTGTCCGGGGGTAAAGGCTGACGTTGACGCAATAGAACCTCGTGTGCAAATCTTCGTGGCCAGGAAAGCCCGCGTGGCCATCGATCACCGCGCCCAAGACACACTTCGCATTTTCCCGCACAAACTGCGGCGGGATCGCAGTGCCGTCCGTCAAGACCCTCGTCAGCTCGCCGAGGTAGTCGCCGTCCAACACTTCGGCGGGATAGATCGGAATAGTTGGGGCATGGGCATCGGCCTCCTCTTCGACGACGCAGATCGCACCCTTCCGTCGCCAGATCTTTACGGCGTTCTCAATGGTCTGCGCGCCGTAGGTCGTGGTGCCACGCCGTTCGTTCCACTTGTCGCGGAACAGGCCCGAGGCCCGGAACGCGGTGTCGATCTTCTCCGCATCGCCTGCAAGGTCTTCGGCCAGCAACCCGCACAACGCAAAGTCAGCGTGGCTCTGCGTTTCGTAATAGCCCTGCCAGTGTCCTCCGATGAGATCGTCGCGGCTGGGTTTGTATTGGCGCTCAAACGGGATCACCTTGGCGGCCGCTGTTGGGGGGACCTCCAACGTGTTGGCCAACATGCGCGCGTGCAGCGCCGTGAGGTCGCGCGTCTCCACCGTCAGCGGAGTCCCGGCAACGTGATCGCCCGTGCAAGTGAAGTAGCGTGCGCTGTCGTACATCTCAACGCGGCCCCGGCGATGACCGCCAGGCGGGATCGTCCCCTTGATCCAGATGTGAAAGCCCCGCCCTGATGGCGATAGCTCCGTGTAGCTGCTCAACTCAGCAATAGCTTCGGACGCCCACGGCTCGACGGTGCCGGTCACGGCGTCGCGGCACTTGTCCAGATCAACCGCAGCATAAGGGCCGTCGATCACGCAGCCAATGCCCGCGTAGCCGTGCGTGGGAGCCGCGCTGACCGCCGAAGTGTAGTCGGCCCAGGTTGATGGGTCAGTGCTCCTAGCGCGCTTGTGGGCGATCGGGTCGTAGAGAACCTTGGTGGGCTTGCCGTCGCGAGTCTCGTATTTCCACGTCACCCACCGCCGTAACGCCCTTAACTCGTCGGGAAAGTTTGCAAGCTTGCTCGGTACTGATTGCGCCGTCGATGCCATCGAAATGGTCCTCACCCAGTGTCTGGCGTGCAAATAGCTATTGGCGATCAGCGAGGCAGGCACCAGTCCATTTACAGCCCGTTGATCGTGCCTTACAATGTTTACGGGGCAGAAGAGAGCGTCCCGGCGCTCTGCATGTTGTTCAGAATACAAGTGGGGGAGAATTCAAATCCCCCCTTCCGCACCACGATTTTTGTGCGCCTGGGTAGACAGACCTGGGTGGACAGACCTGGGTAACAGATTTCAATTGAGAAGCTTCGGCTGAGAAGTTTGGGCTGAGAAGGTTCGGCTCGAGAACTCTGCCCAGAATTTGGCGGCCGCTTCACAATATCGTCGCCACGTTAGGAAAAATTCCAAACTTATGATTTACCTTATTACTACCATCCACATTCTGGTCTGTTTCTTCATCATCATCGTGGTTCTGCTACAGAGCGGCAAGAGCGGCGATATTTCCGCAGCATTTGGGGGACAAGGTAGCCAGACGGCATTCGGTCCGCGCGGAGCAGCCAGTGCCCTCTCCAGGGCCACCACTTGGTCGGCCGTGGCGTTCATGATCACCTCCATCACGCTGTCGGTCTATGCGGCCCGCCATAGCGGCCCGACCTCGGTGTTGCAGGGCCTGAAGTCGCAGCCAGTCAAGACGCAACCCGCTCCAGCGCAATCGCCCGCAACTCCGCCCGCTCAACAAAAGTAAGCGGAGCGCAGATTCTCTCGCGTCGTGCGCGTTCTGGCGATTTCCTGTCGTTAAAAACACGCGCCGTCCCGCTCCCGCCCTACCCGATGCAATCACGCTCCCTACGTTCTCCCCAGTAATTGTATTTGCCTCGCAGAGGATGTAACATTCGACAAGAGGCACTTTTCCTGGAGGGCATAGCTATGTCGGATCGTGACAGTAATAGTTTCGTTTGGTTCCTGGCAGGACTGGGCTTGGGAGCGTTGGCGGGAGTACTGTACGCGCCCCGTTCGGGCAGCGAGACGCGCGAAGTGTTACGCGCGCGCGCCGAAGAAGGCCGCGACTACGTTCGCAGTCGTGCGCGTGAAGCGCGCGAGCAGGCGGCGCAGTGGGCCGATCGTGGCCGCGACGTCGTCAGTCAGCAAAAAGAACAGTTCCGCGCCGCCTATGAGGCCGGTCGTCAAGCCTATCACGAAGCCACGACTGAGTCGGGTGCACCCAAGAATTTGTAGGCGCTGGATTCGCCTCTCCGGCGGGCGCTCACGCAATTTGCCGGAGCTGCTTATGGACAAACTGACTCCTGTATTCATCTTCCTGACCGGGCTCGCGGTCATGTTGCAAGCCGGTATCCTGCTGGCCATGTACCTGGCCATGCGCAAGAGCACCATGCTCATGGAAAACCTGGCGACCGAGGTGAAGACCAAGGTTCTTCCTACCATTTTGGAGGCCGAGAGCTTGATGACGAGCATTCGTCCCAAAATCGAGGTCATTACTGAAAACCTGCAGGAC